>JABLTH010093062.1_pt1 | contig 28459 bp, 25 predicted proteins | sample 7875711 | NCBI WGS metagenome assembly JABLTH01 (sample SAMN14941262, study PRJNA633318) | bioreactor metagenome | isolation source: bioreactor | place: China | collected 2019-03-05 | reverse complement strand
GCGCCGCCCTCGCCGCGCAGCGCGAGCTCGACCGTGTGCGCATCGGTCGCGACGAAGTGCGAGACCTCCTTGAATCGGTACGCGACGACGGTCCGTGCGAAGTCGTCGAGGCGCTGCGCGGCCACGCGGTAGAGCGACGGCTGCGCAGCGCGAACCAGCCGCTTGCCGTTCTGCTCGGCGCCGAACGCGAGGTGGAAGACGGGCGACGGCTTGCCGTCGGCCCCCGCCTTGCCGGCGAGCGTCACCTCGAGCGCCGGCCGGTCCATCCCGGTCGCCGCGTCCGGGCCGGGAGCGTCCTCGAACGAATCCGCGCGCAGGTAGCCGAGGTTCGAGAGCAGCGCGTCGACCGTCGCGTCGTCGGCCGGCCCCGCGATCGGCTCGGTCATCTTCCAGCCCGAGCCGCTGCGCTCGAGGCGAACGTGGCCGCCCGGCCAGCGCACGTCGGCGCTCTCGATCGACGCCCGGTCGAAGTTCATGACGCGCCGGTCGCGCAGGTCGTCGAGGCTGCGCTCGAGGTTGGTCGCGCGGTAGGTCGGGATCGTGACGATGCGCCCCGGCTGCTCCGCGGTCGCGACGTACGTGCCGCTTCCGACCGGCGCCTTCTTGCCGACGCTGAGCGCGTGGTCCTTGCCGCCGGCACCGAAGCGAACGATCCGGCTCGCCCCGCCGAGGCCGTAGACCTCGGGCGACTGCGGGCTCTCGATCTCCTTCTCGCTCGTGAGGTCGGCGAGGCTCGCCGCGATGCCGTCGAGGTTGACCGCGTCTCCCGGGAACGACAGCGGCGCCACCACCTGCCAGGCGCCCTCCTTGCGCTCCGCGCGCGCGGTCTTGCCGTCGTTCGTCGTGAGCTCGATCCACGCGACGTCGGTGCCCGAGACGCCGGGGAACAGGCGCTTCGCGGTCTGCTCGGCCTCCTTGCGCTCCTCGCCGCCGCGGACCTCGTACAGGTACACGAAGGCGCCGAGCACCGCGGCGACCAGGAGCAGCAGCGCGGTGGATCGCGGGTTCATCGCCCGGGCGCGCGCCGCCGCGACCACCAGGCGAGGACGCCGAGGAAGGCGATCGCCTCCGGCAGCACGAAGAGCGCGAGATAGCGGATGTTCGAGAGCTGCTCGGTCGAGAGCTCGACGCGCGACGGCCGCGACTTGTTCGGCCGCAGCGAGATCGCCTCGACGTCGCCGAGCAGCCAGTTCACGCTGTTCACGAACAGGTCGCGATTCCGGTACTGGTCGAGGAGCTGGTTGGCGGCGAAGTCGGAGTCGCCGAAGACGACGAGCCGGGGGCCGCTCTCGCCCTTCTTCTCGTCGGCGCCCGCGCCGCCGCCGATCAGCGGCTTCCCGGCGACCGCGAGCGACACGGGGCCCTTGAGGTCCGCCTCGGACAGCTCCGCCTTGCCCTCGTTGAAGAAGGCCTCGAGGTCGCGCTCGGCCCACGAATCGGGGCTCGTCTTCACGATCTCGGTGTAGTGCGAGCGCGCGGCGTCGGTCGGCCGCACGCTGCGGGCGACGTGGAAGAGCGTCACCTCCCGCAGGCCCTTCGTGATGGGATGCGCGCCGTACTCTCCCGCGAACGGCGTCGCGGCGCGCCCGAAGAAGCCCTGCAGCCGGTCGACGACGACGTCGTCGCCGAGGCTCACGCCCCAGCGCTCGAGGTCCTTGCCGAGATCGGTCCGCGACCGCGGGTCGACCAGCACCAGCAGCGACCCGCCGCGTTCGAGGTAGCGCTCGAGCGCCGCGTGCTCCTCTTCGGGCAGCGGCCGCGTCGGGCCCGCGGAGACGACGACGTTCGCGTCCGAAGGCACGTCGCCCTTCTGGCCGAGCACGAGGCTCTCGGTCTGGTAGTTCTCGTTGCGAAGCGCCTCGGCCGCTCGCGAGAAGCCCTCCTTGCCCTCGGCGCCCTCGCCCTTCATCGGCCGCTCGCCGTGGCCCTCGAGGAAGTAGACCTTGCGCGTTCCCTGCCGCGTGAGCTTCACGAGCGCGTTGGTGAGCTTCTCCTCGTCGAACTCGGTGAGCTCGACGGCATCGTTGCCGATCGCGACGCGAACGAGGCCCTTGCCGAGCTTGTCGGGCGAGATCCCGAGCTTCTCGACGAGGTCGGGCCGCGCCGTCGGATCGGCGAACTCGACCTTGAATCTGGGGCTCTCGTAGGCGTAGCGCTCGAGCAGCTCGCGAACGGGACCGACCTCTCCCGCGGAGACGAAGGCCGTGACGTTCACGTCGCCGGGCAGGCCCTCGAGCACCTTGTGCGTCTGGTCGGTGAGCGAGTGGACGCCGGCCTCGCTCCAGTCGAAGCGCACGGGATGGCGCTGCGCGAGGAAGCCGAGCAGCCCGAGGATCGCGAGCGCGAGCAGGGTCGACAGGACCGCCGTCGTCCCGTAGCGCGACGCGCGACGCGCCTCTCCCGTGTGCATGCGCTCGCGAAGCGCATCGAGGCTCGCGACCAGCGAGATCCCGAGCAGGATCACGCCGACGACGATGTTGCCCCAGATCCAGTACAGATCCGTCGGCGCGCCCGCGAGCATGAGGAACACCGACACGAGCCCGAAGGCGATCGCGACGAGGCCCAGCGGAGCGAGAAGAGATGCCCAGCGCTTCATGGGTCTACCGCCACCGCACCGATTCGACGGTGAACTTCGTGAGAGCGAGCGCGCTGCCGACGATGACGCCGAAGTACGCGAGGTCGGCCGTGTCGACGAGGCCCTTCACGAACCGCTCGAAATGCTCGGCCGTCGAGAGCCAGCGCAGCAGATCCGCGACGCCCGTCGCCGACCCGATCGCTCCCCCGGCCGCGCCGAGGTCGGCGAGGAACGAGAGCATCCAGAGAACGAGCAGCAGCACGAACGAGAACGCGAACGCGATGATCTGATTCCGCGTGAGCGACGAGGCGAAGGCGCCGATCCCCGCGTAGGCGAGGCCGACGAGCCAGAGCCCGAGAAGGCCGGCGAGCGTCTTCTTGATCTCCGGGTCGCCGTAGAGCAGCAGGATCGCGGGGTAGAGCGCCACGAGCACGACCAGCAGCGTCACGAACGCGGCGGCGGCGAGATACTTGCCGAGGACGATGTCCCAGATCGTGAGCGGGCTCGTGAGGAGCAGCTCGTCGGTGTGGTTCGCCTTCTCGGCCGCGAACAGGCCCATCGTGATCCCCGGGATCATGAACAGCAGGACGACCGACATGACGCCGATGAACGGCGCGATCACGTGGTCGTTCAGGTTCAGCTCCTTCATCTGGTCGAAGTACTGGAACTGCTGCATGCGCAGGATGTACTCCTCGAACTGCAGCAGGCTCGACAGGAAGAAGAACCCTGCGAGCAGCACGAAGAGCGTCAGCACCGCATAGGCCACCGGCGAGACGAAGAGCGAGCGCAGCTCGCGCGACGCGATCGTGGGTACGTGCTTCATGCCGATGCCGCCTCCGGCGCCGCCTCGGCCTCGTCGCGCGCCGTCTCGCGCGCGAAGACGGCCTCGAGCCCCTGCCCTCCCTGGACGATCTGCGCGAGCGGAGCGTCGAGGCGCTTTCGCCCGCGGTGGATGAGGATCACGCGCTGGCAGATGGCTTCGACCTCCGAGAGGATGTGCGTCGACAGGATCACCGTGTGCTGGATTCCGTCGGGACCGGGCGCGGCGAGGCTCGCGATGAGCCCGCGGATCTCGCGGATCTGGACGGGGTCGAGGCCGACCGTCGGCTCGTCGAGGATGAGGACGGGCGGCTCGTGGATGATCGCCTGCCCGAGCCCCACCCGCTGCCGATAGCCCTTCGAGAGCGATCCGATCACGCGGCGCCGCACCTCGGTGAGGCCGCAGCGCACGAGCGTGCGCTCGACGGCCTGCTTTCGCGCGCCGCGCGCAAGCCCCTTGATCGCCGCGACGAAACGCAGGTAGCCCTCGACGTCCATCTCGGGATAGAGCGGCGGCATCTCGGGCAGGTAGCCGACCGACCGCCGCGCCTGCAGCGGGTCGGTGAGCATGTCGTGGCCGTCGATGAGCGCCGTTCCGTCGGTCGGCGGCAGGAAGCCCGTGAGGATTCGCATCGTCGTGGTCTTCCCGGCCCCGTTCGGGCCGAGGAAGCCGACGACCTCTCCGCGCGCCACCTCGAAGGAGACGTCGTTCACCGCCACGTGCTCGCCGTAGCGTTTCGAAATTCCGCGCGCCTCGATCAAGACCGCGCTCCTCCGGCCGCGAGGCCGTTCAAGAAGATGTCCACCACCGTTCGCGCCACCTTGAGGTAGTACTCGCTCGCGTCGTCGGGCGTGCCGTCGAGGCGAATGAGGTCGAGCACGAGGCTCGTGACGACGAGCTCGAGCGCGCCGATGAAGACGTAGCACGCCACGTCGGGATCGAGGTCGGCGCGCAGCTCGCCCGCCTCCTGTCCCGCGCGCAGGATCCGCGCGACGGCCTGCATGAGCGCCGACACCGCCCGAATCTGGCCGGGCTCGGCGAAACGCGACGAGCGCTGGATCTCGAGCACGAGCACCTTCACCCATTCGGGGTGCAGGCGGTACGCGTTGAGGATGAGCGCCGCGACCGAGACCAGCTTGTCGGCCGTGGTCGTGTCGCGGTGCGAGACGCCGTCGACCGCCGCGAGGAAGGTGCTCCAGCGCTCCTCGAAGATCGTCCCGAGGATCTCTTCCTTGTTCTTGAAGTAGTGGTAGACGAGCCCGTACGCGATCCCGGCCTCTCGTGCGATGTCCGAGACGCGCGCGCGGTGGTAGCCGCTGCGCGCGAAGACCTTGATCGCTGCGGCGAGGATCGCCTCGCGCTTGTCGCGTCGCGGATGCGCCCCGGCCGCGCCGGACTCGGCCGGGGAAAGCGCGAGCGCGGGTGCCCGTGCCATGGCGTGGATCGCATCCCCCCTGCAGGTCTTCTGCGCGGCGCAATATGAGACGGGCGCCGCGGCGCGTCAACCGCGGCGCTACCCGACAGGGACGAAGCTCGCCTCCGCGATATTCGCGGTCGTTGCTTCGAGAGCCGGCCGCTGTACCCTTGATCAGATGCGCCGCACGTGGCTCGTGCTCGTCCTGCTGGCCGCCGCCTTCCCCGTCGCGGCGAGGTCCGAAGCGCTCTCCGCAGCGCAGGCCGACGCCGCTCGCGCCTGGCGCGGGAAGCTCTGCACACCGACGGGATGCGGCCCCGCCCCCGCCGCGACGGCCGCCTCCGTCCTCGGCTTCGCAGCCGCGGCGCTGGGAGCGGGATGGGTGGCGCGACGCCGGGACCGAGCGCCGCGGTAGACGGTCCGCTGCGGGTCGCGCTCGTGATCGAGCGCTCGGACGCGAGCGCCGGCGGAGCGGAGGGCGTCGCGTGGCGCGTCGCCGCAGGCCTCGCATCCGCGGGCGACGACGTCACCGTCGTGTGCCGCTCGGGCGCCGCGCCGCCCGGAACGCGGCTCGCACTCGTGCGCGCGCCCGGCGGATGGAAGCCGCTGCGCGTCCTCGGCTTCTCGCGGGCCGCCGCGCGCGCGACCCGCAGCGGCTTCGACGTCGTCCAGTCGTTCTCGCGAACGCGCCACCAGGACGTGTTCCGCGCGGGCGGCGGGAGCCATGCCGACTACCTCGAGCGCATGCACGGCCGCCTCGGCGCGCGGCTTCGCGCGGCGACGCCGCGCCACGCAGCGCAGCTCTGGATCGAGCGCGCCGTCTTCGCGGATCCCGCGCAGACCATTCTGTGCAACTCGGTCTTCGTCCGCGACCAGATCGCCGCGCGCTACGGCGTTCCGGGCGAGCGGCTCGCCGTGATCCGAAACGGCGTCGATCTCGTGCGCTTCCATCCCGATCGCCGTGCGAACGAGGGCGCGCGGGTCCGCGGCGAGCTCGGCGCGGGGTCGCGAACGGTCTGGCTCTTCGCGGGCTCGGGCTTCCGGCGAAAGGGCCTCGACGTCGCCCTCGGCGCGCTCGCCGCGTCGGAGGACGCCGCGTCGGTGCTGTGGGTCGCCGGACGCGACGACGCGGCGCGCTGGCACGCACACGCCGCACGGCTCGGCCTTCGCGACCGCGTCCGATTCCTCGGCCCGCGCGGCGATCTCGAGGCGCTGGTCGCCGCCGCCGACGGCCTGCTGCTCCCGACGCGCTACGACGCGTTCGCGAACGTGTGCCTCGAGGCGGCGGCCGCCGGCCTGCCGGTCGTCACCAGCGGCGCGAACGGCGCCGCCGAGATCGCGCGCGACACGGGGATCGTGGTCGAGGATCCCGAGGACGTCGCCGCCTTCGCGCGTGCGCTCGCCCGCCTCGCGGATCCGGCGGCGCGCGCCTCGCTCGGCAAGGCGGCCCGCGCGCTCGCCGAGCGCCACGGCTGGGACGATCACGTGCGCGCGCTGCGCGCGCTCTACGCGCGGCGCCTCGCGTGAGCCCGCGGGTGCGCTGGGAGGCGGCAGAGCCCGCCGCACAGCGGGCGGTCGAGCGCTGGCTCGAAACCGGAGACGGCGTGGTCCTCCACGACGGCGCGCAGCGGCGGATCGTACGAATCGCGAGCCCCGGCGGGGCCGATCTCCTCGTGAAACATTTCCGCGTCGGATCGGGAAGCCATCCCTGGCGCGACCGCCTGCGGGCGCTCGCCGGCCAGTCGCCCGCCGACCGCGAGTGGCGCGCACTGCGCGCGCTCTCGCGCGCGGAGCTCGCCGTGCCCCGCCCGCGCGCGCTCGGCACGCTCGCGAACGGTGACCGGCTGCTCGCGATGGAGTACGTCGACGCGGCGCGCCTGTGCGACGCGATGGTCGGCCCGCGCCCCCGGCGCGAGCTCGCCGTCGCGCTCGGCCGTACGATCGCCGCGCTCCACGCGCAGGGCTTCGTCCACGGCGATCTGCACCACGGCAACGTGCTCTCGGGGGCGGCCGGCCCGGTCCTCGTCGACCTGCAGCGGGCGCGCTTGAGCCGCAGCGAGGCCGCGCGGCGCCGCGATCTCGCGCACCTCGACCACTCGCTCGCGCCGTACCTGTCGACGGCCGGCCGCGTCCGGCTGCGCGCCGCCGCGCTCGGGCTCGCCCGTCCCTTCGGCCCGGCGGCGCGCGACGCGATCCGCGCGATCGGCCGGGCCTGCGCGCAGCGCGCGCTCGCGCACGGCGCGAGCCGGCGCCGTCACGTGATGCGCGCGGGTCGCGCCGTCGCCGCCGTCCGTGTCGCAGGCGCGCGCGGCCTTCGCGTGCGCGAGATCGACGAGGCGGCCGTCTCGGCCGCGCTCGCTGCGCACGAGGCCGCGCTCGCCGCGGGCGATTCGCGCGTTCTCGACCGCGACCGTGCGGCGGCGCTGTGCGCAGTGACGGCCGGCCAACACCGAATAGTGTCGAAGGAGGCGCGCGGGCGCGGGCTCGCCCGCGCGCTCGCGGACTGCGTCCGCGGCTCGCCGGGGCGGAGGGCCTGGCGCGGCGGCCACGGCCTTCGCCTGCTCGGGATCGGCGCGGCCGCCCCCCTCGCGTACCTCGAGTGGACGCGCCTCGGCCTTCCGGTCCGCTCGCTCGTCCTGCTCGAGGACCTGCGGCCCGATCCGGGCGCTCACCGCGTGCTCGAAACCGCGGCTCCGGAGACGCGCGACGCCGCGCTCGACGCGCTGCTCGGTCTCGTGCTCGCGCTGCACCGCGCGGGAGCGGACCACGGCGACTTGAAGGCGAGCAACGTGCTCCTGCGCGCGACGGCCGGCGGCTTCGAGCCGCGGCTCGTCGACCTCGAGGGCGTCCGGTTCCGGCGCCGCGTTCCGGACGCGCTTCGAATCCGGGCGCTCGCGCAGCTCAACGCCTCCGTCGGCGACGCGCTCCCGCCCGCGCCGCGACGCCGCTTCTTCGCGCGCTACGCGCAGGCGCTCCGCTTCGAGGCCGGCGCCGACGCCGCCCGCGCCGCCACGGTGCGCGAGAGCCTCGCGCGCCGGCACCGCTGGAGCGGCTGCGCGGCCGCGCCTTCGGCCGATGCGCCCGCGCCGGATCCCTCTGCGCCGAACGCTCCGAGGCGGGATGCGTCCGAACCCGAGCCAGCGCCGGCGGGCTCGGCTACGCCGGGTTGCCCCGGACCGTGATCCACTGGAACGTGATCGAGCTGGCCGGAACGCGGCCTCCATTGCCGAGCTCGTAGGTGACGCCGCGCGCGCTCGCGCAGCTCCCGAGGATCTCCTGGAACGCGTCGATCTTGCGGCCGGGGTCCTCGGGATTGAGGCCGTAGAAGACGAGCTCGACTCGCTCGCGCGATTCGAGGACGTTGAGGATCAGCGTCGCGAGCGTGAAGAGCTTGCCGATCCCCTCTTCGGCCTCGACGGAGAACCGCGGCACTTCGCAGGTCGAAAGCTCGAACGTGTACTCGACACGCATCGCGGAGTTCCTCCCGAAGAGGGCCGCCGAGCGTCGCCCGCTCGGCGAGCGGTGTCAAGCGCGGCCCTCGGGCCCCGCGCGCGTGTCGCGCTCGCCGGGGCCCGCGGCTCCGGCCGTCTCGGCGAGAAAGCAGCGACTCGTTCCGCCCGGCACCGGAAGCGGCGCCGGCTCCTCGGTGCGGCAGCGATCGAAGGCTTCGGGACATCGCGTGTGGAAGCGGCAGCCGGCGGGCGGGCGCGCGGGCGACGGAACGTCCCCCTGGAGCCGTACGCGAACCGAACGCCGCGCGGGATCGATCGACGGGATCGCGGAGAGCAGCGCCCGCGTGTACGGGTGACGCGGGTCTTCGAACACGCGCGCGGTCGGTCCGTGCTCGACGATCTGGCCGAGGTACATGACGGCGACCTCGTGTGCGAGGTAGCGAACGACGCCGAGGTCGTGCGTGATGAACAGGTACGCGAGGCCGAGCTCGTCCTGCAGATCGCGCAGGAGGTTCAAGATCTGCGCCTGGATCGAGACGTCGAGGGCCGAGACCGCTTCGTCGCAGACGAGGAGCCGGGGCGAGACCGCGAGCGCGCGCGCGATGCAGATGCGCTGGCGCTGGCCGCCCGAGAACTCGTGCGGGTAGCGCTCCATCTGCGCCGGGTCGAGCTGGACGCGCCGCAGCAGATCGGCGACTCGGTCGGTCCGCTCGCTGCGGCCCGCGCCGATCCCGAACGCGTCGAGGCCCTCGGCGACGATGTCGCGAACGCGAAGCCGGGGATCGAGCGACGCCATCGGGTCCTGGAACACGATCTGGAGCTGCCGGCGGTAGGGATGCAGCTCGCGGCGGCCGAGCCCGAGCAGGTCGCGCCCCTCGAACAGCACCCTGCCCGCCTGCGGCTCGACCAGCCGCAGGCACGAGCGGCCGACCGTCGTCTTGCCGCACCCCGACTCGCCGACGAGCGCGAGCGTGCGTCCCTCCTCGACCGTGAAGCCGACGCCGTCGACCGCGCGGACCCAGCCGCGAACCCGCCGCAGCACGCCCCCGCGGATGGGAAACCACGTCCGCAGCGCTTCGACGCACAGCAGCGGCGCTCGCCCGCCGGCGCCGTCCCCGGCGCCGCTCACGGGCGCCCCTCGTCGCGCGCCACCGCGTGACACCAGGCCGTGTGGGAGTCGCCGAGCCGAACCGGCTCGGGATCGGCCTGCGCGCAGCGCTCGAACGCGCGGTCGCAGCGCGTTCGGAAGCGGCAGCCGCTCGGCCAGCTCCCGGCCGACGGAACCACGCCGGGGATCTCGGCGAGGCGCTCGCCGGCGCGCGCACGCGCGGGCATCGACCGCAGCAGGCCCTGCGTGTACGGGTGCCGCGGCGCGCCGAGGATCTCGGCGCGGTCGCCGCGCTCGGCGATGCGGCCCGCGTACATCACCGACACGCGGTCGGCGAGCTCGTTCACGACGCCGAGGTCGTGCGTGATCAGCAGGATCGCCGTCCCGAGCTCGGCGCGGAGCTGGCGCACGAGATCGAGGATCTGCGCCTGGATCGTGACGTCGAGCGCCGTCGTCGGCTCGTCGGCGATCAGCAGACGCGGCCGCATCGCGAGCGCCATCGCGATCATCACGCGCTGCTTCATCCCGCCGGAGAGCTGATGCGGATACGCGTCGAAGCGCGCGGACGGGTCGGGGATTCCGACCTCCTCGAAGAGAGCGAGCGTCCTTCGCCGGGCGCTCTCGGCGCTCGTGCGTTCGTGCAGCCGGATCGCCTCGACCACCTGCGCGCCGGCGGTCATCACCGGGTTGAGGCTCGTCATCGGCTCCTGGAAGATCATCGCGGCGTGATGTCCGCGCAGCGCGCGCATCTCGGCGACGGGGAGCGCGAGCAGGTCGCGCCCCTCGAGCCGCAGCGTTCCACGCTCGATGCGGCCCGGGCGCGGGACGAGCCGCAGCGCCGCGAGCGCCGTCACGGACTTGCCGCACCCCGACTCGCCGACGAGCGCCGCCACCTCGCCGCGGCCGATCTCGAGGTCGACGCCGTCGACGACCCGGACGCGCTCGCCGCGGTCTCCGGGGAACGAGACCGCGAGATCGCGCAGCTCGAGAACGCGGTCGGTCACTGGCGCTCCCGCAGCGTGCGCGGATCGAGCACGTCCCGGACCGCGTCGCCGACGAGGTTCACCGACAGCACGAGCGCGAAGAGCGCCACCGACGCCGCGGCGAGGTTCCACCACACGGCCGGGTCTCGCGACAGCTCGTCGCGGGCCTGGTCGATCATCTGCCCCCAGCTCCCGTCGATGCCGATGCCGAGCCACGAGAGCGTCGCCTCCGAGAGCACGAGCCCCGAGAACAGCAGCACGAAGGTGATGATCACGAGGTGCATGAGGTTCGGCAGCACGTGCCGCACGAGGATGCGGCCCTCGGAGACGCCGAGCGCGCGCGCGGCGTGGACGAAGTCGAGCTCGCGGAGCTTGAGCGTCTCGCCGCGCGCGACGCGCGCGAAGCCGACCCAGCTCGTGACGCCGAGCGCGAGGCACACCTGCACCGGGCCGCGACCGAGCACGATGATGAGCGCGATCAGCAGCAGCAGGCCGGGCATCGACGCGAGCGTCGAGCTCACGAAGAAGAAGGCGTCGTCGACGCGGCGGCCGAAGTAGCCCGCGCAGATGCCCGTCACGAGCGCGAGCGGAATCACGATGAGGCTCGTGAAGCCGCCGACCAGCAGCGCGACGCGCGCGCCCTCGAGGGTGAGGTGCAGGACGTCGCGGCCGAGGATGTCGGTGCCGAGCGGGTGGCGGCCGGGGTGCCGCAGCGGCGCTTCGCCGTAGAACTCGACGCTCGCGAACGGCGCCGAGTAGCTCTTCTCGCGAAAATCGTCCGGAAACAGACGATCGACGAGGCTCCTCGCCTCGAACCGCGCGACGGCGTCCGCGCCCGCCCCCGCGGCGTCGCCTCCGGACCAGCTCACCGAGTCGAGGAGCGCGAGCGCGACGAAGACGCCGACCACCGCGAGCGCGACGGGCCGTCTCCGAACGAGCTCGGCGCTCGCCTCGCGCCAGAGCCGGCTGCGCCGCAGCCGCAGGAGCGCGAGCGCACCGCCTCCGACCAGGGCCGCCACGACGAGGTTCGAGACCACGTGCGCCTCCATGCCCTCCCCTACTCGAGCCGCACGCGAGGGTCCGCGAGCGTGTAGCTCACGTCGGTGAGGATCTGGCCGGCGACGAACAGCAGTGAGCCGATGAAGACCATCGTCCGCAGCGTCGCGAAGTCGTTGGCATTGATTGCGTCGACCGTGATCGATCCGAGGCCGGGAATGCCGAAGAAGGACTCGAGCAGGATCGACCCCGTGAACAGGAACGGGATCGCGATGACGATCTGCGTGAGGATGGGGATGAGCCCGTTGCGGAGCACGTGCCGGAGCATGATGCGGGCCTCGCCGGCGCCCTTGGCGCGCGCCGTCCGCACGTAGTCCTTGCTCGTCTCCTCGACGAAGACGGTGCGATCGAAGCGGATGCTGTCGCCGAGCCCGGCGATGACGCCGACGACCACGGGCAGCGCGAGGAAGCGCGCGACCACGGCCGGCGCGGGGTCGAATCCCGAGATCGGGAACCAGCGCAGCATCTTCCCGAGCAGGTACTGCCCCCCGATGATGTAGAGCAGCGTCGAGACGCTCATCAGCAGCACGCAGATCACGACGCCCGTCCGGTCGATGTAGGTGTCGCGGAAGAAGGCGACGAGCAGCGCGAGCGGGATCCCGAGCAGCAGCCCGAGGACGAAGAGCGGAACGGTGAGCGAGAGGCTCGGCCCGATGCCCTCGCGCAGCCGCTTCGAGATCGGAACGTCGTCGGCGTCGCTCGCGCCGAAATCGAAGCTGAGCATGCGCCGGAAGTGGTCGGCGAGCATCGTGTCGGCGGGGCGCTCGGGGTTCCAGAAGCGCGGCCGGTCGTAGCCGTGGTTCCTGATCCACTGCGCGATCGCCTGCTGCGGCGCGCGCTCGCCGAGGGCCTTGCGCGCGACGTCCTCGGGCTTCGCGAGCAGGAAGAACAGGACGAAGAGGAACAGGAGAACGCCGAGGATGGTGACGGCGCCGGCCGCGAGTCTGCGAACGAGATACGCCAGCATCACTGTCTCTCCCGCAGGAAGGTGACCACGCCCGGCGCCACCACGACGACGAGCAGCGCGAGCAGCGCCCACGCCGGCCACGCGATCGGCTCGTTCCACTCGGCCCGCCGCAGCGCGCGGTCGGCGGCGTCGATGTCGAGGTACTTCGCGGTGGGAAGCGAGAGCCCGGCAGGCTTCTCGTTCCTCACCCAGCCGTGGTAGAGCGCGTAGCGCTCGGGGTAGTAGTTCTCGATCCACGGCCGGTCGTGCTGCAGGATCTCGCGCATCTCGGCGATGATCCGCAGGCGCTCGGGCGTGTCGGTCATCGCCTTCATGCGGACGAAGAGCTCGTCGTAGCGCGGGTTCGCGTAGTTCGCGGTGTTCGGCCCGCCGCCGTGCGTCCGGCCCATCGGCGACCAGAGCAGGAACAGGAAGTTCTCCGGGTCGGGATAGTCCGCCACCCAGCCCCACGTGAAGATCTGATACGCCCCGCGGCGCACCTTGTCCTGGAACTGGTTGTAGCTCGTCGCGGCGACCTCGACGTCGAGGCCGATCCGCCGCCACGCGCTGGTGTAGAACTGGAACTGCAGGAGCGCCGCCGCGCCGGTGTCGCCGGCGTCGAAGGTGAGGTGGAGCGGGCGTCCGGTCGCCGGGTCGATCCCGCCGGGATAGCCGGCTTCGGCGAGCAGCGCCGCCGCGCGCGAGAGATCGGGCTGGCGAAACGGATTCACGTAGTCGGCGTCGTAGCCGAAGATCCCGGGCGGGATCGGCGTCTGCGCCGGCAGTCCGCGACCGTTCGCGAACAGCCGCAGGAACTCCTCCGTGTCGATCGCGAGGCTCATCGCCTGCCGGAGCTTGCGCGAGCGCTCGCCGGCCTTCGCGCCCACGACGGGATCGTCCATGTTGAAGCCGAGGTACGAGATCGCGGGCTCGACCGAGCGCGCGAGGTGGATGCCGAGCGCGCGCATGTCGGGCGAGAGGTCGCCCTTCTGGATCACGCGGTCGAAGCTCTCCTTGATGACGCCCGATGCGTCGTAATAGCCCTGCAGGAACTTCGTGAAGGTGGGGATCGGCTCCTTCTCGCGGCGAAACTCGATGCGCGAGAGAAACGGGAGCGGGCGGCCGGCGTAGGCCGGATCGAGCAGCCCCTCCTTCGCGTCGGCGGGCGAGCCCTCCGACGGATACGTCGCGGCCGGCGCCTTCCACTCGGGGTGCGCGACGCCGTACCAGGAGTCGCTACGCCGCAGCACGATGCGGCTTCGCTTGTCGTAGCGTGCGAGGACGAAGGGACCGCTCCCGACCGGGTGCTCGGCGAAGCTCTCGGCGCCGTCCTCCCCCGTGTACGCGGCGACCGCCTCCCACGGAACGGGCGACGTGAACGGCATCGCGAACCAGTAGAGGATCTGCGGATACGGGTCGTCGAGGACGATCTCGATCTCGCGCTCACCGAGCACGCGAACGCCCTCGATCGGCCCGGCCGCGCGGTACTGCGCGTCGATGCGAAGCGCCGCGAACGACGGATCGCTCTTGCGCCGCTCTTCGAGACGCTTGCCGAAATCGGCGAGGCCCGTGATCTTGCCGAGCGTCTCGAGGACCGGGCTCCCGACCGCGGGGTCGCCGACGCGCGCGAGAGAGAAGGCGACGTCGTCCGCAACGACCGGCCGCGAACGCGCGCCCGCGGCGCCGAGGGCGAAGCACGGATCTTGCTGGAACCAGAGGTCCGGGCGCAGACGGAAGCGGTAGGCCACGCGGCCTTCGCCGGCCGGGCGGCCCTCGGGCACCTCCTCCGCGATCCCCGGGATCAGCGTGAAGGGGCGCTTCAGATAGTCGTACCCGAGCAGCGTGTCGTAGACGTACCCGATCACCATGTGGTCGACGACCGAGTACGCGACCTGCGGATCGAGCGTCTTCGGCGGATCGTCGAACGGCTGGTACAGGATCTTCTCGAGGCCGTCGGCGGCGGGGTACGGATCGTTCGTGCAGGCGCTTGCCGCCAGCGCGGCGGCCAGGAGGGCGGCGGCCCGCAGCGCGCGGCCGATCACGGCGCGCCTCCCGCTCGCGGCGCGCCGACTCCGGCGCGAACCGGCGGCAGCGTGAACACTCCGTCGGGTAGCGCGGGGTCGATCTCGACCTGCTTGAAGTCGAGGTCGACGCGCGTCTGCGACGCCGGGAACCAGAGCGTGATGCCGTACGCGAAGGGGATCGCGCCCGCGTCGCGCCAGTCGCCGTACTCGGCGCTCCAGAGCAGGCGTTCGCCGGGCTCGTACGCCTCGACGCGCGCGAGCCGGCCCTGCACGTCGAAGTCGACGCGCTGGCGCAGGACACCCCCGGTGTCGACGCGGTCGAGGCGGATACCGCCGTCGTCGAGGCCGGCGGCCGACGCGAGCAGCAGGCCGGCCGGATCGGGCGGCTGGCCGAGCAGCAGCGAGACGCCCTCCTCGGGCGTGAGATCGATCTGCGCCACCTCGAAGAGGAGGCCCGGGTACACTTCGCCGCTGCGCCGCGAGCGGTCCTCGGCCCGGAACAGGTCGAAACGCTCGCCGTCGGTCACGAGCACCGCGACGGACTGGTTGAGGAAGCCCTGCACCTCGATGCGCAGCCGCGCCGGCATCTCGACCACGATCACCTGACGCGAGCGGACGCTTCCCGCGGTGCCGTCGAACGAGAGCGACGCGATTCCGCGCAGCGACCGGTGGCTTGCGCCGGCCTCGCGAAGGCCGTCGAGCAGCGCCTGCGCCCGCTGGGGGTCGACGGGGAACGTTTCCCTTCCGCGGCCGCGGCCCGTCGTCGCGCAGGCCGAGAGCGCGAGCGCGAGCAGCAGCGCTCCGGCCCGGCGAGCGCACGTCACCTCGACTCGAGCTCCCGCGACAGCGTCTCGAGCTTGCGGCGCAGGTCGGGCTGCTCGCCGTCTCGCGGCTCGAGCCGGACCGCCTCCCGGTAGCGCTCGAGGGCGCGCTTCTTGTCGGGCAGCAGCAGGTACGCGTCGCCGAGGTGCTCCGAGATCACGGGGTCGCCGCCGGTGATCTGCGCCGCCTTCTCGAGCTCCTGGATCGCGCGCCGCAGCAGCGCGCGGCCGTCCTTCGTGTTGCCGCTCTCGAGGAGAGGCCGCGCGCGCATGTAGTAGACCCAGCCGAGGCTGTCGGTGATGAAGCCGTCGTCGGGGCGCAGCTCGAGCGCGCGCTTGATCTTCGCCTCGGCCTCGTCGAGGTTGAGCCCCTTCTCCGCCCACGAGTAGCCGAGGTAGTTGAGCGCGCTCGCGTTGTCGGGGTTCTTCTCGAGCGCCTGGTTCATGTAGCGCAGCGAGTCGTCGAAGCGTTTCTGCTCGCCGTACAGAACGCCGAGGTTGTAGAGCAGATCGTCGTCGTCGGGGCTGTCGGCGAGCAGGCCCTGCAGGAACCCGGCAGCGCCGTCGAAGTCGCCCGCGCGGGCGCGCAGCGTCGCGAGGTAGAGGTCGAGCGGCCGAGAAGGCGACCGGGCGCGCGCCTTCTCGACCTCGGCGATCGCTCCCGCGAAATCGCCGCGGCGCTCGAGGATCCCGGCGATCTGCCCGCGCGCTTCGGCGTAGCGCTCGTGCTCCGGCGGAACGCGGTCGAACGCGGCGATCGCTCCGACCTCGTCGCCGGCGCGCGTGCGGACGAGGCCGAGGTAGTAGGCGATTTCGTGCTGCTGCGGGTTCGCGGCGAGCGCCTTCTCGAAGCGGGAGACGGCCTTCGCGTAGTGGTCGGCCTCGAACTCGAGGAAGCCGAGCCGCAGCACGGACCGCAGGTCGTCCGGGTGCGCCTTGATGATCTTCTCGAGCGTCGCGATCGCCTGGTCGCGCCGGCCCTCGGCGAGCTGGGCGTCGGAGAGCGCGACGAGCGTCGCGTGATGGTTCGGATGGACCCGCAACACCTCTTCGTAGACCGCGATCTCGCGTTTGCGGTCGCCGCGCTCGTGGAGCAGGCGCGCGAGCGCGGCGTAGACCGAGAGGTTTCCCGGCTGGGCCGCGAGCGCCCGGCGCAGCGCGCGCTCGGCCTCGGCGCCGTGGCCCATCTTCTCGTGGACGCCGGCGAGCGCCAGATGGCCGCGAACGCCGTTCGGATCGGTCTTCACCAGCCACTCGGCGAGCGCGAGCGCCTCGGGCATGCGGTCGGCTTCGACGTAGATGCTGAACAGCAGAATGGCGGCATCGTCGTCGAACGGCTCGCCGCCGGCCTCGCGCAGCACCGCCTCCGCGGCGGCCGGGTTTCGGCTCACGCGATAGAGCGTGCCGAGGAACAGGCGCGTCGGACGGTCTGCGGGATCGATGCGGTGCGCGTGCTCGGCGTGCGCGAGCGCCTCTTCGTAGTGGCCCTGCCGGGCCGCGAGCTCCGCGAGGCGGCGCAGCAGATACGCGGAATCGGGATCCTTCGCGAGCGCACGCGCGTACGCCGCGGACGCCTCGTCGAGCTGCCCGTCGAGCTCGAACTGGCGGCCGACCAGGAAGTCGTAGTCGGGCGGAGCGTCGGGCCGCACCTGCGCGGGCTCGGGCTCGGGCGCCGCGCGGCCGCCGAGCGTCGCGCAGCCGCCGAGCGCGGGCGGCGCGGCGAGCGCGAGCGCGATCACCGCACGCCGAAGGGCCGGGCCGCTCACCCTCCCGGCCGCTTCCCGCCGGGCGCCTCGAGGATTCGCTTCGCCTCGAGGTAGGCGATCACCTGCGCGATGCTCTCGGCCTCGGTCTGGCGCGCCGTGTCGAGCACCAGCTCCGGCGCCTCCGGCGCCTCGTACGGTGCCGAGATCCCGGTGAACTCGGGGATCTTTCCCGCCCTCGCCTTCGCGTACAGCCCCTTCACGTCGCGCGACTCGCAGGTCTCGACGCTCGCCGACACCCAGATCTCGACGAAGTCGCCCGGCGCGAGCAGCGCCCGAACGGCGTCGCGATCGGCGCGGTACGGCGAGATGAACGACGTGAGCACGACGACGCCCGCGTCGGTGAACAGCTTCGCCACCTCGCCGATGCGGCGAATGTTCTCGGTCCGGTCCTCGGGAGAGAAGCCGAGGTTCTTGTTGAGGCCGTGGCGGATGTTGTCGCCGTCGAGCACGTACGCGATGTGCCCGCGCCGCACGAGCTCGCGCTCGACCCCGACGGCGATCGTCGACTTGCCCGACCCCGAGAGACCCGTGAGCCAGAGCGTCGCGCCGCGCTGGCCGAGGATCCGTTCGCGGTCCTCGCGCGTCACGTGTCCGGCGTGCCAGGTGATGTTCGTGCTGCGGGATGCCGCGTCCGCGCTCATCGGCCGCGAGGGTAGCCGGGGCGCGTTCCCGGTGTCGAGGCCGCACGCTGCTCGCGCACCGCGCGCACGATCTGTGCGGCCGCTTCGTCGATCTCGTCCTCGGTGTTGAAGCGGCCGATGCCGATGCGGACCGCCGAGCGGATGCGCGCTTCGGGAAGGCCGAGCGCGGCGAGGACGTGGCTCGGATGCGGCTGCGCCGAGGCGCACGCCGAGCCCGTCGAGAGGGCGACGCCGGGCAGCGCGACGAGCAGCGCCGCGGCGTCGGCGCCTTCGAACGACACGTTCAGGTTGCCCGGCAGCCTGCGCTCGGGATGGCCGTTCAGCGCGACGCCGCCCGCCTCGGCGCGCAGCCGCGAGAGCAGCCGGTCGCGCAGCGCCGCGAGCCGCTTCGACTCCGCCTCGCGCTCGTCGAGGGCGATCTCGAGCGCGCGCCCGAGGCCGGCGACGAGCGGGACGGCGAGCGTTCCCGATCGAAGGCCCCGCTCGTGGCCGCCGCCGTGGATCTGCGGCGCGAGGCGAACGCGCGGCCGCGACGAGCGAACGTAGAGCGCGCCCACGCCCTTGGGCGCGTAGACCTTGTGGCCGCTCAGCGAGAGCAGATCGATGTGCTGGGCGACGACGTCGAGAGCGATCTTCCCGGCCGCCTGCGCCGCGTCGCAGTGCAGCAGCACGCCGCGCTCGCGGCAGATGGCCCCGATGTCGCCGAGCGGCTGGAGCACCCCGATCTCGTTGTTGGCGGCCATCACCGAGACGAGCAGCGTGCGGGGGCCGATCGCGCTCCGCACGGCGCCCGGGTCGACCAGGCCTTCGCCATCGACCGGCAGCACCTCGACCGTGCAGCCCGAAGCCTCGAGCGCCCGCGCGGTGTCGAGGACGGCCGGGTGCTCGGTCGCGACGACGAGGAGATGATCGCGAGCATTTCCAGAGGCTTGCGCGGCACCCTTGAGCGCCAGGTTGATGCTCTCGGTGGCGCCGCTCGTGAACACGATCTCGTCCGGCGAGCGGGCGCCGATCGCGCGCGCGACGCGCTCGCGGGCGATCGTCACCGCCGCCTCCGCACGCCAGCCGAAGACGTGGCTGCGGCTCGCGGCGTTGCCGAAGTCCCGCGTGAAGTACGGGAGCATCGCCTCCAGCACCCGCGGATCGACGGGCGTGGTGGCGTGGTGGTCGAGGTAGATGGGGGCGCGGCCGACCAGGCGGCCTCCGGTGACGGCGCTACGCGCCGAACGACTGGCCGCAGCCGCAGGACGCCTTCGCGTTCGGGTTTCCGATCTTGAAGCCCGACTCCTGGAGCGTGTCGACGTAGTCGAGCGTCGCGCCGGCGAGGTAGAGCGCGCTCTTCTCGTCGACGAAGACGCGAACGCCGCCCGCCTCGACGACCTCGTCCGACTCCGCGACGCGGTCGTCGAACCCGAGCTGGTACTGAAGGCCCGAGCAGCCGCCTCCGACGACCTTCATGCGCAGGCCGTGCGTCACCAGCTTGCCCTCCTTGTCGAGCAGCCGCTTGATGCGCTCGGCCGCGGCGGCGGTCACTTCGACGATCGGCATCGGGCCTCCTTCGGGCTCTCCGGAGCGGCGGCGCCTCGCGCCGGCTCCGCCGTGCGCGCAGAACGCACGCCTTTTCGCATGGTTAAGACAGCGGAGACGGTGCGTCAAGGAGCGCCGGCGGCGCGCGGAACGAGGTGCAGGAAGATCTCCCGGTTGCCGGCGGGACCCTCGAGGCGGCTCTCGGCGACGCCGGCCGCGACGAGGCCGAGGGCCTCCGCCTCGCGCCGAACGGCGTCCACGGCCGCCCAGCGGTCGGCGTCGTCGCGAACCACCCCTCCCTTGCCGACCCGCTCGCGCCCGACCTCGAACTGGGGCTTGACGAGCAGGAGCCACGCGGCGCGCGGGGCCGCCCGCACCAGCGCCGGCAGGACGAGCCGCAGCGAGATGAACGAGACGTCGCACACCCCGAGCTCGACGCCCTCGCCGACCTGCCCGGCGCCGAGATCGCGCGCGTTGGTTCGTTCGAGCACGCGCACGCGGGGGTCGGCGCGCAGCGCGGCGGCGAGCTGCCCGTAGCCGACGTCGACGGCGACGACCTCGCACGCGCCCGCACGGAGCAGGCAGTCGGTGAAGCCGCCGGTCGACGCGCCGACGTCGAGGCAGCGCTTTCCGCGCGGATCGACCCCGAGGTCTTCGAGCGCCCCGGCGAGCTTCTCGCCGCCGCGCGAGACGAAGGACCGGACGCCGCCGCGAAGTCGAACGCGGGACTCGGGACGCACGCGCGCGCCGGCCTTCTCGGCCGGCGCGTCGTCGACCAGCACGCGGCCCGCGAGGATCAGCGCCTGCGCGCGGCTGCGGCTCTCGGCGAGGCCGTCGCGGACGAGCCGCTCGTCGAGGCGCTCGCCCCGCTTCAGGACGCGGGTCGCGGCCGCGCCGCGGCGAGATCGCGCGCCGCCGCTGCGATCCCCGCGCAGTCGAGGCCCATCGCGTGGAGCTGCGCGGCGGTACTCCCGTGCTCGACGAAGCGATCCGGGGCGCTCAGCGCGCGGACCGGGACTGCGACGCCGGCCTCGGCGAGCGCCTCCATCACCGCCGACCCGAAGCCGCCGCACGCCGAGTGCTCCTCGACGGTGACCACCGCGCGGCAGCGCCGGGCCAGCGCGACGATGCGCACGGCGTCGAGCGGCTTCGCGAAGCGCGCGTTCACCACCGCCGCCGAGATCCCTTCGGCGCCGAGCTCGGCCGCCGCCTCGAGAGCGGCGTGCGCGAGCGTTCCGAGCGCGACGATCAGCACCTCGTCGCCGTCGCGCAGCAGCTCCGACTCGCCGATCGGGACCGCCTTGATCTCCGGGTCGAGCGGGACGCCGAAGCCGCTGCCCCGCGGATAGCGCACCGCAGCCGGCCCCGGATACTCGACGGCCGTTCGCAGCATGTGCTGCAGCTCGTTCTCGTCCTTCGGCGCCATCACGACGACGTTCGGCAGCGCGCGCAGATACGCGACGTCGTACAGACCCTGGTGCGTCGCGCCGTCGGCGCCGACGAGCCCGGCGCGGTCGAGCGCGAAGGTGACGTCGAGGTTCTGCAGGCAGACGTCGTGCACGACCTGGTCGTACGCGCGCTGGAGGAACGTCGAGTAGATCGCAGCGACGGGCTTCATGCCCTCGGTCGCCAGCCCCGCCGCGAACGTCACGGCGTGCTGCTCGGCGATGCCGACGTCGTAGAAGCGGTCGGGGAACTCGCGCTGGAACAGATCGAGCCCCGTCCCGCCGGGCATCGCGGCCGTGATCGCAACGATGCGCGGGTCTTCGCCGGCGAGACGGATCAGCGTCCGCGCGAAGATCCCGGTGTACGAAGGCGGGCCCGGCTTGGCCGGCGCCATCTTCCCCGACGTCACCTCGAAAGCCGTGACGCCGTGATAGGTGAGCGGGTCCTTCTCGGCCGGCTCGTAGCCGTAGCCCTTCGACGTGAGGGCATGGACCACGATCGGCCCCTCGCCGGCCTCGAGCATCCGCTTCACGTTCTCGAAGGTCTCGAGCAGGACGTCGACGCGGTGCCCTTCGACCGGGCCGACGTAGCGCAGGTTGAGCGCCTCGAAGAACAGCCCCGGCGAGAAGAAGACCTTGAGCGACTCCTCGGCCTTGTGGGCCCAGTGCAGCATGTCGCCCGGCATGCTGCCGAGAAAGTCCTTGGCCCAGCCCTTCATGCGCCGGGCGAGCGGCGCCGAGAGCTTGCGCGAGAGATACGACGACATCGCGCCGACGTTCGGCGAGATCGACATCTCGTTGTCGTTCAGCACGACGACGAGGTTCTTCTGACGCAGCTCTCCGGCGTGATTGAGCGCCTCGAAGGCCATCCCCGCCGTCATGCCGCCGTCGCCGATCAGCGCGATCGCCACACCGGGCCGCCCCTGGTGCTCGAGCGCGCGAGCGATGCCGAGCGCGGCCGAGATCGACGTTCCGGCGTGCCCCGCGCCGAAGTGGTCGTGCGGCGACTCGGAGCGGCGCAGGAACTTACCGATGCCGTCTTCGAGGCCGATGCGGTCGAACTCGCGCCGGCGCCCGGTGAGCATCTTGTGCGCGTAGCCCTGATGGCCGACGTCGAGCACGATGCGGTAGGCCGGCGTGTCGAAGACGTAGTGCAGCGCCGTCAGCAGCTCGACGGCGCCGAGGCTCGACGCAAGATGCCCGCCCGTGCGCGAGACGCGCTCGACGATCTCCTGCCGCAGCTCCGCGGCGACCTGCTTCACCTTCTCGCGCGGAAGCCGCCGCAGATCTTCCGGCGAGTCGATGCCGTCGAGCAGCCGCGCCTCGCTCACCGGTCTCTCCGCACCGCGAAGCGCGCGAGCGCGCGCAGCGGCTCGGCTTTGCCGCCGAGGTCGGCGAGCTGCGCGAGCGCGTCCGCGAGCAGCGCCTCGGCGCGCTCGCGTGCGCCCGCTTCGCCGAGCACGCGAACGAGCGAGCACGCGCCGTCCTCGTCCTTGTCGAGGACGTCGTCGGCGATCTGGAACGCGACGCCGACGTCCTCTCCGAAACGCTGCAGCCGCGAGAGGAGCGCGTCGCCCGCGCCGGCGAGGCGCGCGCCGCCGACTACGGACGCGGCGATCAGCGCCGCGGACTTCCGGCGGTGGATCGATTCGATGCGCTGCGCGCCCTCGATCTGCGACGCCGCGGCGAGATCGTCGACCTGCCCGCCCACGAGCGCGCGCGCGCCGGCCGCGCCGGCGAGGTCGCGCAGCGCGCCGAGCGCGCAGGCCGGCCCGGCCTCGCGCGCGCCGTGGGCCGCGAGCGCTTCGAAGGCGAGTGCCTGCAGCGCGTCGCCCGCGAGCACCGCGACCGCCTCGCCGAAGACGACGTGCACCGTCGGTCGGCCGCGACGCTCGTCGTCGTCGTCCATGCAGGGCAGATCGTCGTGGACGAGCGAGTAGGTGTGGACGAGCTCGACGGCCGCCGCCATCGGCAGCGCGCGCCCGGCCGGCGCGCCGACGGCCTCCGCGGCGGCGAACGCGAAGGCCGGGCGCAGCCGCTTGCCGCCGGGAAAGACGAGGTGGCGCATCGCCTGCGCGAGTGCGGGCGGAACGTCTCCGGGTTTGGGGAGCAGCGCCTCGAGGAAGGCGTCGACCCGCTCTCCCTGCTCCCGCAGGTAGCCCTGCACGTCCATGCTCCGGTTTCCTCTGCCGCCGCGGCTACGGCGCGCTCGCGGAGGTGACCGTCGGCGCCGGCGCCTCCTGCGGCTTCTCGCGCAGCTTGCCTTCGTATTCCGACCAGTGCTCGAGCACGTCGAGCGCGCGCGAGAGCTGCGGATCTTCGCCCGCGGCCGCCTCGGCAGGCGCGGGCCCGGCGTCCTGCTGCGGCGCCTCTTCCTGCGCCGGCGCGACGGCAGCGCCGGGCTGCGCGGCCTCGTGCGTGAAGTGATGCTCGAGGTCCTTCTCGCGCATGCGACGCGGCCCTTCGTCTCCGTCCGCAGCGCCTTCGGCGAGCCCCGCCACGTCGAGATCGGGGACGATGCCGACTTCCTGGATCGAGCGCCCCGACGGCGTGTAGTAGAGCGCCGTCGTGAGGCGAAGGCCCGAGCCGTCCTCGAGCGGATAGACCGTCTGCACCGATCCCTTGCCGAAGGTGCGCCGGCCGAGAACGAGCGCGCGGCGCTGGTCCTGCAGCGCACCGGCGACGATCTCCGACGCGCTCGCGCTGCCTGCGTTCACGAGCACGACCATCGGGTATGCGGGCTCCTGCCCGTCGGGGTGCGCGCGGAACTCCTGCCGCTGCGACTCGACACGGCCTTGCGTATAGACGATGAGGCCGTCCGAGAGCCACACGTCCCCGACCTTCACGGCCTGATCGAGCAGCCCTCCGGGATCGTCGCGCAGATCGAGGACGAGGCCCTGCAGCGGCGCCTTCGCCTCTTCGTGCAGGCGGGCGAGCGTCTTTCGCAGCTCCTGCTCGGTCCTCTCCTGGAAGGAGCGGATCCGGACGTAGGCGTAGCCCGGCGTGAGCATCCGGCCGTCGACCGAAGCGACCTTCACCGCGTCACGGACGAGGTTGTACGACTTCGGCCGGTCGGAGCCGTCGCGCAGGACCTCGATCGTGACCGTCGATCCGCGCGGCCCGCGCATCAGCTTGACGGCCTCGAACAGGGGCATCCCCTTGGTGGGCTTGCAGTCCTCGGCCCAGCCCTCGGGGCGCGGCTTCGGGCAGATCGCGACGATCTGGTCCTTCGCCTTGAGGCCCGCCTGCGCCGCCGGCGTGCCGTCGATCGGCGCCACGACCTCGATGAGGCCGTCCTGCTGCTTCGTGATCTCGATGCCGATGCCGAAGAACTCGCCGCGCGTATCGACCTGCATCTCCTTGTGCGCCTCGGGATCGAGGTACGAGGAGTGCGGGTCGAGCTCTTGCAGCATCCCGCGCAGCGCGCCGTGGACGAGCTTCTCCTCGTCCACCGGCTCGACGTAGTTCTTTCGGACGAGGTCGAGGACGCTCGAGAAGAGGCTGAGATCCTGATAGCGCGGCGACGCGCCCGAAACCGGGACCGATCCGCCGCCGAGCAGGAGCGCTCCGGCGAGCGCCCCGGCCAGGAAGGTGACGGCGAGCCGAACGTTCGGCCGATGCAAGCGTTTTTCCTCCGCTCTCCGGAGCGTCACTCTAGCCCGGTGCCCCCTGCGAGCCAACGCGCGGGATCGAGCGGCTCGCTGCCGTGTCGGACTTCGAAGTAGAGGAGCGGGCCCGAGAGCGATCCCGTGTCGCCGACGGTGCCGAGCGTGCGGCCCGCTTCGACCTCGTCGCCGAGGCCGACCTGGATCTCGTCGAGATGCGCGTACAGCGTGAAGTAGCTCTCGCCGTGGTCGAGGATCACCATCTTGCCGTAGCCGCGGAACCAGCCGGCGAAGCGCACGCCGCCCGCGGCCACGGCCCGCACCGGAGCGCCGGCGGGCGCTGCGAAGTCGATCCCCTTGCGGAAGGTCGCAGTGCGGAACTCGGCGTCGACGACGCGCCCGAAGCCGCGCGAGATCGGCGCCGCGACCGGCGCGCGCAGGCGCCCGCGAAGAGCCGTGAGCGGCGCCGCCGGCGCCGCGCGCGCGGACGGCGCGGCGCCGAGGCCCGCGAGCGCCTCTTCGAGCGCCCGCGCCGACGCCTCGATCTCGGCGAGCGCGCTGCGCTCGCGCGCGCCGCCCTCTCGAAGCGCCGCGAGCACCTCGCCCTTCGCCGCGCGCTCCTCCTCGAGGGCGCGCGAGCGCGCGCGCTCGCGCGCCAGCGCCTGCTCGCGAGTGCGCGCGGCCTCCGCGACCTGTGTGCGCGCTCGCCCGAGAGCCTCGCGCTCGGCGCGTGCGCGCGCGAGGAGCAGCGCATCGCGCTCGACCGCGCGGCGAGCGGCGCGCACGCGGCCGAGAAGGTCGCGCAGGCTCTCCGCACCCGAGAGGAGCCGGAGCGTGCGGCTCCGTCCTTCGCAGTAGAGGCGGCGCATGCCGTCCGCGAGCGCGCGGCGCGTGGCTGCGCTCTCCTCTTCGAGCCCCCGCAGCCGCTCCTCGAGCGCCGCCTGCGCCGCGGCCGCGGCGCCGGCCTCGCGGCGCGCCGTCGAGAGGTCGGCCGCGAGGCCCGACGCCGCGCGGTCGATGCCGTCGATCGTGTCGAGGAGCCCCTGCTCCTGCCGCGCGTACGCCTCGACGCGCGCGCGGCGCGCATCGGCCTCGCGTCGCAGCCGCTCGAGGCTCGCCGCCGACTCGCCCGCCGCGGGCGAGTCCGGCGCCGCAGAGGCCGCCGCGACGGGCGCCGGCCCGGCCGCGCTCCCGCTCTCTCCGGGCGGGGCGAGCTCGTCCGCGGCGGCGACCCCGAGCGCCGCGCCGAGCGACGCGGCGAGGATCCCGGCGCACGCAGCGCGCCTCACGCCCGGCGGCTCACCGCGAGCGAGAGCGCGGCGCCGAGCGCGCCGAGCAGCGCGCCTGCCGCGATCAGCGCGAGGCTCTCCGGAAGCGAGAAGAAGCGGACGGCCCCGGGGCCGGCGAGGAACGCGAGCGACGCGTCGACGGCGGGCCGCGCGAGCGCAAAGAGCCCGCGCAGCAGCAGCAGACCGAGCGCGCCCGCACACGCGCCCTGTGCGAGGCCTTCGAGCAGGAACGGCAGGGCCATCGTCGTTCGGCTCGCGCCGACGAGCGCGAGGATCTCGAGCTCGTCGCGCCGCGCGGCGTGCGCGAGCCGGATCGTGCTCGCGACGATCACGAGCGTCGCGAGCGCGAGCACGCCGCCGACCGCGAGGCCCGCGCCGCGAACGAACCCGAGCGCGCGCACGTAGCCCGGCACCCAGTCGTCGCCGGCCGTCACGTCGGCGACGCCCGCCAGCGCCTCGAGCGCGGCGCGAACCCGCTGCGCCTGCGCCGGGCTGCGGCTCGCCGCGCGAAGCTTCACCTCGAGCGACGCGGGAAGCGGGTTCTCGCCGAGCAGCTCGGCCGGCCCCGCCGACACGCCCGTACGTTCGGGAAAGCGCGCGAGCGCCATCTCCGGCGAGACGGCCTCGACGCTCTGCACGCCTTCGATGCGCGCCGCGAGCGCCGCGAGCGCCGCGCGCCCCTCGTCGCCCACGTCCGGGGCGAGGTACGCGCTGAGCGTGAGCTCGTCGCCGACGCGCTCGACGACGTCCGCCATGTTCGCGATCGTGATCCCGAACGCGCCCGCCAGCACGAGCGCGAGCGCCATCGTGACCACCGCGACCGAGGCGCTCGCCGCGCTCGCCCGCAGCCCGCGCCCGGCCGCGCGCAGCACGTACCGCGAGACGGCGGCTGCCCCCCTCAAACGACCGCTCGCGCCATGCCCGCGTCGTCGGCGAGGCAGCCCGCATCGAGCCGCAGCGTTCGCCGCGCGTGGCGGCCGATCAGCGAGAGATCGTGCGTCGCGACGATCACCGTCGTTCCGCGCGCCGCGACGCCGGCGATCAGGTCCATGATCTCGATCGTGAGCGCGGGATCGAGGTTCCCGGTGGGCTCGTCGGCGAGCAGGAGCGCCGGCTCGCCGACGAGCGCGCGCGCGATGGCGACGCGCTGCTGCTCGCCCCCCGAGAGCGAGCGAGGGTCCTGGTAGCGGCGCTGCTGCAGCCCGACCTGCTTGAGCGCGGAGAACACGCGGCCGCGCGCCTCGCGGCCCGGAACGCCGCGCACGTCGAGCGCGAGCCGCACGTTCTCCTCGACGCTCATGCGCGGCAGGAGCTTGAAGTCCTGGAACACGACGCCGAGCCGGCGGCGAAGCGCGGGGATCTTTCGCCGCGGGAGCCGCGCGACGTCCTCGCCGAGCACCCGGACCTCGCCCGTGCTCGGCCGCTCGTCGCCGAAGAGCATGCGCAGGAGCGTCGTCTTTCCCGCACCGCTCGCCCCGGTGAGGAAGACGAGCTCTCCCTTGCCGATCTCGAGCGAGACGTCGCGGAGCGCGTAGGTCCCGGCCTGAAACGACTTCGAGACGTGGCGAAGCGCGACGAGGGGCTCCCGGCCGGCGGCGGGGGGCGAGGAGGCGGTCGTCGCTCCCGCGCTCAAGGCCGGCGGCGCCCGCGCGCGCGCTGGTCGAGGTACTCGGCGACGATCTCGTCGAGGCGCCGCTCGTCCGGCGCGGGCACCGCTTCGACCGGCGGCGGCTCGGGCGCAGCGGCGGCGGGCTCCACGCGCCCCGTCTGTCCCGACGCGGCCGCCGCGCCGCCCGTGTCGCGAAAGACGTCGCCCCCGAGGCGCTCGGCGAGGCGGCCGTCGAGCTCGCCGCGCCGCAGCCGGCGCAGCATCGCGCGATGCTGCCCCTCCATGAGGCGGCGGACCTCTGCGGCGAGGTCCTCCGCGCCGAGGCGGTCGCCGTACTCGCTCCGCTCCGACGCGAGGATCGTTCCGCCGTGATAGAGGTGCGTGATGACGTGCGGGTGCGCACGGCCGCTGTCCTCCGTCTGCACGTGGAGGAGCAGCCCGCGATGGCGGACGTTCGTATTGAACCCGGAAAGCATGGCGCGCCCGTTCCCCCCGAATCGACACGCACCGGCGAGAAACGTAGGCGAAAGAGCCCCGGAGCGCCGCCGTGGCGCTCCGGGGCTCGGGGGGGCGGCCGTCGATGCAGGGGGCCGGTCGGCCGCCGCCGGAAATCACGCGCGCCGGCCCGCTGCGGACCTGCGGCGCCCGCCGCGCGCGAGGCCGGCGAGGCCCGCCGCGACCAGTCCCGCAGTCGCCGGCTCCGGCATGGCCGCGATCGGCGCCGCGCCCGGCGTCGGCGCCTCGAGCACGACGAAGTCGCGCGCATTGTCTCCGGTGTCGACGTTCGCGAAGCGTCGCGCGAGGCTCGTTCCCGGAGCGCCATCGACCGCCGGCGCTCCCTCGCCCGCGAAGACCTCCCCGGCCGCGAACTCGCCGTAGCCGACGGCGTCGAGCACGCCGGCCGCGCTGCGCAGGACGACCGAGTCCGGGCCGTTCTGCAGGTCGAAGTTGAGGACGAGGTCCGCCCCGGAGACGAGCGTCGCTCCGCCGCCCGCATCGTCCGCGATCACGAAGAGCCCGTCCGCAGGGATCACACCGGAGAGCGTCAGGTGCGGCGTCGTGCTGCCGTCCGCGCCGTTCACCCCGTCGAGCACGAGGCCGCCGAGCGGCGTTCCGGGCTCGCCCCAGAGCTCGATGAACGAGAGGCCGTTGTCGCTGCCGACGGCGTCGTAGAAGATCTCCGAGAGCAGCGGCGCCGCCGGAGCGGTCCGCGCGGCGGCGAGCGACAGCACGATCGCCAGCAGCGCGAGCCGGCGCGGGCCCGCCGCGCGCGCAGACGACCCGCGCGGCCCCGGCGCCTCCGAAGCGCGCACACCGGCCGCGAGGCCCTCCGGCGCGCGGACGCACGATCGCCGCCCGCCGCCCTGCGAACTCGTTC
>JABLTH010124405.1_pt1 | contig 28531 bp, 26 predicted proteins | sample 7875711 | NCBI WGS metagenome assembly JABLTH01 (sample SAMN14941262, study PRJNA633318) | bioreactor metagenome | isolation source: bioreactor | place: China | collected 2019-03-05 | reverse complement strand
TCGCCATGGAAGAGGGTCTGCGCTTCGCCATCCGCGAAGGCGGCAAGACCGTCGGCGCCGGCGTCGTGGCCAAAATCATCGAGTAATCCGTAGGGGTATAGCTCAATTGGCAGAGCGTCGGTCTCCAAAACCGAAGGTTGTAGGTTCGATTCCTACTGCCCCTGCCAACGGATACTTGTAAGGTAGGTGCCAACCGCCACAGCCCGCCACGAAACTGGCGGGCTTTAGCGTCTCAAGATGGGATGCGAAGTGTGATAGTCGAACGCGCAGGATAAGCAACAATGGCCAATTTACCCGTTGAAACCGTCAATACCGCAGCCGACAAGGCGCGGTTGGCTGCGGCTGCCGCCTTGTTGGTGGCGGCGCTGGCTGGGTTCTACCTGCTGGCCAAACAGGGGCAGCTGGCGCAATGGGGTGCCCTATTGGCTGGCTTGGCAGCTGCGGTGCTGGTGTTCCTGACATCCGAGCCCGGTCGTCAATTTCTGGGGTTTGGGCGTGAGGCTTGGCGCGAGGTGCGTAAGGTGGTCTGGCCGGCTCGCAAGGAGGCGGTGCAGATGACCATGTACGTGTTTGCCTTCGTGGTGATCATGGCCTTCTTCCTGTGGGCGACAGACAAGACGCTCGAATGGCTTTTGTATGACCTGATTCTGGGGTGGAAAAAATGATGGCTGAGATTGCACAAGCTCCGGCGGCGCAAGCTGGCGCCAACCCGGATCTGCGCTGGTATGTCGTCCATGCCTACTCGGGTATGGAGAAGGCTGTCGAGCGCAACATCCTGGAGCGCATCCAGCGCGCTGGCATGCAAAGCAAGTTCGGGCGCATCTTGGTTCCCACTGAAGAGGTGGTGGAGCTGAAAAATGGGCAGCGCAAGACGACCGAGCGCAAGTTCTTTCCCGGTTATGTGCTGGTGGAAATGGTCATGGATGATGACTCCTGGCACTTGGTCAAGCACACCAACAAGGTGACCGGTTTCGTGGGTGGGGCCAAGAACCGCCCAGCGCCGATTTCCGAGGCGGAAGTCCAGAAGATCGTCAGCCAGATGCAGGAGGGTGTCGAGAAGCCTCGGCACAAAGTGGAATTCGTGGTGGGCGAGTTGGTGCGTGTGAAGGAAGGTCCCTTCACCGATTTCAATGGCTCCATTGAAGATGTGAACTACGAAAAGAACAAGGCGCGCGTGTCGGTCACGATTTTTGGTCGTGCGACGCCGGTTGAGCTGGAATTCAGCCAGATCGAGAAGACCTGATCTGGCAAGCTGCGCGGCGCCTGCAAGGCCGTGCGGTTTGGGCTTTTGGATTCCGTGCATTGCGACTCTGCACGGATGTTGGAGGTGAGTCGTTAACCCCGGGGAGCCTGGGTCTGCCAGCAAGGTGCGGATTCCGGCGTTTGTACCCGCAAGGAGAAAAGCATGGCGAAGAAAATCGTCGGTTTTGTCAAGCTGCAAGTGCCAGCGGGCAAGGCCAACCCATCCCCCCCGATTGGTCCCGCACTGGGCCAGCGCGGGTTGAACATCATGGAGTTCTGCAAGGCGTTCAACGCCCAGACTCAGGGCGTCGAGCCTGGTCTGCCGTTGCCGGTGGTGATTACCGCCTATGCTGACAAGAGCTTCACCTTCATTATCAAGACGCCGCCGGCGACCACTCTGATCAAGAAGGCCATCAAGCTGGACAAGGGATCGTCCAAGCCGCACTTGGACAAGGTGGGCAAGATCACCCGCGCCCAATTGGAGGAAATTGCAAAGACCAAGATGAAGGACATGACGGCCGCCGATCTGGATGCCGCTGTCCGTACCATTGCCGGCTCCGCCCGGTCGATGGGTGTGAATGTGGAGGGCGTGTAAATGGCCAAGCTCACAAAAAAGCAAAAGAGCCTGCAGGGCAAGGTCGACAGCAACAAGCTGTACCCCCTGGGTGAAGCATTGGGCATTGTCAAAGAGTGCGCCACTGCCAAGTTCGATGAGTCCATCGACGTCGCGGTGCAGCTCGGCATTGATGCCAAGAAGTCCGACCAGGTTGTGCGTGGCGCCGTCGTGTTGCCCAACGGCACTGGCAAGACCAAGCGCGTGGCCGTGTTTGCCCAAGGCGCCAAGGCCGAAGAGGCCAAGGCTGCCGGCGCCGACGTGGTTGGCATGGATGACCTGGCCGCGCGCGTCAAGGCCGGTGACATGCCGTTTGACGTGGTGATTGCCGCGCCGGACGCCATGCGCGTCGTCGGTACCCTGGGTCAGATCTTGGGTCCGCGCGGCTTGATGCCCAACCCCAAGGTGGGCACGGTAACGCCCGACGTGGCCACGGCTGTGAAGAACGCCAAGGCGGGTCAGGTGCAGTTCCGGGTAGACAAGGCCGGGATCGTGCACTCGACCATCGGTCGCCGTTCGTTCGATGCCGACAAGCTGCAGGCCAACCTGGCCGCGCTGGTGGATGCCCTGAACAAGGCCAAGCCTGCTTCCAGCAAGGGCCTGTACCTGCGCAAGGTGGCGGTGTCCAGCACCATGGGCGTGGGCGTGCGCGTGGACACCCAGACTATTGCTGCAGTCTGAGGTGGTGTGAAAGATTTGGGTTGCTCGAAAGAGTGATCCGATGTGGTGGGCTGGGGTGGTTGTAAGACTGCCCCGGGTCATCCAAGACCGTTGGCGTGCAGAGGTGCACTTAATCCGCGAAGAGCCAACGCAGATGGCGATCCCGCTGCAACAGGAATGCGTTCCTCAAAACAGTTGGTCGCTGCAATGTGGCGTGCTGAAGGGCCTTTGCGCCGGAAGGCACATTTTGAAGGAGTAGACCTTGAGTCTGAATCGCAGTGAGAAAGAAGCGGTCATTTCAGAAGTGACCAGCCTCGCCGCAAAAGCTCAAACGCTCGTGATGGCGGAGTACCGTGGCATCACGGTCGCGGCCATGACCAAATTGCGCTCCGATGCGCGCAGTGCCGGTGTGTCCCTGAGTGTTCTGAAGAACACCCTGGCTCGCCGCGCTGTCGCTGGAAGCGCTTTTGAAGTCGGGTCCGGCCAGATGACCGGTCCGTTGATCTTTGGCTTCTCCGAAGACGCCGTGGCTGCCGCGAAAGTGGTGGCCGAGTTCGCGAAGACCAACGACAAGTTGGTGATTCGCGGCGGTGTTTACGGTGGCAAGAGTCTGGACGCGAACGGCGTGAAGCAACTGGCAAGCATTCCCTCCAAGGAAGTGCTGCTGGCTCAGTTGTTGGGCTTGATGCAATCCCCAATCTCGCGTACGGCACGTGTGCTGGCCGCGGTGGCGGAGAAGAAAGGTGCAGGCGCCGAGGCGGTCGCGGCCTGAGGGTCCGGCGGCATTGGCAATCCAGTGAAATATTCGAGAACAGTGTGCAGCCCTTTCCGGGCGCTGTTCCCAACTGATTGAAGGAAATTCAAAATGGCATTCGATAAAGACGCATTTTTGACCGCTCTGGACAGCATGACGGTCATGGAACTCAACGACCTGGTGAAGGCCATCGAAGAGAAGTTTGGCGTGAGCGCCGCAGCGATGGCCGCTCCGGCTGCCGCCGGTGGTGGTGCAGCCGCTGCTGCTGCTGAAGAGAAGACCGAGTTCAACGTTGTCCTGACCGATGCGGGCGCCAACAAGGTGTCCGTCATCAAGGCCGTGCGTGAAATCACGGGTCTGGGCCTGAAGGAGGCCAAGGACCTGGTGGACGGTGCTCCGAAGAACGTGAAGGAGGGCATCTCCAAGGCCGACGCAGACGCTGCCAAGAAGAAGCTGGAAGACGCTGGCGCCAAGGTCGAACTCAAGTAATCGACCGGTATCGCAGGGCTGGGGTGCTCCACAGGGGCCCCCAGCCTTTGCCGCTTGTAAGAGCACACCAAAAAGTCGCGTGAACCGCTGCTTCTTAGTGTCTTCTGAAACCGACTGCAGAAGATGCCTTGGTTCGGGTTGCGTGCAATGCGCGACCGTCCGCCAATGGTTGGTAGTGGCCAACCACCAAGAATACTGAACCCTCGGTGCCGGATGGCCGCGATGTGATGGGCGCGGCGGTCCCAGGGTTCGGTGTCACAGTTGTTGCAGACTCAGACCCCAAGTCTTTGCCCGGAGATCTCATGGCCTATTCATTCACCGAACGCAAGCGCATCCGCAAAAGTTTCGGCAGCCGCGAAAGCGTGCTCGATATCCCCTACTTGCTGCAAATGCAAAAGGATGCGTACACCGCATTCCTGCAGGCCAGCGTGCCTCCCAGGAAGCGTACCAACGAGGGTTTGCAGGCGGCATTCGAAGCGGCGTTCCCCATAGTTTCGCACAACGGGTTTGTGGAGATGAAGTACGTCGAATACAACCTGGCCAAGCCCGGGTTCGACGTGCGCGAGTGCCAGACTCGCGGGCTGACCTATGCATCCGCCGTGAGGGCCAAGGTCCAGCTCATCATCTATGACCGTGACTCTTCCACAGCCCAGAACAAGGTGGTGAAGGAAGTCAAGGAGCAGGAGGTCTACATGGGCGAAGTGCCGCTCATGACAGACAAGGGTTCGTTCATCATCAACGGAACCGAGCGCGTCATCGTTTCCCAGTTGCATCGCTCTCCGGGCGTGTTCTTCGAGCACGACAAAGGCAAGACCCACAGCTCCGGCAAGCTCCTGTTTTCGGCGCGCATCATTCCCTACCGTGGTTCCTGGCTCGATTTCGAGTTCGACCCCAAGGACATTCTGTACTTCCGTGTGGACCGTCGCCGCAAGATGCCGGTCACGATTCTGCTCAAGGCCATCGGGTTGAATCCCGAGTCCATCCTGGCCAACTTCTACGTCAACGACAACTTCCGTCTGATGGACAGCGGCGCCCAGATGGAATTCGTCGCAGAGCGTCTGCGTGGCGAGGTGGCACGCTTTGACATCACCGACAAGTCCGGCAAGGTCGTGGTGGCAAAGGACAAGCGCATCACTGTGCGTCACACCCGCGAATTGGAGCAGTCAGGCACCACACATATCAGCGTGCCCGAGGACTTCCTGATTGGCCGTGTGGCTGCCCGCAATATCGTCGATGCCGATACCGGCGAAATCATCGCCAAGGCCAATGACGAATTGACGGACGCCTTGCTCAAGAAGTTGCGCACCGCCGGCATCCAGGAGCTCCAGTGCATCTACACGAACGAGCTGGACCAGGGCCCGTACATGTCTCAGACGCTGCGCATCGACGAAACCGTGGATGAGTTTGCCGCTCGCGTGGCCATCTACCGCATGATGCGCCCCGGCGAGCCGCCGACGGAAGACGCCGTACAGGCACTGTTCCAGCGCCTGTTCTATAACCCGGACACCTACGACCTGTCCCGTGTGGGACGCATGAAGTTCAACGCCAAGATCGGTCGCCCCGGTTCGGAAGGGCCCCTGGTTCTGACGAACGAGGACATCCTGGCTGTGGTCAAGATTCTGGTGGATCTGCGCAATGGCCGTGGTGAAGTGGACGACATCGACCATCTGGGCAATCGCCGCGTGCGTTGCGTGGGCGAGCTGGCCGAGAACCAGTACCGCACCGGTCTGGCCCGTATCGAGAAGGCCGTGAAGGAGCGCTTGGGACAGGCGGAGCAGGAGCCGTTGATGCCGCACGACCTGATCAACAGCAAGCCGATTTCTGCCGCACTCAAGGAATTCTTTGGCGCCTCGCAGCTGTCGCAGTTCATGGATCAGACCAACCCGTTGTCGGAAATCACGCACAAACGGCGTGTTTCCGCTCTGGGCCCGGGCGGCCTGACCCGCGAACGCGCCGGTTTCGAGGTGCGCGACGTGCACGTGACCCACTATGGCCGTGTGTGCCCGATCGAAACGCCGGAAGGTCCGAACATCGGCCTGATCAATTCGCTGGCGCTGTATGCGCGCCTGAACGAGTACGGTTTCATCGAAACGCCGTACCGTCGCGTGATTGACGGCAAGGTGACGCGCGAGATCGACTACCTGTCCGCCATCGAGGAAGGCAAGTACGTCATCGCCCAGGCCAACGCCACCCTGGACAAGGACGGCCGCCTTACGGGTGACCTGGTGTCGGCCCGCGAAAAGGGTGAATCCATCCTGGTCAGCGCCGACCGCATCCAGTACATGGACGTGTCGCCTGCGCAGATCGTATCGGTGGCGGCGTCCCTGGTGCCGTTCCTGGAGCACGACGACGCGAACCGCGCCTTGATGGGCGCGAACATGCAGCGTCAGGCGGTGCCGGTGCTGCGTCCGGAGAAGGCGTTTGTGGGTACGGGCATCGAGCGTGTCTCGGCCGTGGACTCCGGCACCGTGGTGACGGCCAACCGCGGCGGTGTGGTCGACTACGTGGACGCGACGCGGGTTGTGGTGCGTGTGAACGACGCCGAGGCGCAAGCCGGCGAAGTGGGCGTGGACATCTACAACCTCATCAAGTACCAGCGTTCCAACCAGAACACCAACATCCACCAGCGCCCCATCGTCAAGAAGGGCGACATCCTGGCCAAGGGAGATGTGGTGGCCGACGGCGCTTCCACCGACATGGGGGAACTGGCGCTGGGTCAGAACATGCTGGTGGCCTTCATGCCCTGGAACGGCTTCAACTTCGAGGACTCGATCCTGATCAGCGAGCGCGTGGTGGCCGAAGACCGCTACACATCCATCCACATTGAAGAACTCGTGTGCATGGCCCGCGACACCAAGCTCGGTGCGGAAGAAATCACGCGCGACATCCCCAACCTGAGTGAACAGCAGCTCAACCGCCTGGACGAGTCCGGGATCATCTTCGTCGGCGCCGAAGTGCAACCCGGTGACACACTGGTGGGCAAGGTCACGCCCAAGGGCGAAACCACCCTCACGCCGGAGGAGAAGCTGCTGCGCGCCATCTTCGGTGAAAAGGCCAGCGACGTGAAGGACACCTCGCTGCGCGTCGACCAAGGCTCGCAAGGCACCGTGATCGACGTGCAGGTGTTCACCCGCGAAGGCATCCAGCGTGACAAGCGTGCCCAGCAGATCATCGACGACGAGCTCAAGCGTTTCCGTCTGGACCTGAACGACCAGTTGCGCATCGTGGAAGCCGACGCCTTTGACCGTATCGAGAAGTTGCTGGTGGGCAAGGTCGCCAACGGCGGCCCGCAAAAGCTGGCCAAGGGCAGCAAGATCGACAAGGCCTACCTGGCCTCCGTGGAGAAGTTCCACTGGTTTGACATCCGGCCAGCCGACGAAGACATCGCGAGCCAGTTGGAAAGCATCAAGAACTCGCTGGAGCAGACCCGCCACAACTTCGATCAGGCGTTTGAAGTCAAGCGCAAGAAGCTGACCCAGGGCGATGAACTGCCCGCGGGCGTGCTCAAGATGGTCAAGGTGTACCTGGCCGTCAAGCGTCGCCTGCAACCCGGCGACAAGATGGCCGGCCGTCACGGCAACAAGGGTGTGGTGTCCAAGATTGTGCCCGTGGAGGACATGCCCTACATGGCCGACGGTACGCCGTGCGACATTGCGCTGAACCCGCTGGGCGTGCCCTCGCGCATGAACGTGGGCCAGGTGCTGGAAGTGCACCTGGGCTGGGCCGCCAAGGGCATCGGGCAGCGCATAGGCGACATGCTGCAGGCACAGGCCAAGGTGGCCGAGCTGCGCCAGCTGCTGGACAAGCTGTACAACACCAGCGGCGGCAAGGTTGACTTGCCCAGTTTGTCGGATGAGCAGGTGCTCGAACTGGCGGGCAACCTGGCCAGCGGCGTAACCTTTGCCACGCCGGTGTTCGACGGTGCCTCGGAAGAGGTAATCATGGGGGCGTTGCAACTGGCGTATCCCGATGCCATCGCCGCCGCCAAGGGTCTGACCAAGACCCGCACGCAGGCGCAGCTGTACGACGGCCGTACCGGTGACGCGTTCGAGCGCCCCACGACCGTTGGCTACATGCACGTGCTCAAGCTGCACCACTTGGTGGACGACAAGATGCACGCCCGTTCCACCGGCCCGTACAGCCTGGTGACGCAGCAGCCGCTGGGCGGCAAGGCGCAGTTTGGTGGCCAACGCTTCGGCGAGATGGAAGTCTGGGCGCTGGAGGCCTACGGCGCTTCCTACACCCTGCAGGAAATGCTCACCGTCAAGTCCGACGACGTGCAGGGCCGTACCAAGGTGTACGAGAGCATCGTCAAGGGCGAACACGCCATCGACGCGGGCATGCCGGAATCCTTCAATGTGCTGGTCAAGGAAATTCGTTCCCTGGGCATTGATATGGAACTGGAACGTAGCTAAGAGCGAGACCTTGCGGAACGGGGCGCGCACAGCGATGGCGCCCACCCCGTCCTCAACAGATTAAAGAGGAAATCCCATGAAATCATTACTCGACCTGTTCAAGCAATTCACGCCCGATCAGCATTTCGATGCCATCAAGATCGGCATGGCTTCGCCTGAAAAGATCCGCTCCTGGTCCTTTGGCGAGGTCAAGAAGCCCGAAACCATCAACTACCGCACGTTCAAGCCCGAGCGCGATGGTCTGTTCTGCGCCAAGATCTTCGGTCCCATCAAGGACTACGAATGCCTGTGCGGCAAGTACAAGCGCCTCAAGCACCGTGGCGTGATCTGCGAGAAGTGCGGCGTGGAGGTGACGCAGACCAAGGTGCGCCGCGAGCGCATGGGGCACATTGACCTGGCCGCGCCCTGTGCCCACATCTGGTTCCTGAAGTCGCTGCCATCGCGCTTAGGGCTGGTGCTGGACATGACGCTGCGCGACATCGAGCGCGTCCTGTACTTTGAAGCCTATGTGGTCACCGACCCCGGCATGACGCCGCTGAAGAAGTACAGCATCATGTCCGAGGACGACTACGACGCGAAGGTCAAGGAATACGGTGATGAGTTCACCGCCAAGATGGGCGCCGAGGGCATCAAGGACCTGCTGGAGAGCATGGACATTGACCTGTCTATCGAAAGGCTGCGAGGCGACCTGACCGGTTCCGAAGTCAAGATCAAGAAAAATGCCAAGCGCCTGAAGTTGCTGGAGGCTTTCAAGAAGTCCGGCATCAAGCCCGAGTGGATGGTGCTGGAAGTGCTGCCCGTGCTGCCGCCGGACCTGCGTCCGCTTGTGCCCCTGGACGGCGGCCGTTTTGCCACATCGGATCTGAACGACCTGTACCGCCGCGTCATCAACCGCAACAGCCGTTTGCGTCGCCTGCTGGAACTCAAGGCGCCGGAGATCATCGCGCGCAACGAGAAACGCATGCTGCAGGAAGCCGTGGACTCCCTGCTGGACAACGGCCGCCGTGGCAAGGCCATGACCGGGGCCAACAAGCGTGCCCTCAAGTCTCTGGCCGATATGATCAAGGGCAAGAGCGGCCGCTTCCGCCAGAACCTGCTGGGCAAGCGCGTGGACTACTCCGGTCGTTCCGTGATTACCGTGGGCCCGACGCTCAAGCTGCACCAGTGCGGTCTGCCCAAGCTGATGGCGCTGGAACTGTTCAAGCCCTTCATCTTCGCGCAGCTCGAGGCGCGTGGCATCGCCACCACCATCAAGGCGGCAAAGAAGGAAGTCGAGTCCGGCACGCCGGTGGTATGGGACATCCTGGAAGAGGTCATCAAGGAACATCCGGTGATGCTCAACCGTGCGCCCACGCTGCACCGCCTGGGCATCCAGGCGTTCGAGCCCATCCTGATCGAAGGCAAGGCCATCCAATTGCACCCGCTCGTTTGCGCGGCGTTCAATGCCGACTTCGACGGTGACCAGATGGCCGTGCACGTGCCGCTGTCGGTGGAAGCGCAGATGGAAGCCCGCACGCTGATGCTGGCCTCCAACAACATCCTGTTCCCCGCCAACGGCGAGCCGTCCATCGTGCCGTCCCAGGACGTGGTGCTGGGCCTCTACTACACGACCCGCGAGCGCATCAACGCCAAGGGCGAAGGCCTGATCTTTGCCGACACCGGCGAGGTGCAGCGCGCCTTCGACGCGGGCGAGGTGGAACTCACGGCCAAGATCAATGTGCGCCTGACCGAGTGGAACAAGAACAAGGAAACCGGCGAGTTCGAGCCTTCCACCAAGTTGTGGGAGACCACGGCGGGCCGTGCTTTGCTGTCGGAGATCCTGCCCAAGGGCTTGCCGTTCTCCAACATGAACAAGGCGCTGAAGAAGAAGGAAATCTCGCGCCTCATCAACGTGTCGTTCCGCAAGTGCGGTCTGAAGGAGACCGTGGTGTTTGCCGACAAGCTGCTGCAAAACGGTTTCCGTCTGGCGACCAAGGCCGGCATTTCCATCTGTATCGACGACATGCTGGTGCCCAAGGAGAAGCACGGCATCATTTCCCGCTCGGAAAAAGAGGTCAAGGAAATCGAGCAGCAGTACGTCTCCGGTCTGGTGACCGCGGGCGAGCGCTACAACAAGGTGGTGGACATCTGGGGCAAGGCCGGCGACGAAGTGTCCAAGGTCATGATGGCCCAATTGGCCAAGGAAAAGGTTGTGGACCGCAATGGCAAGGAAGTGGATCAGGAGTCCTTCAACTCCATCTACATGATGGCCGACTCAGGTGCCCGCGGTAGCGCGGCCCAGATCCGCCAGCTCGCCGGCATGCGCGGCCTGATGGCCAAGCCGGACGGCTCCATCATCGAGACGCCGATCACGGCGAACTTCCGTGAAGGCCTGAACGTGTTGCAGTACTTCATCTCCACCCACGGCGCCCGCAAGGGTCTGGCGGACACGGCGTTGAAGACGGCGAACTCGGGTTACCTCACGCGTCGTCTGGTGGACGTGACCCAAGACCTGGTCGTGACGGAGGAAGACTGCGGCACCGCCGACGGCTCGCTGATGCGCGCCATCGTCGAGGGTGGTGAGGTCATCGAGTCCTTGCGCGAGCGAATCCTGGGCCGCACCGCGGCGGACGACGTGCTGCATCCGGAGAACCGCTCGGTGCTCGTCAAGGCAGGCGAGATGCTGGATGAGGACGTGATCGAGGAGCTTGAGGCCGCGGGCGTGGACGAGGTCAAGGTGCGTACCGCACTGACCTGCGAAACGCGCTTCGGCATCTGCGCCAAGTGCTATGGTCGCGACCTGGGCCGTGGCGGTCTGGTGCACAGTGGCGAGGCCGTGGGCGTGATCGCCGCCCAGTCGATCGGCGAGCCCGGCACGCAGCTGACCATGCGTACCTTCCACATCGGTGGCGCGGCCTCGCGTGCGGCCATCGCCTCCAGCGTGGAAGCCAAGTCAGGTGGCACCATCGGCTTCAATGCGACGATGCGTTACGTGACCAACAGCAAGAAGGAGCTGGTGGTGATTTCCCGTTCGGGTGAGATCATCATCACCGAGCACGGCCGCGAGCGTGAGCGTCACAAGGTGCCGTACGGTGCCACGCTGACCATCAAGGCGGATCAGGTCATCAAGCCGGGCACCATCTTGGCCAACTGGGATCCGCTGACCCGCCCCATCATCACGGAATTCGCCGGTTTGGTGAAGTTCGAAAACGTGGAAGAGGGGCTGACCGTGGCCAAGCAGGTGGACGAGGTCACCGGCCTGTCGACCATGGTGGTGATCGATCCCAAGCGCCGCGGCGCCGCCAAGGTGGTGCGTCCGCAGGTCAAGCTGATCGATGCGTCCGGCAACGAGGTGAAGATCCCCGGCACCGACCACTCCTTCACGGTGGGCTTCCCCGTGGGGTCGCTCATTCAGGTGCGTGATGGCCAGGACGTCGGTCCTGGCGAGGTGTTGGCCCGTATCCCGATCGAAGGTCAGAAGACCCGCGACATTACCGGCGGTCTGCCGCGCGTGGCCGAGTTGTTCGAGGCCCGTTCTCCCAAGGACAAGGGCGTGCTGGCTGAGCTGACCGGCACCGTGTCCTTCGGCAAGGAGACCAAGGGCAAGATGCGCCTGCAGATCACCGATCCCGAAGGCAAGGTGTGGGAAGAGCTGGTGCCCAAGGAAAAGAACATCCTGGTGCACGAAGGCCAGGTGGTGAACAAGGGTGAAAGCGTGGTGGATGGTCCGGCCGATCCGCAGGACATCCTGCGCCTGCTGGGCCCCGAGGAGCTGGCACGCTACATCGTGGACGAGGTGCAGGATGTGTACCGTCTGCAGGGCGTGAAGATCAACGACAAGCACATCGAGGTGATCGTGCGCCAGATGCTGCGTCGGGTCGTGGTCGAGAACCCGGGCGACTCCAGCTACATCGCGGGCGAGCAGGTGGAGCGCTCCGAAATGCTCGACACCAATGATGCCTTGCGTGCGGCCGGCAAGGTTCCCGTGACCTACAGCAACCTGTTGCTCGGTATCACCAAGGCCTCCCTGTCCACCGACAGCTTCATCAGTGCCGCGTCCTTCCAGGAAACCACGCGCGTACTGACCGAAGCCGCGATCATGGGCAAGCGCGATGAGCTGCGTGGCTTGAAGGAAAACGTCATCGTCGGTCGGCTCATTCCCGCCGGTACCGGCATGGCCTACCACCAGGCACGCAAGGCCAAGGAGCAGATGGACGAAGTCGAACGCCGTGCCATCGCCGAAGCGGAGGCGCTCGAGCTGGCTAGCGCTGAAGAATCGACCGAAGCCTCTGGCAGTGAAGGTGGCGCCAACGACTGAGCGGTAGCGCAGCATGACTGAGCGCCCCACGCTTGATTCGACAGGCGTGGGGCGTTTTTCATGAGACGGGTCCTCACGGGGCAGATGAATTCATGAGTGATGGGAAAGATGCCGGCTTGCCCCTGTGGGCACAGTTGCAGGCCGCAGCCGGCGTGCTGGCGGCTGTACGCTCGGGCCAATCGGGTGCCACTGCGCTGGACGCGGTCAAGGGGCCCCTGCGGCCAGGGGCTCAGGCCCTGGCCTATGTGGCCCTGCGCCAGTTGGGACGTACCCAGGCGTTGCGCAACCAGCTGGTCAGGCGCGCACCTCCACCCGCGGCCGATGCTTTGCTATGCCTGGCGCTGGCTCTGCTGTGGCAAGAGCAGGCGGCGATGTACGAGCCGTTTACCGTGGTGGACCAGACAGTGGAGGCGGCCAAGCGCGGTGCCGCAAGGGCGCAGGCGAGTTTCATCAACGCTTGTCTGCGTCGCTTCCTGCGCGAACGGGATGCACTGGTGGCGCGCACGAACAGCGACCCTGTGGCGGTGTGGAGCCACCCTCGCTGGTGGATTGAGCGGCTGAAGCAGGATTACCCCGATTGCTGGCAAGCCATCCTTCAGGCCAACAATGCCCAGGCGCCCATGACCCTGCGCGTGAACGCACGCAAAACGAGCGTGACCCACTACCGGCAGGCTCTGCGGGATGCCCAACGGCAGTCCACGCCGGTGGGTGATAGCGGGCTCGTCCTGGAACACCCCTGCGGCGTGGGAGCACTGCCAGGGTTCGACCAAGGTCTGGTCTCGGTGCAGGATGCTGCAGCGCAACTGGCCGCCCCTGTCTTGCTGCAGGGGTTGGATACGACCACGCCACCGCATATCCTGGATGCCTGCGCCGCCCCTGGCGGTAAGACGGCGCATCTGCTGGAACTGGCCGATGCCCACGTGACCGCGCTGGACGTGGACCCCGCCCGTTGCGAGCGCATCACCCACACATTGGAACGGCTGGGGCTGCACGCCACGGTGATCGCGGCCGATGCGGCGCGCCCGCAGGACTGGTGGGCGCAGCGGTGTCAGAGCCGGTTGTTTGACGCGATCCTGTTGGATGCCCCCTGTACCGCCTCGGGCATCGTGCGCCGTCATCCCGACGTGCGCTGGTTGCGCCGCGAGTCGGACATTGCCCAGCTCGCGGCGCAGCAAGCCCGGCTGCTGGTGGCGTTGTGGCCGCTGCTCAAGCCAGGGGGGCGCCTGCTGTACTGCACCTGCTCAGTCTTTCGTGCCGAGGGACACGACCAGATACAAACGTTTGTTGAACACAACACAGATGCGCAGTTGCTACCATCGCCGGGGCATTTGATGCCTCAAAGTGGGGCAAATCCGGGGGCTGTCCCGGACAATGTGCCGGGTGATCATGACGGATTCTTTTACGCACTGCTGGAAAAGCGCGCGCCGTAGCTGGCTGCTGGCGCTGGTGGCGTTCTGTTCGCTTCTGGTTGCGCCGGACGCAGCATGTGCGGACCCGCTGCCGGTAGAAATCGCGCAACTTCGGCTGGAACGCCTGGACGATGGCGTATTCCTTTCGGCTCAGGTCAAGTTTGACTTGCCGCCCGTGGTGGAAGATGCGCTGCTTAAAGGTATCCCCGTGTATTTCGTGGCCGAGGCGCACTTGTATCGTGACCGATGGTACTGGTACGACAAGAAGCTGGCCACGACCGTGCGCCACATGCGTCTGAGCTACCATCCATTGACCCGGCGTTGGCGCCTGAGCGTCACGCAAGGCGGGGCAGCCTGGTCCGGCGCGGGGGTGTCCCTGAACCAGAACTTTGAGACCATGCGTGACGCACTTTCCGCCTTGTCACGCCTGTCGCATTGGAAGATCGCCGATGCGACCGACATCGAACTGGAAGCCCGGCACAACGTGGACTTCAGTTTCCGGCTCGATTTGTCAGAGCTGCCGCGACCATTCCAGATCGGCATTCTGGGACAAACCGACTGGGCCATTTCCGTCGCCAAGAACCAGCGTCTGTACATTGAGGCTGCGAAGTGAAAGAACTGCCCGCAGGTTTGTCCGACGTGCCTGCGGGCTCGCAGCAGCGATCCCGGGCATTGCGTTGGGCGCTGGGCCTGGGTGCCGCAGCCATGGTCACCATCGGGTTGGTGTTGCTGCTGCTTCTGACCCAGGCTACGCACAACCGCGAGCTGTACGAACGCAACTACGCACGGCTGTTCATCGTGAACATCGTGGTGGCCGGGCTGCTGCTGGGCATCATTCTATGGACTGCAGTGCGCCTCGGTTTGCGGCTGCGACGAGGGCAGTTCGGCAGTCGGCTGCTGGTCAAGCTCGCGGCGATCTTTGCACTGGTTGGATTCGTCCCGGGACTGCTGATTTACGTAGTGTCATATCAGTTCGTGTCTCGCTCCATCGAGAGTTGGTTCGACGTGAAAGTCGAGGGTGCGCTGGAGGCGGGCCTGAGCCTGGGACGCACCACCATGGACACCCTGACCCAGGACCTGGCCAACAAGACGCGCTCTGCTGCGAACCAGTTGGCCGACGTGTCCGATGCGTCGGCAGGTCTGGCGCTGGAGCGCATGCGTGACGAGCTCGGGGCATCCGATATCGTCCTGTGGGGCGCGTCGGGTCAGCTGGTCGCCAGTGTCGGAGAGTCGCGGTTCCAGCTCAATCCGGAGCGTCCATCACCACAGATGCTGCGCCAGGTGCGCAGTCAGCGCGTGGTGGCTCAGGTGGATGGGCTGGACGAATCGGCGCCAACGGCCGTGGGCAGTGCCCGCATCAAGGCCGTGGCATTGGCGTCAAGCGGTGGCTTTGGTCTGCTCGCCGAGCCGCGCTACCTCCAGGTGACCAAGGCATTGCCACCGACCCTGGTCGTCAATGCCTTGGCCGTGACGGAAGCCAACCGCGAATACCAGGAGCGAGCACTGGCTCGTGCCGGTTTGCGGCGCATGTACATCGGTACCCTGACCCTGAGCTTGTTCATGGCGGTATTCGGCGCCGTGCTGCTGGCGGTTGTGCTGGGCAACCAACTGGCGCGTCCCCTGTTGGTGCTGGCAGAAGGTGTACGTGAGGTGGCCGGCGGCGACCTGAGCCCGAAGCTGGTGTTGCAGGGCAAGGATGAACTGGGGGGCTTGACGCGGTCGTTTGCGGAGATGACGCAGCAACTGGCCGACGCACGCGGGGCCGTGGAGCGCAGCATGGCGCAGGTTCACGCGGCGCACACGCATCTTCAGACCATCCTGGACAACATGACCGCCGGCGTGATCGTTCTGGATGCTCAGGGCGTCATCCAGTCCTCCAACCCCGGTGCAACCCGCATCCTGCGCGTGCCGCTGGCAGCCTTTCAAGGACGTCCGTTGGTGACGGTGGGTGGACTAGAGGAATTTGCGCGGAGCGTGCAGGCCCAGTTTGAAGCGTTCCAGAGTGAGCGGGCGCAGCATGGCCTGGACCACTGGCAACATTCCTTTGAACTCCATCCGGACGAAGCCAAGGGTTTGCACAACATCATTTCGCTGGTGGTGCGTGGTGCGGAAATGCCCGGTGAAACACGGCTGCTCGTGTTTGATGACGTATCCGAAATAGTCTCGACCCAGCGTGCCCAGGCGTGGGGCGAGGTGGCGCGGCGGCTGGCTCACGAAATCAAGAACCCGCTTACGCCCATCCAGTTGTCGGCGGAACGGCTTGAGATGAAGTTGGCGGGCAAGGTGGCCCCGCCCGAGCAGGCCTTGCTCACGAAATCGGTCAAGACCATTGTGGATCAGGTGGACGCCATGAAGCGTCTGGTCAACGAGTTCCGGGACTTTGGGCGCTTGCCGGCGGCCGAACTCAAACCACTGAATCTGAACTCCCTGGTGAGCGAAGTCCTGCAACTGTACGAGCATGAGCATGCGCGCGTGCGCGTGGAACTGGACCCGCGATGTCCCATGATCATGGCCGACAGCCAGCAGTTGCGTCAGGTGGTGCACAACCTGCTTCAGAACGCCCAGGACGCTGTGGAGTCAGGCACTGCTCGGCCAGTGTGCGGCGACAGCCAAGCCAGTGTGATCCTGCGCACCCATTGGAGTGAGGCATCGCGCCGCGTACGTCTGGCGGTGCTCGATTCCGGTCCGGGTTTTGCCGAGCATATTCTCAAGCGAGCCTTTGAACCCTACGTCACGACCAAGCCCAAGGGAACTGGGCTGGGCTTGGCGGTGGTCAAGAAGATCGCGGATGAGCACGGGGCCCGCGTCGATCTGTCCAACAGGATGGCCGATGGCGTTGTGCAGGGAGCGCAAGTATCGCTATCATTCCCCATTCAAGGCGCGGCTCAGGGCTGAGAGCTGCGGCCGCCATACCTCAAGGAACGCGCGTTAATCATGGCAAACATACTGGTGGTCGACGATGAGCTGGGCATCCGCGACTTGCTCCTGGAGATCCTCAACGACGAAGGCCACAACGTGGAACTGGCGGAGAATGCCCACGAAGCGCGTGCAGCGCGCGCTCGCTTTCGCCCGGATCTGGTCCTGCTGGACATCTGGATGCCCGACACCGACGGTGTCACCCTGCTCAAGGAGTGGTCCACCACGGGCTATCTGACCATGCCGGTCATCATGATGAGTGGCCACGCCACCATCGATACCGCCGTGGAGGCGACCAAGATCGGTGCGCATTCCTTTCTTGAAAAACCCATCACGCTGCAGAAATTGCTCAAGGCGGTGGAGCAAGGTTTGGCACGCAACGTGGTGCGCAAGCCGACGGCGCCTCTGACTTCACCCAGCGTGGAGATCGCGGTGGAGAGCGTGGTGGCCGTGGAGACGGTGGCGAACATCGCTCACCCCGCCGGTCCCCAGCCAAGGCAGAACTTCGAGTTGGACAAGCCTTTGCGGGAAGCGAGGGACGAGTTCGAGAAGACCTATTTTGAGTTCCACTTGGCCAAGGAGGGCGGCTCCATGACCAGGGTGGCGGAGAAGACCGGCCTGGAGCGTACCCACCTGTATCGCAAACTCAAACAACTGGGTGTGGACCTGACGCGCGGAAAGCGCCTTTCGGGCTGATATAATTGCGGGCTCATGCAAAGGCCCGGTAGCTCAGTCGGTAGAGCAGAGGACTGAAAATCCTTGTGTCGGTGGTTCGATTCCGCCCCAGGCCACCACCAATTGACGCCCAACCGTTCTCGGTTGGGCGTTTTCACTTCCAGACCCCGCAACGTACGCGGGGTTCACGCGCATTCTGCGTGTGCCAGGGGGCGGTGTGAACGGGGGCCGATGGCGCCCAGTTCGACCCTTTTCTGCCCTCTGTTCTCTGGAAATCTCCGCCAACTTTTTCGCCGTAGCACACGCACATCGCCTTGCGTGACAACGACTTCTGCTTGTGTCGGCTTTTTGAGTTCGCCGACCGGCTTGGATGGGCAAACCGTCAGGCCGAAACGAAGTCCGGGGCTGCGCACGGCATCCAGTACACACCTTGGCGCCGGTTGGACTTCACGAGTGCTCGGTAGGCATGCAGCGGACCCTCGTACTCCGGCTTCCCCTTGTTCGCGGTCTTCACCTTGAACAGGTCGATCGGCTTGTCGCTCGTCTGGCCCGCGCGGGTCATGATCCGCTCGCCATCCACCTCGGCGCCCTTGAACGACCACAGGGCGCTGAAGACGGCCGCCTGACCGTCCGTGCACCGGATCGGTCCATGAGTCCAGTCATCCAACGTCACCCAACCGAAGTCGGCAGAGAACGGGCCGTGCACTGGCGTCCAGGGATCGGCAGCGACCGCTGGTTCCGGGGTCGCACCTGGCCGGATGTGGGCGATGCCGCCGCCATAGAACGTGAAGCGCTCCTCCAGCGGTAGCCACTCGATCCCGTCGGTAAACGGAGCCCCACGCATCAGGGTGGCCCTGGGCGCGATGACCCGGATGGCGGCGCCGGGCACGCGGACCCGGTCGAAGACGGATGGGTCAGCCCAGAGGCGGGTCAGACTCCTGGAAAGCAGCACCGGCGCGCGACGCGCCTCGCCCAGCCGCCAGATTCCATCGCCGAGGTCGGTGACACCATCCCGGCTTTCGATCTCCAGCGCGATGCGCAGCTTCGACCGTAGCCACCCCTCGTCCAGCAGCACTGCTGCCCGATCGTCAGCGTCGATTGGGATGGGGCCGCAGTCCGGGCACTGGCAAACCTGCCCTCCCTGGCCGTCGCCGAAGATCTGGCCGTTGCGCAGTTGGCAATACGGGCACAGCGTGAAGGTGCGGTTCACGACCGTCGGCTTGATGGCTGGCCCGAGGGACGAGCAGGCCCTGATCTCGGCGGGCGACAGCGCACCACGGAAGACCGGCGTGCCACCCGCGAACAGGCGGCAGACCAACGACCACGCTTCGTGAGCTGACACCGGTCAGTGCTCGAAGGCGGGCTGCAGATCGTGCACGTCCTCGCTGGGCGGTGTTTCCTGTGGGTTGAGCGTCTGTCCCTTCTGGAGGATGCCCAGTGAGACCAGGTACCCCTCCAACTGCGCCTGCAGTGCCGCATCGAACTTGTGCAGGTTCAGCCGGCCCTTGCGCGTGACCTCGATGGTGACCACCTTCGGACGCGTCTTGCCGGGCTCGGGCGGGTAGTACAGGTTGATGTGCGCGCCGGTGACGAGCCAGTTTTCGGCCAGCGGCCCCGGCAACTTTTCGGCCAGAAGATCGGTCACGCAGCGGTGTTCGCTGGATGCCATCGCCGTGCAATCGACCTTCAGCTGCGTGTCCGGGCTGAGCAGGCTGATCGACTTCACCTGCAGCACGTTGAACCCGTCCACCTCAGCCTGCGGAACATCGAAGCCCAGCCGGAGCACCGAGAGGTCCAGCGTCGGCGGCATCAGGCGGTGGGCATCAACCTTCACATGCAACAGGTGCTCGGCGAAGGCCTTCAGCAGCATCTGGTGGTACTTGGCGCCACCCTTGACCAGTGACCGGGTGACGCCCGTGATGGCGGAGTACTCCAGCACCGAGTGGATGTTCGGGTTGCCGACGCGGCGCTTCAGGTCATCGCCCTCGAACTCCAGGTGCACCATCGACAGGTCCTTGATGTGGACGCTCAACAGGTACACGTTGGGGCTGCGCTGGACGACGTAGGCCTTGCTGCGGTCGCCGCACTGCATCTCCCGTTGGTAGAAAGCCGAGACGTCAGCACGCAGGGCCGCCAGCGCAGCATCGGACGTGTCGGGAGTCTTCTTTACGCACAGGTCATGCTGCTGGGCGTGGGCGACCTGGCGTTCGAAGTGGTCGACGTCGCCGGCACGGTCGAAGAGGTCCGGGTGCTTCACGTAGAGCCAGAACGACCGATGCGTGTCGCTCTTGCAGGTTGCCAGGCTGGTCAGAACCGCGCCATTGCCGGCGGCCACCTGGAACATCGCCTGCGTCCCTGCTGAATCACCGAGGGCGACACTGGCGCGGAGCTTGGCCGCCACCGGGTCGCGCACGGCAGTATCTGGGCAGGCAACCAAGGCGTCGATCAATGCCTGCGTGGTTTCCGGCACGTCGGTCCACGCGAAGTCGTCGGGCATGATCAGCCCTTGGCCAGTCAGGAACTCGCGCAGCGTGGTGTCCACCGGCAACTCATGCAGCAGCTCGATCCAGGTTTTTTTCATGATGGCAGTCCTTTCCGAATTGGTGTCGGAGGTCTGCGGACCGAAGGTCTGGGTGCGCTGGCCGGCGACTGATGTTACTAAACAAAGCTCCCGCAATAGTAAGGTAGCGAGATACAGCGTGATTGTGTCTCCCGGATTCCCGCTTGTCAATCTGTGTGGCACATTTGACCGCCATAGGTATCTCGGGGCTATACTAACGGGCTGTAATCACACTTAGACAGGAGCATCGCTATGGCTTCGGGATTCGGAGCACGCCTGCGGCGCTACCGTGAGGCTAAGAAGCTGACCCTGCAGCAAGTGGCCGACGCGGTTGGCTGTACCAAGGCGTACATCTGGGAACTGGAAATGAAGGAAGGCCAGCGCCCATCCGCAGAGCGGGTCCGCGCATTGGCCAAGGAGCTGGGCGTGACGATGGAGGACATCATGGGCGAACCGCTCCAGGATGTTCCCGAAGCCAGCCCCGAGGATGTCGCGTTCTTCCGCGAGTACGCGGGCATGACCGACGAAGAGAAGGACCGCTACCGGCAGGCCCTCCAGATCATGTTTCCCGACAAGGGCAAAGGCGGAGACTGAGCGTTGAGCGCGGCGCAGACTCTCACCGGCTCGATCGCGGCCAACACCGTCCAGAAGTGGTTGCGGGCGTGGCACCAAGGTGGCGTGCCTGACGCCATCGATCTGGAGATCGTTCGGCAGATGCTGCCTGGCACGCCCTACGGCACGGGCGTCCGCGAGATCAAAGCGCCGACCTTGCTTGCCATCGACAGTTGCGAAGGCATGCTGGTGCGCAACCCGAAAGATGCCGCCGAGTGGGGAATCTTCTATAACGGCAAGGCCAGTCCCGAGCGCCGGCGTTTCACGATCGCCCATGAGTTGGGCCACTTCATCCTGCATCGCAGCCAGCGGCCCAGTTTCAGTTGCGACAAAGAAAGCGTCTACTCCGGGGCGGACACCATCCGAACCATCGAGCGCGAGGCCGACGACTTCGCCAGCAACCTGCTGATGCCCGGCGATCTACTGCGAGAGTGGATCTCCGATCAGCAGATCGACCTGCACGTCCTCAGTGCCATCGCGAAGCGCTTCGAGGTGTCGTTCGAGGCGCTGTGCATCCGCTTCATCAAATTCACGCCGCAGCGGGCCATCCTGGTGTACTGGGACAACGGTTTCGTGAAGTACGAGTGGCGCAGCAGCAGTGCCGTCAGAACACGAGCGCGCATCCGCCGCAATGGCGATCCTGCAGAACCACCGCCTGGCACCCTCGCCGCTGATGCCGGCGTCGAGCAGGAGTGGGATGGCGCGGAGATGTCCGCCGCGATGTGGTGTGCCGAGGAAGCGCCGCACATGAAGCTGCGCGAGTTCAAACACAGCTACGGCGCGCGAGATCGTGTCCTCACGCTGCTCCTGCTTGAAAGCGCCGAGCCGCGATCATGGGACCGGTCGTGGCACGACGAGGAAACCACTGACAGCTTTGATCAGTTCGTCTCGAACGGTCAGTTGCCGGTGCGCTGAAGTCACCGCCGCGAGACGTACGCAAAATGACTACTCCAAAACGAAACGTGCTGACCTTTGAATGGGAGCCCTCTGAGGCTGTTCACGGGAACCAATACCTCACTCCGGTCTATTTCAATCGACAGGTCCTTACTCGGTATCTCTATGACTCTCGTTTCATTTGCGAATTTGCCAGCGAGACCTACGGGACCGTTTTCGGTCAGGACTTCTCCATCTCCTTTGGCATAAATCGTGTCGGATCCGTGATCGCCTGGCTTGGGGACTTGCAGGAAAAGATTCCAGTTAGGGAAAGGTTCTACTGGTTGGTTGAGAACAAGTCATCAGACGGTGACGCTGAGTCAGAATTTTTCGACGCGCAGATTCACGCCAAATTCACTCCGCCGCCTGCCATGATCCAGTGTTTGAATGCCATCGTGAGGCTGAATGCGAAGTTTCACAAGCACCACGCCGTACACCTGTATCACGACCGGTCCATTGAAGAGCGCATAGAGGAGACGCGACGGTACAAGCGGTTGGTTCTAAACAACCTCGATGACTTCAAGCGGTTCGTGAGTGACCTTAACGAGATCATCAATGAGAACACCAACAACTCGGAACTTCGGAGACTGCTTGCGAGAGCGGGAGTAGTTGTCCCGAGCGGATCGAAGGGCAACAAACTGTTGGAACTCGTTTATGACCACTGCCTCTTGGATACGGAAAATCTCATCGGTCCGTTCTTCTACCTATACGACCTACGTCTGTGGGCGGACCATTCGATGGGTGACGAAAAGCTGAATGACGTTGCGAGCAAGTTGGGGGTTGCGCCGACCCAGTACCAGCAGCTTCTCGAACGCTTGGTTGAGGAAATTCGGATCTCGGCGGAGCGGCTCATCGCCAAACTGCCTAGTTGACTTCAGCTTCGCTGAAGCGCGCCCACCCCCGCTAAAACACGTTACGCGAAGTCCCCTTCGTTTCTAGCATGAGCAGCGTTTTCCACATGAACGCTAGCCATGCACAACGACGAACCTATCTCCTGCGCGAACGCCTACTGGCCGCGCCACCCCCACGAGGAAATCGCTGACCTGCTCGCCGTGGCGCTTCTGCGCCTGCGTGACAAGGAATCAGCGTCCGATCGTTCGGCCACTTCGGACGCGAAAGACGCAGTTGGCCTTGGCTTTACTGCCAACCAGCGCGTGAATGCGAACCCCTATCCAAAAGAAGGAGTTCGCACATGAAGACACACGCACCACAGGTCGACGCCGCCAGCGTGGCGGCCCGCGTCGCCCAAATTCCCCACCTTCCCATGGACAGCCTCTGGGCGCTGTGGGACGAGCACTTTGACGAGCGACCGAATCACCATCACCGGACGTGGCTCGAAACCCGCCTCGCGTACAAGATCCAGGAGCGCGCCTTCGGCGGCCTGAAGGGATCCGTGCGCCGCAAGCTGGAGGAGATCGGCGAGACCGGAATCCTGCCGCCCCGGCTGCGCCGCGAAGCCGATCGCCTGCTGCCCGGCACGATCCTCACGCGCGTTTACGACGACGTCGAGCACCAGGTGCTGGTGCGCTGCATGCGCGACTTCGAATACCGTGGCCAGCGCTTCACGAGCCTCACGGCGGTGGCCAAGGTCATCACGGGGTGCCCATGGTCCGGCCCTCTGTTCTTCGGCCTCAAGACCAAGAAGAAGGAGGAAGCATGAAATCCCATCGCAACACGCCGGCGCCACCGACGCTTGCGCCCAGGAAGCGCTGCGCGATCTACACCCGCAAGTCCACCGACGAGGGTCTGGACCAGGAATACAACAGCTTGGAGGCACAGCGAGACGCAGGCCTGGCCTTCGTGTCGAGCCAGCGCCATGAGGGCTGGACCGCAGTGCAGGATGGCTACGACGATGGCGGCTTTTCCGGCGGCAACCTGGATCGCCCCGCACTCAAGCGATTGATGGCTGACATCGAGGACGGCCGCGTCGACATCGTGGTCGTCTACAAGATCGATCGCCTGACGCGCAGCCTGCCGGACTTCGCCAGGCTCGTGGACGTGTTCGATCGCAACGGGGTCAGCTTCGTGTCGGTCACGCAGCAGTTCAACACCACAACGTCGATGGGGCGCCTGACCTTGAACATCCTGCTGTCCTTCGCGCAGTTCGAGCGCGAGGTCACCGGCGAGCGCATCCGGGACAAGATCGCTGCCAGCAAGGCCAAAGGCATCTGGATGGGCGGCATGCCGCCTCTCGGGTACGACGTCGTCGAGCGCAAGCTGGTGATCAACGCGCCAGAGGCGGATCTGGTGCGAGACATCTTCCGTCGCTACGCCGAGCACGGGTCGGCGGCGGAAATCGTGCGCGAGCTGGCGATCGAAGGACGCACCACCAAGGCATGGCAGACACAGGGCGGTCTGTTCCGGGAAGGTCGGCCGATCGACCAGCAGTACCTGTTCAAGATGCTGCGCAACCGGATCTACTTGGGCGAGATCCAGCACAAGGGAACCAGCTACCCGGGCCAGCACGACGCCATCATCGATCAGGAACTCTGGAACGCTGCCCACGCCTTCGTCGAGCGTCGCAAACACGGTCCACGCGAAGGCATCACCCAGCATCCCGCCCTGTTGGCCGGTCTGCTTCACGCGCCCGACGGACAACTGATGATCCACAGCTACACGCGCAAGAAGAACGGGCGCCTGTACCGCTACTACGTTCCGTACCTGCACAAGCGGCGCAGCGCCGGGGCGACCCTCGCGCCCGGTACCGTCGACATCGGGTCACTGCCTGCCGCCGAAATCGAAACGGCGGTCCTGGAGCAGATTCACAAGGCGCTGCGGGCGCCGGAGTTGATGGTGGCCACTTGGCGGTCATGCCAAAAGCACCCCAAGGGCGCCAACCTCGACGAAGCTCAGGTGGTCGTGGCCATGCAGCGCATCGGCGCAGTGTGGGACCAGCTGTTTCCGAAGGAGCAACAGCGGATCACGTGCTTGATGATCGAGCGCGTCCAATTGCATGAGGGCGGCTTGGACATCCTCTGGCGTGAAGACGGCTGGATCGGCCTGGGTGCCGATATCGCCAACCACCCGCTGGTCGAGGAATCCGCGCTCACTGAAGAGGCATACGCATGACCTCCAACGACAAGCCGATCGCGCGGCCGGCGAACCCGAAGCTGCGCAGTGTCCGCATCGAAGTCGGAAACGATGCGCGCAACTATGTCACCGGTCAGCAGCGCGTGACCATGGTGCCGCTGACGATTCGGCGCAAGCAATATCGCAAGGTGATGATTCCTCCCCCGGGCGAACGATCAGTCCTGGGAGCGGGCGGGGAAGACATCCCCATGATCCGCACACTGGGAAAAGCCTTCTACTGGCAGAAACTTCTGGATCAGGGTGCGTTCGCCACCATCACGGACCTCGCACGGTCCATGAAGCTGGAACAAGGCTGGGTGGCCGAGGTGCTGAGGATGACCACGCTGGCGCCGGACATCATCGAATCCATCCTGGACGGGCAGCAGCCCCGTCACCTCAACCTGCAGACCCTTCGCGGGCGGCACGACCAGTTGCCGCGCGATTGGGAGGAGCAGCGCAAAGCGCTCGGCTTCTCGATCTGATCAGCAGGTAGTACCGACATCACCCAGACGGCGAGCCATGTGCTCGCCGTTTGTGCGTCTGCGTCCCCAGGGGCATTGGCGAACCAGGAGTTTCCGCGTGGTTCGCCATTCGGTCCCTCGTATGTTCGCCACCCGAATTCTCCAATGACACCTGTTCCTCAACAACGTCATAGGAGGCTTCCATGCCGACACCGGCAACCCCCAATCCGCAGTCGTCCCGCGACGCGGTCAACAGTCTTTCACCCGGCGATCGTCGGGTGCTCAACGAGAACGAACTGGCGCAGCGCTGGGGCATCAGCCCCAAGACCCTGCAGCGCTGGCGCAGTGAGGGCCGTGGCCCGAAGTACCTGAAGTTGTCCAAGCGGGTGAGCTATCCCCTGGATGCCGTAATCGACTTCGAGACCAATGCGCTGCACGACTCGACGTCCGAACGCTCGGTTCGCTGATCGGAGAAGACGATGAACGAAATCACCGTCTTCCCCGAGCAGTTGTCCGCGATGTCGGATGCCCAGTTGGCATCGCTGCCGCCGGCCCAGCTCTGCGAGGTTCACCACAACCTCGCGCAGCTGGTCGACTGGGTCAAGAAGGCGCAGGCCAAGGTCCACGCCGCAATGCAGCGCCGCTACGCCGAGCAAGAACGCGCCGCTCGTGCTGAGGCCGGCAAGGACTTCGGCACCGTGCGCTTCAACGACGGACTGGTCCGCATCGCCGTCGACACACCGAAACGCGTGAGCTGGGACCAGAAGCAGCTTGCCGCCATCGCCCAGCGCATCGCCGATTCCGGCGACCGGGTCGAGGACTACCTGGACATCGAGTTCAGCGTCCCTGAGTCCCGCTTCACCAACTGGCCGACCGCGCTGCGCGAGCAGTTCGAACCTGCCCGCACCGTCAAACCCGGCAAGGCGTCCTACGACCTGGCCATCGATTCCGAGGACTGATCCATGAATATCAACAACACCGCTGCACTGCGCAAGCACCTCACGTCGTTCTTCGCCGACCACCTGCCCGAGCAGATCCGCTACCGGGACCGCGCCGGCCAGGAAGTGGTGATCGTGCCGACCCACACGGCCACGCTCGACGAACTGGCATTCGCCATTCAGATGGCGGCCGAGGAGCAGTCCATCGCGAGCCACCGCCGCTGCGCGCTGGACGAGCTCTACATCAACGCCCGCAAGGCGAGCGCCCTCGGCGCCGATCGCCTCTGCGACATCGCCTGGAAGGAGTAACCATGAACACGCTCATCCCCTTTCAGTTCGAGACGCATGCCCTGCGCGTGCAGGTCGACGACGCCGGCCAGCCCTGGTTCAATGCCAATGACGTCTGCGCCGCCCTGGAACTGGCGAATCCGCGCGATGCGCTCGCCAAGCACGTCGATTCGGATGACGTCGCAAAACGCGACATCATCGACAGCCTGGGTCGGGTCCAACTGGCGAGCTTCGTCAACGAGTCGGGCCTGTACGCGCTGATCCTCGGCAGCACCAAGGAGGCCGCAAAGCGGTTCAAGCGCTGGGTCACCAGCGAGGTCCTGCCCTCGATCCGCAAGACCGGCGCCTATTTCGGCACGCCGGTTGCCGCCTTGCCGGCACCAACGCAGGACCGCGTTTCCTCCCTGCTGCTGATCGGCGACGCCGTGGCCAAAGTGCCAGGCGTGAAGGCCGGCATCGCCATGGCGGCCACGCTCACCTGCATCCAGGAGAACACCGGGCTGGTGATCGAGACGCTGCGCCGCGCGCTGCCGGCCGCCAACGAGCCGACCTGCTCGCACAACGCGACCCAGTTGGGCAAGTTGGCAGGGTCTTCGGCCAAGGCCACCAACCAGCGCCTCGCACTGCTGGGATTCCAGTTCCGCAACGAGCGCGACGAGTGGGAACTCACCGACGCCGGCAAGGCGTGGGCCGAGGCCATGCCGTTCTCGCGCAACGGCCACAGCGGCTATCAGATCCTCTGGAATCCGGCGGTCGTTGAGCACTTGAAGGAGGTGGCGTGATGTCACTTCCCATCATCACAGCTGACCAGCGCCTGCGCGAGAAGAAGGGCGTGAAGCTGGTGCTGCTCGGCAAGAGCGGCATCGGCAAGACCACACAGCTCAAGACGCTGTCTGAAGCCTCGACGCTTTTCGTCGATCTCGAAGCCGGCGACCTCGCGGTCAGGGATTGGCATGGCGACTGCGTGCGACCGAGCACCTGGCCTGAGTTCCGCGACCTCGTGGTCTTCCTGGCTGGCCCCAATCCGGCGCTGCCGCCGGAGGCACCGTATTCCGAAGCGCACTACCAGCATGTCTGTGAGCGCTACGGCGATCCGGCGCAGTTGGCCAAGTACGACTGCTACTTCGTCGACAGCATCACCGTGCTGGCGCGCCTGGCGCTGATCTGGTCCAAGGCGCAGCCGCAAGCCATGTCCGAGCGCACCGGCAAGCCCGACACGCGCGGCGCCTACGGGCTGCTCGGCACCGAGATGCTGGGCTCGCTCATGCACCTGCAGCATGCCCGGGGCAAGCACGTCGTGTTCGTCTCGATCCTCGACGAGCGCATGGACGACTTCAACCGCAAGGTGTTCGTCCCGCAAATCGAAGGCGCCAAGACCTCGGCCGAACTGCCCGGCATCGTCGACGAGGTCGTGACGCTGGCCGAGATCAAGGCCGAAGACGGCTCGTCGTACCGCGCCTTCATCACCCAGACCATGAATCCCTATGGCTACCCGGCCAAGGACCGCTCCGGCCAGCTCGACCTGCTGGAGCCCCCCGATCTGCGCGCGCTCATCGAGACGTGCGCTGCCGCCACCCAACCCAAGAACAGCAAGGAGTAACCCATGTCCGCCTGGAACGATTTCAACGACGCCGAACAACAACAGACCTTCGACCTGATCCCCAAGGGGACGGTGGCCAAGGTTCGCATGACCATCAAGCCCGGTGGCTATGACGATGCCAGTCAGGGCTGGGGTGGTGGCTATGCCACGCAGAGCTTCGACACCGGGTCGATCTACCTGTCCTGTGAGTTCGTGATCCTGGAAGGCGAGTTCGCCCGTCGCAAGATGTGGAGTAACGTCGGCCTGCACAGCGCCAAGGGTCCGGCCTGGGGGAACATGGGACGCACCTTCGTGCGTGCCGCCCTCAACAGCGCCCGCAACATCCGCCCGCAGGACAACTCCCCGCAGGCAACCGCTGCCCGGCGCATCTCCGGCTTCCACGAACTGGACGGGCTGGAGTTCGTCGCCCGCATCGATGTCGAGAAAGACGGTCGCGGCGATCTGCGCAACGTTGTGAAGATCGCCGTCGAGCCCGATCACCCGGACTACGCCCGCGCGACTGGCGCCCCTGCACACCCGGCACCCGCCGCGCACACCTCGACCGCGCCGGCTGCAGCACCGGTGGCCACACCGCAGGCCCAGCGTCCCGCCGTGCCGGGC
>JABLTH010004986.1_pt1 | contig 28563 bp, 26 predicted proteins | sample 7875711 | NCBI WGS metagenome assembly JABLTH01 (sample SAMN14941262, study PRJNA633318) | bioreactor metagenome | isolation source: bioreactor | place: China | collected 2019-03-05 | reverse complement strand
TCATCTAGGTTCCGGCCGTTTTTGCCCTCCCGATCGTCTAACACCCATGTACAACGAAAGGAGCGGGTCATGGCAGTTCTCGGGAACAAGGTTGCGGCTGTCTTTGCGGCATCGGGCGCCGTGGCAGGCGGCGTTTCAAGGGCGTTGGCACGGCATGGGGCACGCGTGCATGTGTCGGCCCGAAGAATGGAGGCGGCCGAGCTGCTCGCGGAGCTGATCCGGCAACACGGAGGTTGGGCTCAGGCTCACTGCGTCGACGCCATGGTGGAGAGCCAGGTGGATGCGTTCCTCGGCCACATCGCGGCGTCGGAGGGCCATATCGACGCCGTGTTCAACGGCATTGGGGTGCGCCCCATCGGAAACGGATATGGAACGCCCACGACCGACCTGCCGTTTCAGCAGTTTCTGGCGCCCATCGAAGTGCATGTGGGCTCCCAGTTCCTGACCTCGCGCACCGCCGCCAAATACATGATGCAGACGAAGTCGGCCGGCACGATTCTCACGTTGTCGGCCAGCCTGTCGCGTCTGAAGATGCCGTTCATGGCGGGGGTGACCGCGGCCTGCTGCGCCATCGAGGGACTGACGCGAGTGATGGCCGCGGAATTTGGAAAGACCGGCATTCGGGTGATTTGCCTCAATGCCTCGGGCATGCCCGAAACACGCACGATCCAAGAGACTTCCATCTGCAACGCGCGGACAATGGGCATTTCCGTGGAACAGTTCGTGGAGATGGGCATTCATATGCCGTCCTTGCTGGGGCGCGCCCTCACGGTCAACGATGTGGCCGAGGCGGCGGCCTTTCTGGTCTCCGATGCGGGCGCTGTGTTCAACAGCCATGTGGTCGACGCGGACTTTGGCACCATGAATGTCATTTGATGTGGACGCGACAAGGAACGATCGAGCCATGAACGGGATGAATGACGAGCGACTGGATGCAGCGACCAGGGGCGACATCGTGGCTTTTCAGGCGTTGTTCCTGGAATTCCAGGGCGCACTGAAATCCTATTTGTACCGTTTGCTCACCGACCGGGATGACGCCGAGGACATCGCGCACGATGCCTTTGTGCGGGCCTTCGACAAGATCGCCACGTACAACCGTGCGGCATCGCTCAAGACCTGGGTGTTCTCCATCGCGACGCATCTTGCATACGATCACTTGAGAGCCGCGCGGCGCTGGAAACCAGACGCCCAGGATCGAGCCAAGGCGCTGGCCGAGAGCAACGCGGACGTTTACGATGCCTTGGAGCTGGTCGGTCATCTCGGGGGAGACAGCGCCTACGAGATTCGTGAGCACATCGATTTCTGCTTCACGTGCATATCCAAGACGTTGACCATCGAACAGCAGGTCGCGGTGATCCTGGAGGATGTCTACGATTTTCGCGTCGCGGACATCGCGGCGATCCTGGAGACCAGCCCGGGTGTGGTGAAGCATCTTCTGGGAGATGCCCGCAAGACCATGACCGACATATTCGCCGCGCGCTGCGCCCTGATCAGCAAGGAAGGGGTCTGCCACCAGTGCTCGGAGCTGAACGGGTTCTACAACCCCAAACAGGCTCAACAAGCCGCTGTCATGCGGCTCGAACTTGCGAGGGCATCGAAGAAATTCAGCCGCGAAGCCTTGTACGATCTGCGCGCGAAACTCATCCAGGGGATCGATCCCCTGCGATCACGCGGCGCGGATATCCAGGACGCGCTCATGCAGTGCACTCGAATGGCCATCGGCGAGATCGATTCGATGCCCGGATTTCATCGCGATGTCAGCATGCGCGCTGTGCACCGCCTGTCTTCAGAAAGGTTGAACTCGTGAATTTCAGGAAAACCGTGCTTCCCGTGCTCGCGGCCACCGCCTGGATTGGCGCTTCTGAGTTTGTTCGCAACGAATTCTTCCTGAAGTCGATGTGGGTCGCGCACTACAAGGGCCTTGGACTTGTCTTTCCCTCGGAGCCGGCAAATGGCGCCGTCTGGGGACTATGGTCGACCCTGTTCGCCGCAACCATCGCGGCGATCGCCTCCAGGTTCTCCCTTGTGCAGACGTGGCTCTTGTCGTGGCTCGTGGGTTTTGTGCTCATGTGGACCGTCATCGGCAACCTGGGCGTGCTGCCCAGCGGTTTGCTGTATTACGCTGTCCCACTCAGCCTGCTCGAGGCACTCGTCGCCACGATCATCATCAAGAAACTCTCCGGAAATCGGTCTTGAGCAGACTCGTGCGCGACCCGCTCAGCGCGGTGCCCCACCGAGGTGCCGCGACAGGAACGCCACGCTGCGCGCCCACGCCTGCTCGGCGCAGGCGGCGTCGTACACCTCGGGTCGGGTCTTGTTGAAGAAGGCGTGGTCGGCCTCGTAGCGGTGGATGTCGACCTCGGCGGCGCTGGCGCGCAGCGCCTGCTCCAGGGCCTGGACACGGTCCGGGGTGCACCAGTCGTCGCGGCGCGCGAAGTGCCCCTGAAACGGGATGCGGATGCGCGCCGGGTCGGCAAACTCGGCCGGCGGTATGCCATAGAAGCACACGGCGGCGGCCACACCGGGCACGTGCACTGCGGCGGCGATGGTGAGCGCGCCGCCCATGCAAAAGCCCGTGACGCCCACCTTGGGGCAAGTCGCACCAAGAAAGCTCACGGCACCCGCCAGATCCTGGTGCGTGGCATCGACAAAATCCAGTCCGTCCATCATGTGACTGGCCTCGTCGGCGCTGGACGCAATGCGCCCTCTGTACAAATCGGGCGCCAGTGCCGAAAAGCCCGCCGCGGCAAAGCGGTCCGCGATGCTGCAGATGTGCGCGTTGAGGCCCCACCATTCCTGTATGACCACGACGCCCGGTCGGGCGGGGCCGGCTTCGGCCCAGTAGCCGCGTGTTCGCTCGCCGTCCGGGCGGGCAAATTCGAGAATCCGACCCATGGGAACCTCCTCGGAGATGTGCCCCGCACTGTACGCCTGAAACTTCTGGTGTGCACACTCGACTTTTGTTGCGTTTTTCAGTGCGCGTGCAGTGTCGGAGTGTCAAAATAGAGGGATATCCAGGCTGTGTTACCAGGGAGTTACAGCCTCAACTTCAGGAGATCTGTTCATGCCCAACGATGCCGGTGGCGCCGAGCGCCGCAACAACCCCAAGAACCTGTCCGCGCAACAGTTGGTGCGGCGCACCGTGGCCTTGGTGCTGGCGGGGGGACGAGGGTCGCGCCTGAAGCAGTTGACCGACCAGCGCGCCAAACCGGCGGTGTACTTTGGTGGCAAGTTCCGCATCATCGATTTCGCCTTGTCCAACTGCCTGAACTCAGGCATCCGGCGCATGGGAGTGGTCACGCAGTACAAGTCGCACTCGCTCCTGCGGCACCTGCAGCGCGGCTGGAGTTTTCTGCGTGCCGAGCTCAACGAGATGGTGGATCTGCTGCCGGCCCAGCAGCGCGCGGGCGAAGAGCACTGGTACCGCGGCACGGCGGATGCGATTTACCAGAACCTGGACATCATCCGCTCGAGCCGCCCGGAGTACGTCGTGATCCTGGCCGGCGACCACATCTACAAGATGGATTACTCGCTCATGCTGCAGGACCATGTGTCGCACGACGCGGGATGCACCGTGGGTTGCATCGAAGTGCCTCGCGCCGAAGCCTCTGCGTTTGGCGTGATGGCCGTGGGCGACAACCGGGAAATCACGGCCTTTGTGGAAAAGCCCGCCGATCCCCCCGCCATGCCTGGCAACAAGGATATGTCGCTCGCCAGCATGGGCCTCTACGTATTCAATGCCGACTATCTGTACCGATTGCTGGAGGAAGACCTGGCCAACCCCGAATCCAGCCACGATTTCGGCAAGGACATCATTCCTCGCTGCGTGGCCGAGGGGCAGGCACTGGCGCACCCCTTCGGCATGAGCTGTGTGTCGCGCAAGAAGAACATCACGCCGTATTGGCGCGACGTGGGCACCATTGACGCCTTCTGGTCCGCCAACCTTGATTTGGCCTCCACGATTCCCGAGCTGGATATCTACGATACCGACTGGCCCATCTGGACCTACCAGCGCCAGTTGCCTCCGGCCAAGTTCGTGCCGGACGCCAATGGCGCCACGGGCGTGACGGTGAATACCGTGGTTTCGGGCGGGTGCATCGTCTCGGGTTCCTACGTGTCGTACTCGGTGCTGTTCTCCGAGGTGCGTGTGCACTCCTTCTGCCATCTGGAACAAGCCGTGCTGCTGCCGGATGTGACCGTGCACCGTCATTGCCGCCTTCGCCGCGTGGTGGTGGACCGCGGCTGCGTACTGCCCGAGGGTCTGGTGGTGGGCGAGGACTCAGCGGCGGACGCGCGGCGCTTTGAGCGCACCGAAAACGGCGTGGTGCTCATCACCAAGGAGATGCTGCAAAAATTGCAGCAGACGGGCACTTGATGAAAGTCCTACAAGTCAGTGCCGAAATCTTCCCCCTGCTCAAGACCGGTGGCCTGGCCGACATCGCCGGGGCTCTGCCCGCCGCGCTGGAGGCACAGGGCTGCGACGTGCGCCTGCTGCTGCCCGGCTTTGCGCCCATCCTGAGCGACCTGCGCAGGCCGCGCAAGGTGCGCGAGTTGCACACCCCGTGGGGCGAGACGGTGACGCTGCGATCGGGCCAGCTGGCCACGCTGGGCGTGAAGGCCTACGTGATCGATGCGCCCGCGCTGTACGACCGCCCCGGCGGTGGCCCCTACGAAGACGCGCAACGCCGGCCCTATGAGGACAACTGCCGCCGCTTTGCCCTGCTGGGTTGGGCGGCCGGCCAACTCGGTCTGGGCGCGGACCGCGACTGGTTGCCTCAGGTGGTGCACAGTCACGACTGGCACGCCGCGTTGGCGCCCGCCTACCTGGCCTTCTCACGGGGCCAGCAGCCGCGGCGCGTGGCCAGCGTCTACACGGTGCACAACCTGGCCTATCAGGGCGTGTTCGGCCCGCACCACCTGGGCGAGCTGGGCCTGCCCGGTGCGGCCTACTCCATCGATGGGCTGGAGTTCCACGGCCAGATTTCCTTCATGAAGGCCGGCCTGTACTACGCCGACCGCATCACCACCGTGAGTCCGACCTACTCCCGCGAAATTCAGACGCCGGAGCAGGGCTGTGGGCTGGATGGCCTGCTGCGCGCGCGCGCCGGCGTGCTCTCGGGCATTCTGAACGCCGTGGACGAGGGCGTGTGGAATCCAGCCACTGACAAGCTCATTCCCCGCACCTACGACGCGCAGCGCCCAGCAGGCAAGGCGCGCTGCAAGGCGGCGTTGCAGGCCGAGTTCGGTCTGGCCAAGCGTGCCGACGCCCCGCTGTTCGGCGTGGTCAGTCGCCTGACCGAGCAAAAGGGCCTGCACCTGGTGCTGGGCGGGATCGAAACCCTGCTGGCGCGCGGTGGGCAACTCGTGGTGCTGGGTAGCGGCGACGGCTGGCTGGAGACCGCGCTGCAGGAGCAGGCAACGCGTCACCCACAGTCTCTGGCCGTGCGTCTGGGCTACGACGAAGCCCTGGCGCACCGCATCTTTGCCGGCAGCGACGTGACGCTGGTGCCCTCGCGTTTCGAGCCCTGCGGGCTGACGCAGATGTACGGCCTGAAGTACGGCAGCCTGCCACTGGTACACCGCGTCGGTGGCCTGGCCGACACGGTGGTGGACTGCTCGCTCGAAAACATGGCCGATCAGCGCGCCAATGGCTTCGTGTTCGACCACTTCAGCGCGCACGACTTCGAACTTGCGCTGCGCCGCGCCTTCGCCCTCTACGAGCGCCCACGCGACTGGACCGACGTGGCCGAGCGGGCCATGCGGCAGTCGTTTGCGTGGTCCGACAGCGCGGCCCGCTACCACGCTCTGTACCAAGAGATTGCCCACTGACGGATTCCCCGGCGGCTGCGTCCGGGCTGTGTCCATGTGATAGGCTGGGGCGCATGAGTCTGACCCGTCTTGTCGCGCGGTTCGTGCGCGGCCATTGGCGCGCCTACACGGTGGCGGCGCTGATGTTGGCCATCGTGGCCGCGCTCACCGTGGCGGTGCCGCGCCAGGTCGGCGGCATCGTGGACGCGCTGACCACGGGCAAGCTGGCCGGCGACGCGTTGCTGGCACGTCTGGGCGTGCTGGTGCTGATGGGCCTGGGCATCTACTTCCTGCGCGTGGGCTGGCGGCTGCAGCTCTTTGCCGCGAGTTTCCGTCTGGGCGTGCAACTGCGCACCCAGCTCTACCAGCGCCTGTGCCTGCAGGGACCGAGCTTCTTCCAGCAGCAGCGCACCGGCGACCTGATGGCGCTGGCCACGAACGATGTGGACGCCGTGGAAATGGCCTCGGGCGAAGCCATGCTGGCCGGGTTCGACGGCTCGCTCACGCTGGTGATGGTGGTGGGCATGATGACCCTGGGCGTGGACTGGCGCCTGGCCCTGGTGGCGCTGCTGCCGTTTCCCTTCATGGCGTTGGCGTTCTGGTTCATCTCCGAGCAGATTCACCGCGCCTCACAGGACGCGCTCACACGTTTCAGCCGTTTGAACGACCATGTACAGGAGACCCTGAGCGGTGTGCGCACCTTGCGCGCGCTGGGGCTGGAGGCGCGCAGTGCCGCCACGTTTTCCGAACTCGCCGAGCACGCGGCCCAGGCCAATCTGCGCGCGCAGCGCTGGGAGGCGGCCTACGAGCCGGCCGTGGGCATCGCGCTGGTGGGCGCCACGGTGCTTACGCTCTCCCTGGGCGGCTACTTCGTATGGCAGGGCGAGCTGAGCATTGGCGCGCTCACGGCCTTCACCATGTACCTGGGGGCTCTGATCTGGCCCATGTTCGCCGCCGGTTGGGTCCTGTCGCTGCTGGAGCGTGGACGCGCCGCCTGGGGGCGCCTGCAGCCGGTGCTGAGCACGCCCCTGTCCATCGACGACCACGGCACGGTGGCGCCCGTGACGCCCGGCGCACTGCGCTTTGCGGGCGTGCATCTGCAGTACCCGGGGCAGCAGCAGGAGGCCTTGCACAACGTATCGTTCGAGCTGCCCGCCGGCCAGACGCTGGGGCTGGTGGGCCCCACGGGCGCGGGCAAGTCCAGCGTGATTCGGCTGATCCTGCGCCAGTACGCGCAGACCCACGGCCAGATGGACTGGAACGGCACGCCCCTGGCCGACTACCAGCTCCAGGCCCTGCACGGCGCCATCAGCTGGGTGCCGCAGGAGCCCTTCCTGTTCTCGGCCTCGATCGCCACCAACATCGCCCTGGGCAAGCCCGAGGCCACGCGCGCCGAGATCGAGCACGCGGCACGGCTGGCCTCGATCCACGACGAGATCCTGCGCTTTCCCAAGGGCTACGACACGCCCGTGGGAGAGAAGGGCGTGACGCTCTCGGGCGGGCAGCGCCAGCGCGTGGCCATCGCCCGCGCCCTGCTGGCCAACGCCCCCTTGCTGCTGCTGGACGATGCCCTGTCCGCCGTGGACACGCAAACCGAGACGCAGATCCTGAGCCACCTGCGCGATGCGCGCCAGGGCCGCACCGTGATCATCGTGAGCCACCGCCTGAGCGCCGTGATGGACGCGCAGCGGATCCTGGTGCTACAGCACGGGTGCGTGGTCGAGGCCGGCACCCACGCCGAGCTGCTCGAACAAGGCGCAAGCGTCACCGGGTCGCGCTCGGGCGGGGTGGGCTGGTACGCCAGCCAGTGGCGCTACCAACAACTGGAGGCCAGCCTTGAGCACGCCGAGTGAGCCGGTCGCGCCCCAAGCCGCCGAGCCGCGCAACACGCGCCAGGCCGTGGCCCTGCTGCGCCGCGCCGCCGCACCCGAGCGACGCCATTTGTGGCAAGGCACGCTGTGGTTGATGCTGGCCGCCGCGCTGGAGGCGCTGGGGCCGCTGCTGGGCAAGCACCTGATCGACCAGCACCTGTTGCCACGCCACCTGGACTGGGGCGCGATGGCGGCGCTGCTGGGTGGCATCCTGGCCGTGGGCGTGACCGCCAGCGTGCTGCGCTACTTTCAGCTCACGCGCTTTGCCGGTGTGGCCATGCGCTCGGTCAAGCGCCTGCGCGAGGAGGTGTACGGCCACGTGCTGCGCCTGCCCATGGCGTTTTTCGACAAGGCCATCACCGGCCAGCTGGTGAGCCGCGTCACCAACGACACCGAACAGGTGAAGAACCTGTACGTGCAGGTGCTGTTCGTCATGCTCGACAGCAGCATCGTGGTGCTGGGCGCGATGGCGGCCATGGCCTGGCTGGACTGGCGCCTCATGCTCATCGTGCTGGTGCTGATCCCGGCCAGCGCCATCATCGTCTGGTTCTACCAGCGCGCCAGCGCCCCGGCCGTGGCGCGCGCGCGGGAAAAGCGCAGCGACATCAACGCGCAGATGGCCGAGTCCATCTCCGGCATGGCCGTGCTGCAGGCCAGCAACGCCGAGGAACGTTTCTTCTCGCGATTTGCCCAGACCAATGCCCAGCACTACGACGCGCGTCTGGCCGAGCTGCGCGCCAACGCCTGGCTGCTGCGGCCGATGCTGGACCTGCTCAACGTGCTGCTGCTGGTGGTGGTGATCCACAGCTTCGGCCAGCGCCAGTTGGCCGGCCTGGAGGTGGGCATCCTGTACGCCTTCGTGAGCTACATCGGGCGCGTGGTGGACCCGCTGATCCAGATCACCCTGCAGTTCAGCCAGTTGCAGCAGGCGGTGGTGGCGGCCTCGCGCGTCAACACCCTGCTGCAGGAGGCACGCCCCGCCAGAATGGACGGCGCGCGGCGCATCACCCACGGGCACGTGGTGGTGCGGGACCTGAGCTTTGGCTACAACCCCGAGAGCCCGGTGCTGCGCAGCGTCTCGCTCGATGTCCCGGCGGGCAGCTTTTACGGCGTGGTGGGCCACACGGGCAGCGGCAAATCCACCCTGCTGAGCCTGCTGCTGCGCTTTTACCAGGCGCAGACCGGGCACATCGACATCGACGGCACGCCGCTGGCGTACTTCAGCGACGACGACTTCCGCGCCGATGTGGGCCTGGTGCCGCAGGACCCGTTCCTGCTGGCGGCCAGCGTGCGCGAGAACATCGCCATGGGCCGCGCGCTGACAGACGCGCAGATCGAGACCGCCGCGCGCGCCGCGCATTGCCACGACTTCGTGATGCAGCTGGAACAGGGCTACGCCACGCCGCTGGGCGAAGGTGGCGCGCGCCTGTCCGTGGGGCAAAAGCAGCTCATCGCCATCGCCCGCGCCCTGGCCGCGCGGCCACGCATCCTGTTCCTGGACGAAGCCACGGCGCACATCGACTCCGAGACGGAGCAAATCGTGCAGCGTGCCCTGACCGGGCTGCGCGGGCAGGTGACCATCATCGCCATCGCGCACCGACTGTCCACCATCCGCGATGCGGACCGCATCATCGTGCTCAACCGTGGCCGCATCGACGAGCAGGGCACGCACGCCGAGTTGATGGAGATTGAAGGCGGTATCTACCAGCGCCTCTATGCCATGCAGCAGTTGGGCGAGTGAGAATGGACGCGGTTTGCGTTACGCCGCACCCGACGGCGTAAAGATGTGTATCAGCAGGCCCGCGCCGTCACCACAAGGCAGGGCTTTCTCGTTAGAGTTCTGTGTGCCACTTGAAAGACGGATGTCATGAGGAAGTTTCTTGCCCTGTGGTTTGCCGTGGGCGCGTTCACCGCGGCCCATGCCGGAACCAGCGTCGGGGTCACGATCGACGTGCACCAACCGGGCGTGTATGGCCGCATCACCATTGGCAACGCGCCCCCGCCGCTGGTCGTGTACCCGCAGCCAGTGATCATCGCTCCGTCGCCCGTGGCGGTCGTGCAGCAACCGATCTATCTGTATGTGCCGCCGGGACACCAGAAGAACTGGGCCAAGCATTGCGCCCGCTACAGCGCCTGCGGACAGCCGGTGTACTTCGTGCAGGAAACCTGGGTGCGCGAGCGCTACGTGCAGGCGCATCCCCAGCCGCGCATGCGTGAGGAGCGGCGCGAGCACGGCAACCATGACGGGGGAAACCACGGGCGACGCGAACGCGAGCGCCGGGACTCCGACAACCGGCCTTGAACCGGAGGCGAACGAGGCCGGTACCCTCCGGCCCGTTCGGCGCCACGCTACCCCGCGAGTGGCGCTTGGGGTTTGCCTGCATCCGGCGCCGGTGGGTGCGGGGGTATATTTCCATTTCGCGAGCAGCGGCACGCTGACGCCCGGGATCGGTACGGTTCTTGCGTCGCGGTGACCGCATCCCTGTGTGCGGACCCACCTTGATCGGACAAGCCATGACCCCTCTTGCACTTCCTCTGTCGCGCCGTGCACTCCCTCTGGCGCTGGCCTCCTTGCTCTGCCTGGGCGCGGCCACCGCGCCCGCGCTGGCGGCCACCCCCAAGGACACGCTGGTGCTGGCCTTCGCCTTTGACGACATCATCACCATGGACCCGGCCGAGTCGTTCGAGATTTCGGCGGGCGAGATCATGGGCAACGCCTACGACCGGCTCATCCGTTTCGACGTGAACGATCCGTCCAAACTGTATGGCGACGTGGCCAAGTCCTGGACTGTGTCAACCGACGGCAAGAGCTACAGCTTCGAGCTCAAGCCCAACCTGAAATTCGCCTCGGGCAATCCGCTCACCGCGGAGGACGTGGCGTTCTCGTTGCAGCGCGCGGTGCTGATGGACAAGACCCCGGCCTTCATCCTCACGCAGTTCGGCCTGAGCAAGGCCAACGTCAAGGACAAGGTTCGCCAGACCGGGCCGCTGTCCCTGACGCTGGAGACCGACAAGGCCTACGCCCCCACGTTCGTGCTGAACTGCCTGACCGCCAACGTCGCCGCCATCGTGGACAAGAAGCTGGTGCTGTCCAAGGAGCAAAACGGCGACCTGGGCGCGGCCTGGCTCAAGACCAACTACGCGGGCTCGGGTCCGATGAAGATCCGCGAGTGGCGCGCGAACGAGATCCTCACCCTGGAGCGCAACGACCAGTACTCCCGTGACAAGTCCCGGCTTGCCCGCGTGATCTACCGCCACGTGAAGGAGTCGGCCACGCAGCGCCTGCTGCTGGAAAAGGGCGACATCGACATTGCGCGCAACCTCTCGCCGCAAGACCTGGGTGCCCTGGCGGGCAACAAGGAGGTGCGCACCACGGCCACGCCCAAGGGCACGGTGTACTACATCAGCCTGAACATGAAGAACGCCACCTTGGCCAAACCCGAGGTGCGTGAGGCTTTCAAGTGGCTGGTGGACTATGCCGCCATCGGTGACACGCTGATGAAGAGCATTGGCGTGGTGCACCAGAACTTTCTGCCCGTGGGCCTGCTGGGCGCAAGCAAGACCAACCCCTACAAGCTGGACGTCGCCAAGGCGCAGGCCTTGCTGGCCAAGGCCGGCTTGTCCAAGGGCTTCAAGGTGACCATGGATGTGCGCACGGTGCAGCCCGTGCAGGGCATTGCCGAGGCAGTGCAGCAGACCGCCAAGCGCGCCGGCATCGACATCGAGATCCTGCCCGGCGACGGCAAGCAGACCCTGACCAAGTACCGGGCTCGCACGCACGACATCTACATCGGCCAGTGGGGCGCCGACTACTGGGACCCGCACACCAACGCCGACACCTTCGCGCGCAACCCCGACAATGCGGACGACGCCAAATCCAAGCCCCTGGCCTGGCGCAACGCCTGGGCCATTCCGGAACTGACGAAGAAGGCCGATGCCGCCGTGATGGAGCGCGACCCCGCCAAGCGCCGCGCGCTGTACGAGGACATGCAGGCGGAGTTTCGCAAGACCAGCCCGTTCATCCTGCTGTTCCAGCAGACCGAGGTGGCCGCCACGCGCGCCAATGTGGATGGCCTCAAGCTCGGCCCGACGTCGGACACAACCTACCTGTTCCGCGTCTCCAAGCGGTAAAAAATGACCCCCACGCTTGCCACTGCGCGTGCTGCGCTGCCCCCCGAGGGGGCCCAGCCTTGCTTGGGGCGGCCCGGCGCGGCGGCTGATTTCCTGGTCTGACCATGCCGGCGACACTCAAGGCCCTGGGCCACTTTGTGCTGATGCTGGCGCTCACCTACCTGGGTCTGCTGGCGGTCACGTTTTTCATCGGCCGGGTGATTCCGGTGGACCCGGTGCTGGCGATCGTGGGCGACCGGGCGCCGGAGCATGTGGTGGCCCGGGTGCGCGAGGAGTTGGGCCTGAACAAGCCGCTGTGGGAGCAGTTCTTCATCTACATCGGCAAGGTGCTGCATGGCGATTTCGGCACCTCGGTGCTCACCGCCAACCCGGTCATCCAGGACATCGCGCGCACCTTCCCGGCTACCCTGGAACTGGCCACGCTGGGCATCCTGCTGGGCGCGGGCATCGGCGTGCCGTTGGGCGTGTGGGCCGCCGTGCGCCGCGGCGGGCTGGTGGACCAGGTGGTGCGGGTGATGGGTCTCATCGGCTATTCGGTGCCGATCTTCTGGCTCGGGCTGATGGCGCTGGTGCTGTTCTATGCGCGTCTGGGCTGGGTGAGTGGCCCGGGGCGCATCGACGTGGCGTACCAGTACGCGGTGGAGCCGGTCACCGGCATCCTGCTGCTGGACGCGGCACGCGCCGGCGAGTGGGAGGCCTTTGGCAACGTGCTGTCGCACCTGATCCTGCCGGCCTCGCTGCTGGGGTATTTTTCGCTGGCCTACATCAGCCGCATGACCCGCTCCTTCATGCTCAACGAGCTGAGCCAGGAATACGTGGTGGCCGCGCGCGCCAAGGGCCTGTCCGAGGCCCGCATCATCTGGCGCCACGCGCTGCGCAACGCGGTGGTGCCACTGGTGACCGTGATTGCGCTGTCCTACGCCGGCCTGCTGGAGGGCTCGGTGTTGACGGAAACCGTGTTCGCCTGGCCGGGGCTGGGCCTGTACCTGACCAATTCGCTGCAGAACGCCGACATGAACGCCGTACTGGGCGGCACCATCGTGGTGGGTTCGGTGTTCATCGGCCTGAATCTGCTGTCCGACCTGCTGTACCAGTGGCTGGACCCGCGCACACGCGCTTCGTGACGCGGCGGTCCGCAAACCGTCAGGCGCGCCGGGTCTTCACTTGGCGCGTGGCCAGACCGATGGCGGCGATGGCGCCCACGTAGAACGCCAGTTGCAGGCCGCTGGGGCTGGCGTCGTAGCCCACCATGGCATGCAGCAAGGTGCCCAGCACCGAGTCGTTGGACAGGATGGACGATCCGTCCCACATCGGCTCGTCCCACCGGGCCACCCAGCCGGCCTGGATGAGGGTCTTGGCCAACTGGCTGGCCAGACTGCCCGCCAGCAGCAGCACCAGCACATTGGTCACGGCGAAGAGCTGGTGCGCCTGAATGTGCCCCAGCCCCCAGTAGAGGATGGCGCCCAGCAGCGCGCCCCCCAGCAGACCCAGTCCGGCGCCCCACAGCAGGGCGACCGCGCCCTCGTTCGAGCCGGCCACGATGCCGGCCACGAAGAGCACGGTTTCCGCGCCCTCGCGCAGCACGGACAGGGCCACCGCCACGGACAGCGCCCACAGGGAGGCGGCCCCCTGCGTGACCGAGGTACCCAGCCGCCGGGCGTCTTGCGCCATTTCGCGGCCGTGGGTCGAGACCCACACGCAGTGCCAGGCCAGCATGGCCAGGGCCACGCACAGGATGCCCGCGTTCAGCACGTCCTGCCCGATGCCGTCGGCCCAGGCGCTGATGCGCCCCATGCCCAGGGCCATGGCCAGCGCGCCCAGGGCGCCCGCGGCGACGCCTCCCGCGAGCCACACGCTGCGTTGCGGCAAGCCGCGCGTGGCGGCCGCGACGATGCCCACGAACAGGGCCGCTTCCAGTGTCTCCCGAAAGACGATCAGGCTGGTGGCAAACACGGTGAGGTTCCTCCGAAAGGGGCCTACTCGGAAATCAGCACACCTTTGGCGCTGGCCTCGTGGTACTCGCCCACGAACTCATAGCGTCCGGGCTTGAGCGGACCGACGAAGATCACGACCTTGCCCTTGGCGGGCACGAGCTTTTCACGGTTGAGCGAACGGCTTTCAAACTCTTCCGCCGTGGCGTCCTGGTTGTGCACGGTCAGGCGTACGCGCTGGTTGGCCGGTACCTTGAGCTCGGCCGGTTCGAAACGGTGGTTCTTGATGACGAGCAGGGCATCGGCATCGGCGGCCATGCCGGCGGCCGGCAAGACCAGCACGAGTGCGGCCAGACAAAGGGAGGGCAGGCGCCAGGCGGTGGACAGGGTTTTCATGGTGGGTCAGAGGTTGAAGCGAAGGATGGCTTGATGGTAAATGAGAATTATTCGCAATGTCAAGACCGACCCGAAAATGCCTGTCTGCCGGGGTGTTTTTGCACGCATCCAGCGGTAGCTTGCTACGCCGCTACGTGCATGGCTCGGGAGTGGACGAGCCGCTGATCTGGTACGAGGGATCGACCGTCAGCGCGGCCAGCCGACGCTACCAGCACACCGACCATCAGGGCTCGATCACCGCGGTGACCGACAGCGCGGGCAACGCACTGTCCATCAACACCTACGACCCCTATGGGGTGCCGGGCGCGGGCAACATCAGCCGCTTCCAGTACACCGGGCAGATCACCGTGCCCGAGCTGGGCCTGTACTACTACAAGGCCCGCATCTACAACCAGAACCTCGGGCGCTTCATGCAGACCGACCCGATCGGCTACAAGGACGATCTGGACCTGTATACCTATGTGGGGAATGATCCGTTTAATAAGACAGATCCGACGGGGACAGCGGAGGGGGATGTCATTCAAGAGACTCCATCCAACTTCTTTGTTGATAACTTTTTCGGTCGAATTGCGGGCAACATGGCCGCACCCTTAGCGTTGTTCACCGCAAACAACGTCAATCCGCTGACGGGCAACATCGAGAACCTCAATGGGGACAAAAGAGCCGAAGCGGCGATCGGGATTCTGACTCTGGGAATGGGTAGTGGGGCTCGCGGCGAGGCCGCTGTGGCAAAGGAACTGAAGCCATTTGCTCTTGGGCTAGGAGAGGGACTTGCTAAGTTTGCCAAAGGCCTGGGGGCGACAACCTATAAGGAGTTGGCGGATCCGGTCAATTGGAAGAGTGGGGTTCTTGCAGCCCTTGCAGATGCAAAACGAATAGTTCACTTTAACCTTGACGGTGTTGACATCTGGAAGGGTGTCCAACGTGCTGCGTCCGGACGTGGTGGCGCTACCGATTGGGAGCTTTTGCAGATCAAGCAGAATCCTCAGTTCTGGGACAGTCTTCGGTTTTGGAGAGATGGAGTGGAAGTTCCGAATCCTTTCAAGTGAGAGAGACAATGCTTGCTCAGAAATTCGCAAAAAGAACGTTCCAAATGTGGGAGTATCGCGTCAGTCACGGTTCGCTGTTGATTCGCAGCCCGCAGGGACCTAACTCGAAAACCAATGTGGATATCGTCTGCATCGGGGTTGAATATTTGGCTGTGCCTCGGTTTCTTCGAGGGCTTGAGATCGTGGAGCCTACACATGGCGAGTTGCAGCAGCTAGAAAGGACGCTCGATAAGCAATTGTCGAAGTCCTCTGTTCGAATTTTCGTTTCCTCTGGGCAAAGATTTCCGATTGTTGCGGCAAGTTTTACTGTGGACGAGAACGAGAGGGGGATATTCGAAAGCCCATTCGAATGACAGAGGGTGTTTCTGGGGTCTGTCCGGAATGAGCCTGTCCTGAATTTTGTGTTTGAGGCATAACATGACTCACAGGAGTATTTATGCCGAGCAAGACGAAGAAGAGGAATGCGGCGATAGCTGCGCGCAGCGCAGCATTGCCCAAGATACCGAACGAGCTGATTGACCAGTTTGTCAGTGGCCCCATGAGTGGCGAGCAGGTCAACGCGGCCTCGCTGGCGTTCAAGAAGGCGCTGATCGAACGCGTCATGGGCGCGGAGCTGAGCCACCATCTTGGCTACAGAGCCGATCAGGACAAGCCCGACGGCGCTGCCAATCAGCGCAACGGCAAGAGCGCCAAGACGGTGCTCACCGACACCGGACGGTTGCGCATCGAAGTTCCGCGCGACCGCGATGGCAGTTTTGAGCCGGTGCTCATCCCCAAGCACGAGCGGCGCTTTACCGGGTTTGACGACAAGATCGTGGCCATGTACGCGCGCGGCATGACCATGCGCGAGATACAGGGCTTCCTGCTGGAGAGCTACGCCGTGGAGGTGTCGGCCGAGTTCATCAGCTCGGTCACCGATGCGGTCATGGCTGAGGTCACGGCCTGGCAGTCGCGACCGCTCGAGCCGATGTACCCGGTGGTCTTTTTCGATGCGCTGCGCGTCAAGGTGCGCGAGGATGCGGTGGTGCGCAACAAGGCCATCTACCTGGCCCTGGGAATACTGCCCGACGGAACACGCGACATCCTGGGCCTGTGGATCGAGGGCACCGAAGGGGCCAAGTTCTGGATGAAGGTGTTCAACGACCTGAAGACCCGTGGCGTGGCCGACATCCTGATCGCCGTCACCGACGGTTTGAAGGGCATGGCCGAGGCCCTGGGCGCGGTGTTTCCGGCCACCACGCTGCAAACGTGCATCGTGCACCTGATCCGCAACAGCCTGGACTACGCCAGCTGGAAAGAGCGCAAGGCGCTGGCTGCGGCCATCAAGCCCATCTACACGGCCCCCAGCGCCGAGGCCGCCCTGGCCGCGCTGGATGAGTTTGAGGCCAGCGCCTGGGGCAAGAAGTTTCCCACGGTGGTGGCCGCCTGGCGCCGGGCCTGGAGCCATGTGATTCCGTTCTTCGCGTTCCCGCCCGCGGTGCGTCGGGTGATCTACACCACCAACGCCATCGAAAGCATCAACGCCAGGCTGCGCAAGATCATCAAGACGCGCGGCCACTTCCCCAGCGACGATGCTGCCACCAAGCTGATTTGGCTGGCGCTCAAAAATATCACCGCCGACTGGGGTCGCGCCAGCAGGGATTGGAAGGAAGCAATGAATCAGTTTGCGATCCTCTATGACGATCGCTTCACCAAGGTTGCCGCGTAAGATGTGGCACCGACTTGCCCACCGCGTCGGTCGTTCGTCGCGAGCGACGCCCGCCACCGTGGACAAGTCTTTCAGCGCCTCGAACACAAAATTTCAGATACGCCCGTCCGGAATGGGCGTGTCTGAATTTTTGTGTTGGAGCCCCGCCAGCCGTACCAACGAAAATTCAGCGAACTTGGTTACCGCCCGTCACCCCACCCCAACACCACCGCAACCGCACCAGTCGACCTCGGCACCAACGGCTTTGTGATCGCTGCCGACGGCAACATCCCCGGAGGTAACGGCCCCGGTGCCCCGGCGGGCAATGGCACCCCTGACGCCTCCTGTATCTTGATCACCCGCCACCCAGACGGATGATCGGCACTGCTCAATGCGGTCAGATACTTGTCCAGATCCTGCGCTGTTTGCGCCTCCAACTCCGCCTTGGCCGTTCCCTCCGCCGGGTTCAACTCCAACGAGGTCATTTGGACGCCGGCAACCGTGACATTTTCCAGTGCCGCCAGAGCAGACTCCACCGGAAACCCCGCCTGCCTGACGGCCAGCAGCGCTCCCGCATCGTAGGCATTTGCCTTGCGGCCGGTCGCACGCTCGGTGCTCAAGGTATTGAATCTGTCCCGCAGCACGGCTGTTTCGGCGCGTACCGTTTGCCCTTCCCAGAATGCCAGACCGAACTGCGCGAGCTCAACGGGATTCAACCGTTCACGATCCACTGGCCGCAACCTGCTGATCCGACCTGGGATACCATCGTCCAAGCTTTGCATGCCCCGCCCATGACCGACGCCAGCCCCGCACACCCGACCCTGCACGACTGGCTGATGTCCGAGCGCCCGCGCTCGCGCCGGCAGGCGGCACTGGGCCGGGCCTACGGCGCCTGGCGCGGCTTTGCGCGCAACCGGCTGGCCTTGCTGGGCCTGGGCATCGTGCTGGCGCTGGTGCTCATCGCGCTGTTCGCCGACTGGCTGGCGCCGTATTCACCCTACGTGGGGGATCTGCGCACCACGCGCTTGCTGCCGCCCTCCTCGGCCCACTGGTTCGGCACCGACGACCAGGGGCGCGACATCCTCTCGCGCGTGCTGTTCGGCTCGCGCATCACGCTCACCGTGGTGGTGCTGGTGGCCCTGCTGGCCGCGCCCATCGGCCTGCTGGTGGGCACGGTGGCGGGCTACGCCGGGGGTTGGGTGGACGCGGTGCTGATGCGCATCACCGACATCTTCCTGGCGTTCCCGCGCTTGATTTTGGCGCTGGCCTTCGTGGCCGCCCTGGGGCCGGGCATCGAGAACGCGGCGCTGGCGATTGCGCTCACCTCCTGGCCGCCCTATGCGCGCATCGCGCGGGCCGAGACGCTGACCGTGCGCCAGAGCGACTACATCGCCGCCGTGCGCTTGCTGGGCGCCTCGCCCTGGCGCATCGTGCTGCGCCACATCATGCCGTTGTGCGTGTCCTCCGTGATCGTGCGCGTCACGCTGGACATGGCGGGCATCATCCTCACCGCCGCGGGCCTGGGCTTTCTGGGTCTGGGCGCGCAGCCGCCCACGCCGGAGTGGGGCGCGCTCATCGCCAATGGTCGCCTCTATGTGCTGGACCAGTGGTGGGTGGCCGCCGCGCCGGGCGCCGCGATCTTCATCGTGAGCCTGGCCTTCAACCTGCTGGGCGACGGCCTGCGCGACGCGCTCGACCCCAAGGCCCACGCATGAACAGCCGCATGGAGACTGCCGCAGCGCCGGGCCGCCCCAAGCAAGGCACGGCCCCCTCGGGGGGCAGCGCAGTACTTGCGTCATCGGCTCCCGCCGATGCCGGGGAAGTGACCAGCGTGGGGGCTCCTTTGCTTGAAGTGCAGGACTTGCGCGTGTCCTTCCCGCACCGCGACGGCGGGCGCAACGAGGTGGTGCGCGGCGTGTCGTTCACGCTGGGGCGCGAGCGGCTGGGCATCGTGGGCGAATCGGGCTCGGGCAAGTCGCAGACCGGGCGTGCCATCCTGGGCCTGACGGCGCCGGGTGGCCAGGTCAGCGCGCAGCGCCTGGCGTTCGCCGGCACGGACCTGCTGCGCGCCAGCCCCCAACAGCGGCGCGCGCTGAGCGGCGGACGCATCGCCATGGTGCTGCAAGACCCCAAATACTCGCTCAACCCGGTGATGCGCATCGGGCAGCAGGTGGTCGAAACCTTGCATGCGCACACGCGCCTGAGCGCGCGCGCGGCGCGGGACCGTGCCCTGGCCGCGCTGGCGGCGGTGCAGATCGACGACCCGGAGCGCGTGGCGCGGCTGTACCCGCACGAGGTGTCCGGCGGCATGGGCCAGCGCGTGATGATGGCCATGATGCTCATTGCCAACCCCGAACTGCTGATTGCCGACGAGCCCACTTCGGCGCTGGACGTGACGGTGCAGCTCGAAGTGCTGGGCCTGCTGGACACGCTGGTGCGCGAGCGCGGCATGGGGCTGATCTTCGTGTCGCACGACCTGCGCCTGGTGTCCAGCTTTTGCGACCGGGTGCTGGTGATGTACGCCGGCAAGGTGGTGGAGGAGATCGCCGCGGCCGACCTGGCCAACGCCCGCCATCCCTACACGCAGGGCCTGCTCAACTGCCTGCCCCAACTGGGACGCAGCCAGCACCCCCTGCCCACCCTGGAAAGGCGCGCGGAATGGGCGATCTGAGCCATTTGGAGCCCGCAAGCCGCACCCCGCTTGGCTTGCAGGTGCAGGGCCTGCGCGTGACGTACGGCGGCTTCGTGGCCGTGGCGGACACGCACTTCACGGTGCAGCCGGGAGAAAGCTTCGGCCTCGTGGGCGAGTCCGGCTCGGGCAAGTCCACGGTGCTGCGCGCCATCTGCGGACTGGCGCCCATGACGGCGGGCTCGGTGACGCTGCTGGCCGGCGCGCCCGCCGACGCCAGCCCAGCGCACACCACGACCCTCCCCCGCCCCGGCAGCCAGGCGTTTCGCCGCCGCGTGCAGATGGTGTTCCAGGACCCGTATGGCTCGCTGCATCCGCGCCAGACGGTGGACCGCATCCTGGCCGAGCCGCTGGCCATCCACGACATGGGCAACGCGCAGGAACGCATCGAGCGTGCGCTGGACGATGTGGGTCTGGGCGACGGCTTTCGTTTCCGCTACCCGCACCAGCTTTCGGGCGGTCAGCGCCAGCGCGTGGCCCTGGCGCGCGCGCTCATCCTGGAGCCGCAGATCCTGCTGCTGGACGAGCCCACGTCGGCCCTGGACGCCTCCGTGCAGGCCGAGGTGCTCAACCTGCTCGTGGCCCTGCGCGCGCGCCGCCGCCTGAGCTTCGTCATGGTCAGCCACGACCTGGCCGTGGTCACGCACCTGTGCGAGCGCATCCTGGTGATGCAGCGCGGGCAGACGGTGGAGCAGTTGTCCGCCGCGGATCTGGCCCGGCACCAGGTCAGCGAGGACTACACACGGCGCCTGATGCAAGCCTCGGGCGGGTTCCAGCGTGCCACCCCCTAGCCTTCCCAGCGCCAGCGCGCTGCATCTGCGCGGCTCCCAGCTCTCGCCCGCGCAGCGCCGCTTCAACAGCCTGCTGGCGCGCGTCGAGACCCTGACCCAACGCCTGCACGACACGCAATCCGCTGCCGACGCCCACCGCCGTGCCTCGGCGACGACGCTGGGCGCCTTGCAGGCCCAGCATGCGGCCCTGACGCGGCGGCTGGCCCTGTACCTGGATGAACGCCTGCAACACCGGGCCACGCTGACCACGACCGAGCAGCGCACCGCCGCCGCGCTGATATGCCAACTGAGCGCCCCCATGGCCGCGGGCGGCGACACGGCGATGCGCGCCCTGCACGACCGCCACAGCCCGCGCAGCCTGCGCGCCCACGAGCAGGACGAACTGGCCGAGCTGCAAGCCCAGGTGGAAGCGTGGCTGGGTGAACCGCTGGACAAGACAGAGGTCCGCAACCGTGAAGCCCTGCTGCACGCGGCCCGCCTGCGGCTGCAGGAGCAGGCCGCGCACAAGCAGGCCCAGCGCAAGGCGCGGGCGGCCAAACGCCCGAAACCCGCGCACCGGCAGCAGGCCGGCGGTGCCCCGCCAGAAGCCCATGGCGCCTTGCGCACCGTGTTCCGGCAACTGGCCAGCGCGCTGCATCCGGACCGGGAACCCGACGCCGCCGAGCGCGCGCGCAAGACCGCGCTCATGAGCCGGGCCAACACCGCGTACGAGCGGCAGGACCTGGCCGCGCTGCTGCAGTTGCAACTGCAGCTGGAACAGACCCACCCCGATACCCTGGCCCGCCTCGCGGATGACCGGATCAACGCCATGGCGTCCCTGCTGCAGCAACAGGTGGGCACCCTGGAGCAAACGCTGCGATCGCTGGAACAGCAACTGCGCCACGAGTTCGACCTGTCGCCGCGGGCGGCCGTCGATGCCGAGCAACTGGAGGCGCACCGGCAACAGGCACGGCAGGCGCTGGAACACCAGACGCAGCGCCTGGAACAGGACCTGCAGCGCATCCAGGACATGGAGGAGCTGCGGCGCTGGTTGAAGGAGCGGACGGCCACGAAATAAGACCGTCCTGCTCAAAATCAGCTATCGTTGCGGCCGTATGAGCCTGCCCGCCAGCTTTCTCGCCTCGCCAGCGATCCGTTCGACCCCGTCCGTGGTCCACGGGACGCTGGCGCTGCTGCTCAGCGCAAGCGGACACGCCCGCGCCGAAGCGCCGACGAGCGCGGCCAGCGCACTCTGGGGTCAGCAAGGGATTCTGGCGGGGGTCATTGCCGCCATGCTGCTGCTGGCGGCGGCGGGCGCCGTGGCACTGCTGTGGCGACAAAACCGCCGTCTGCGCGGCATGACCGACCTGTACCGCGAAGCGGCTCTCAATCTGCGCGTGGCAGCCTCGGCCTTTGATGGTCAGCAAGGCTTGCTGGTGGTGGACGAGAAGGCCCACATCCTGCGCGCGAACCGGGCTTTCCTGGAGATGACCGGCTATGTCGAAGAGGAAATCGTGGGCCAGAACATCGCCATGTTCCAGTCCGAAATGCTGGAGCCGCGCTTCCTGGCCAAGCTTTACGCCCATCTGGCCACATCGGACCGCTGGAGCGGTGAAGCGTGGTGCCGCCGCAAGGACGGCAGCAGCATCCCCTGCTGGTCCACCGTGACAGCGGTGAAGGACGAGGACGGCGACGTGGTGCGCTACGTGGACTCGTTCACGGACATCTCCGAGCGCAAGCAGGCCGAGGCGGAAGTGCGGCAGTTGGCCTTTTTCGACACCGTCACCGAGCTGCCGAACCGGCGCCTGTTTCTGGACCGCCTGGGCCAGGCCGTGCGGGCCTGCGAGCGCACCGACACCCGGGGCGCGGTGTTTTTCGTGGACCTGGACAACTTCAAGACCCTCAACGACACGCACGGGCATGCCGTGGGTGACGAACTGCTGCGCCAGGTAGCCCAGCGGCTTGGCAAGGCATTGCGCAGCAGCGACACGTTGGCACGGCTCGGGGGAGATGAGTTTGTGGTCATGCTGACCAACCTCGATCCGGACATGCTGCTGGCCAGCACCCAGGCCTCGGGCGTGGCGGAGACCGTGCGCGAACTGGTGCGCCAACCCTATGAGCTGATGTCGTCGGATGAAACCGGCGCAGCCCGTGGTTTGACCTACACCTGCAGCGCCAGCATCGGCGTCACGCTGTTTGGCGAGGCCGATGAAACCGTGGACGACATCATGCGCCGGGCCGACGCAGCGATGTACCAATCCAAGCGTGGCGGACGTGACGCCGTGAGCCACTTCGATCCTGACCTTCAGGTCGTGCTGACGCAGCGCGCGCACCTCATGGCGGAACTGACCCAGGCTTTGCAGCAACAAGAGTTGCTCCTGCATTTTCAGGTACAGACCAATGCCGGGGGCGTGCCCGTGGGTGCGGAGGCGCTGCTGCGCTGGAGTCATCCGCAGCGCGGCATGGTGGCGCCCGACGTGTTCATCCCCGTGGCCGAAGAAAGTGGCGCCATCGTCGCCATGGGTTACTGGGTGCTGCGCGCAGCCTGTGAAACATTGGCCCGCTGGGCCCGCCAGCCCGGTTGCGAGAACCTCACGCTCTCGGTCAACCTCAGTCCGCGCCAGTTCGGGCAGCCCGACTTCCTGAAGCAACTGGAACTCATCCTGCAGGAAAGCGGCGCCGACCCCAGGCGCCTGATGCTGGAGATCACCGAAGGCCTGATCCTGGGCCACGTGGAGCAAACCATTCCCAAGATGCAAAAGGTGTGCGCACTGGGCGTGAGCTTCTCCATTGACGATTTCGGCACGGGCTATTCGTCGCTGTCGTACCTCCAGCGCCTGCCCCTGCGGCAGCTCAAGATCGACCGCGCTTTCGTGCGGGATCTGGTCGAGAATCCGAACGATCAGGCCATCGTGCGCGCCATCCTGTCCCTGGGCCTGAGCCTCGGACTCGAAGTGGTGGCCGAGGGCGTCGAAACCGAGGGGCAGCGCGACCTGCTGGTCGCAAGAGGCTGCCCCCTGCTCCAGGGCTATTTGCTGGGGCGACCCCTGCCGCTGGCGGATTTTGAGCAGGCCTTGCAAGCCAGCCTTCGAAGCTGACCCCCATGCAGGGTGCCCCTGCCAAGCGTTCGGTCACTCCGTGGAGGCTCGCGCCAGGCGCTCGCTGCGCCAGTACACATCGTCCCCGCCGTGCATGCGGTTGAGCACGCGCGCCAGCACGAACAACAGGTCGCTCAAACGGTTGAGGTAGTGGCGCGGCGTCTCGCGCAGCGCATCCTGCCGCCCCAGCGCCACCACCGCGCGCTCCGCCCGGCGCGCCACCGTGCGGCACACATGGGCCTGGGCCGCGGCGCGCGTGCCCGCCGGCAGGATGAACTCCTGCAGACGTGGCAAGGCCGCGTTGTGTTGCGCCAGTGCCTGGTCCAGCGCCAGCACCGCATCCGCCTTGAGCAACTCGAACCCGGGAATGGACAGCTCCCCGCCCAGGTTGAACAACTGGTGCTGCACCTGCACCAGCAGCTCGCGCACGTCGTCGGGCAGCTCCTCGCACAGCAGCAAGCCGATGTGCGAGTTCAACTCGTCCACGTCACCCATGGCACCCACCCGCAGGCTGTCCTTGGACACGCGCGTGTTGTCCCCCAGGCCGGTCGTGCCGTCATCCCCGGTGCGCGTGGCGATCTGTGTGAGGCGTTGTCCCATGGCGTGCTCCTTTGGGTGGATTTTCCCCCACTCACACCCCCAGCCCCTCTCCCGCCCCGCCGGGCGGAAGAGGGGGGCCTCATTTGGCCGCGTGCTTAAAGGTGGGGCGTGCCAAGCGTCGGCGTCAGGCGCGCTCGATTTGGTCGAATGTGCACAGCGCCCGCAGTTCGAGGCCGTGCTGGGCCAACGCCTCGCGACCGCCCGTCTGCCGGTCGATGACGCACAGCGCGGCGTCGGGCGTCAAACCATCGGCCTTGAGCTTGGCCAGCGCGTCAATGATGGCGCCGCCACTGGAAACCACGTCTTCCACCAGAACGAAGCGCTTGCCCGCGAGCGAGGCGCCTTCCGCGTAGCGGCAGGTGCCGTATTCCTTGGGCTCCTTGCGGATGAACGCCGCCGGCAAACCCGTGACCTGGCTCAGCAAGGTGACGATGGGGATACCGCCCATTTCCAGTCCGGCCAGCACCTGTGTGCCCGACGGCAGCAGGGGCGCCATGTCCTGCGCGATGGCCCGCAACAGTTGCGGGTCCGCCTCGAACTGGTACTTGTCGAAATAGGTGTCACTGACCGCGCCCGAACGCAACACAAAATGCCCGGAGATGCGGGCGCAACGACGAATGCGGGCGGGAAGAGAAGGCATGGGAACGGGCGCGGTGTGGAAGGGGCTGGGAGCAGGGGTCAGGCCCCATTCTCCAAGGTTGCAACCTGACTGCTTTGCTTGTCCAGGCTGCGTAGCTCCTCGACGAAGCGATCGAGGTCGGAGACGAGCACGCCCAGCACGACGGCGCAATATTCGGGCTTGTCGCGCGGATCGGCCGGTGCGTGGAACACTTCAATGTGCAAACCAAGGTGTCCAGTGCCATCGAGACAGTAGAGTGCACCATGGACCGTGCCGTAACCGCTCAGTTCGGCTTGACCCAGTTCAAAGGTTCTCTGGTCGTCGCGCGTGGACGGAAAGCCGCTCAGGAGATCAGCCAATCGGGTGAGCTCGCCCGGGGCCACGTACAAGCTCGTCGCTCCCGAAAAATGCTCGCTGGCGACGTAGACCGCGATCTCTTGGATGTCGGGATCGGACCATGCCAACGACAACTGCAACTGAGGACGCAACTGTTTCACATGCAGCCTTGTCGAAGCCGAGCGACGATCCGAAATTCTCCAAGCTTTGAAACTTGGTTGATCGGTTGCGCGCGCCGGCATTTGGACATTTTGATTTCAGTGATTTCGCGCACATCATGCCGCAATTTTCACTTTGGCAGGACCGTCGGCGGTGTGAGTGCGAGCAAATCCAGCGAACGACCCGCCCGCGCAGGGCACGCCCCACCTTCAAACACGCGGCCCCATGAGGCTCCCCTCTTCCGCCCGGCGGGGCGGGAGAGGGGCGGGGGGGAGTGAGTGGGGGAAGAAAGCCCTTATTGCCCCCGCACCCCCAGCAACTGCACCTCCACCCGGCGGTTGGGCAGGAGGCATTCTTCGAGCTCGAAGCTGCTGCGGTGCTTGCCCTGGCATTGCGCCACTTGCTGGGTGTCGCCCACGAACTCGTAGCGGATGGCGGCGGCGGGCAGACCGGCGTCCACCAGGAACTGGCGCACGGTTTCGGCGCGCTTGCGCGAGAGTTCCAGGTTGTAGTCGCGCTGGCCAGTGCTGTTGAGGCGGTCGGCGTGGCCGATGAGGCGGATCTTCTCGACCTTGAGCTTGCCGCCCTGAACCTGGGCGATGAGCGCCTGCAGGCTGTCGCGGCTGAAGGCGCGCATGTCGGAGGCGGCGTGACGGTCGAAGTTGAACACCACGTTGGCGGACAGTTCCACTTGCGCCAGCGCCGGTGTCGTGGGGGCCTTGGGCACCACGCCGGGCGTGGCGGCGACCGGTGCGGCCGCGCCGGGGCAGGCGGCGGCGGCGCTTTCGGCTTCGCTCAGCAGGTCTTCAGCGATCTGCACGTAGGGTTGGGCGTGGCGCCATTGCTGCTGGTTGTGCTCGTTGCCGGCGTGCACCAGTTCCACCTCGGCACAGGCGGTTTTTTGCGCGGCGCAGGCAAAGCCGGCGTGGGCCTGAAGGCCCTGGGCACGGGCCCACAGGTCCGGGCGCAGGCGCGCCGCGCCGTTGACCAGCGGCGTGTCCATGGGCAGCGGCGCGGCCTTGCGTTCCATGCCGACGACGAGTTTTTCGGATTCGCTCAGGGCCTGCTGCGGGAAAACGCTGCGGTCGTTGCGGGTGTATTCGTGGTAGGACACGTCCAGCCAGCACTGGGCCTTGCTCAGGTGGTAGTCGCGCAAGCGCCGGCCGCCCTCGTTCAGGGCGCGGATGCGGCCCTGCACTTGCTCGTAGGCGGCCTGGTCGGCGGCAATGGCCTGGTCAGAGATGCGCTGGTCAGCCGGCGTCAGGGTGGTGGTCTGGGCGTGGGCCGTGGACAGGCCCGCGGCCAGGGTGCACAGGAAGACAGCGAGGGATTTGCTCATGGTGTTCAGGGGGAATGTCATTGCTTGGCTCCAGAGGTCGGGCGGTCCAGACTGCGGTTCACGCCGGGGTTGTCGTGCATGAACAGGTTTTCGTCGAACTTGAACCGCAGGCGGATGTAGAAGCCGGACTGGGTGTATTCGTAGCCGGCGAGGTCGCGGTCGGCGGCAAAGCCGGTGCGGTTGTAGCCGGCGGACAGCCACAGGTTCTGACGCACCAGGTAGCCCACTTCGGCGCCCCAGGCGGTCTGGCGCGCGCCGTGCTGGCCGAATTGCGTGGCCACCATGGCGCCCAGGTCCCAGTTTTCGCTCACGTCGTACACGAGGCGGCCCGAGACCAGTTGCGCGCGGAAGCTGTCGCGCACGCCTCCTTCGAGGCGGTCGTTCTGCCACTTGGCCGCGAAGCGCCCGGTGAGCCACCAGGGGCGCGCGGGGTGCCAGTCGGCGTGGGTGGACAGGATGGTGGCCCTGGACGAGAGCGTGCCCACGCTGGTGTTGCTGGCGTCGCGTTCGTTCTTGAACTCCAGCTTGCCCAGCGCGTTGATGCGGTTGGTGTCGGTGTCGCGGTAGGCCAGACCCAGTTGCACGCGGTCCTGCAGCACGTCGCCGCGCGCGGTGTAGTCGGTGTTGAGCAGGTAGTTGCGCGCGAGCAAGGTCCAGTCGCGGTGCAGCTTGCGTGCGGCCATGACCTGCCACAGGGTGGTCTTGAAGCTCTCGTCCTCGGGGGTGCCGGTCACGTCGCCTGAGCGGCGCCATTCGATCTTGGTGGAGCCCTTCCACAGCGCGTCGGCGGTGTAGTCCAGCCCGAGCGCCACGGCGTGGGTGTCGGCGGCCTGGCCGGAGACGACCTGGGTGCGCTCCAGCGCGGTGTTCAGGCGCAGGCCCGGGGCAAAGTCCCAGGTGTTGCGCACGCCGGAGGCCAGTTGCAGGTCGCGCCCGCTCCAGGCGTCGCGCAGGCGGTATTCGCTGAACAGTTGCGTGTCGCGCAGGTAGGACGAGTCCACGCCGAAGACCAGGGCGTTGCCTTGGCGGTCGGCAGTGGAGATCAATTCGGGGCCACTCAGGCCGGTCTGGCGCTCGAAGCGGCCATACAGGCGCGTGCGCTCGGCCACCTGGTAGTCGCCGCCCAGGGCGTAGCGGTGGCGGGCTTCGCCGCTGAAGCTGTGTTCGATCTCGCCGCCCAGGGTGAGGCGCTCGTTCGCCTTGAAGCCCAGGCCGGCACGCAGGGTGTTGCTGTGCAGACCGGTGCTGTTGGTGGCGCCGCTCAGGCCGGCGCCCAGGCTGTTGCCCGGCTGGATGATGGGCAGGCCCGTGGTGGCGTCCAGCATCTGGTTGCCAAAGCCCACGGCGCCACCCGCGGAGCCGCTGCCGACGCTGCTGCTCAGGCCCGCGGTGGACGAGAACGGCGAGGTCATCAAGCCTTGGGTGGTGCCGGCGCCTTCGCGTAGCGCGCGCACGCCCACGTCCAGCGTGAGCTGCTCGGTCAGCCGGGCGATCAAGCCGAGTTGCGCCGACGTGCTGTCGGCCGCGCCGGGGTTCCGGTCCTCGCTGCGCTGGGCCTGGGTGTAGACCTTGAGCGTGTCGGACAGCTTGACCACGGCGCGCGCGCTGGCTTCGCCGCGACCGCCGCTCAGGGGCGCGGCGAGGTTGTTGAAGGATGGATCGCTGCGGCCGATGAAGGCCCGCACTTCGGCGTTGTCCTGCTCGTGCGCCAGTTCCACACGCCAGGCGTTGCCGGCCACGTCGCCCACGCGGTCCTTCAGCCCGGGCTGGGTGCTGGTGTTGACGCTGTTGGTGTTGACCTCGCTGGTGCTGCGCGCCACCTCGGCCACGAGCACGGTGCGCGGGCCGGGGCGCCAGCCGATGTTGGCGCTGACCAGGGAGCTGGGCGCCAGCGGGTTCTCGTCCTTCATGCCCGAGGCACCCACTTCGATTTGCTGGTTCAAACGCCATTGGCCGTCCGCCCCCACCACCCAGAAGGCATCGCCGCCCTGGTCCACCTCGTAGCTCACGCGCAGGGACACGGGGTTCAGGTCGGCGTCGGCCGAGGGCAGGAAGCGGTTGAGCAAGATGCGTCCGCTGA
>JABLTH010016849.1_pt1 | contig 28564 bp, 27 predicted proteins | sample 7875711 | NCBI WGS metagenome assembly JABLTH01 (sample SAMN14941262, study PRJNA633318) | bioreactor metagenome | isolation source: bioreactor | place: China | collected 2019-03-05 | reverse complement strand
GCAATAAATTGCGCTCCTACAATGGCGGTTGTGTGGGAGCCCGGTTTACCGGGCGATAACGCCTGTCACAACCATATTGCGTTCCAATAGGGGTAGTCGCCAATTTGCCTGCATAACCCGGCACGCAGCGGGTTGGCGACAATGTAACGCGCCACCCCGGTAAGGTCTTCTTCGGCGCGCAAGGCGTGGTCATGAAACCCACGTTGCCAGACGCGTCCGCCGAGCAGCAAGGATACCCGTGCCTTATAAAGGCGCACGGCTTCAGATAAGGAGACGTTGCCTTTCAATTGCATGAGCCAGTGGATATGGTAAGGCATCACCACGAAGGCAAGAGTGTCGGCGTGACGGGCAACCGTGTCAGCGTAGAAACATTGCGCGGCTATGGCGGCAGCGGGGTGTTGAACGAAAATGCGCGCCCGCGATTGCGCGACCGCAGTGACAAGGTAAATGTGGTGCGGCAGGGATACTCTGCCGGTGCGGAGGCGTTTGCCTTGCGGTGGAGCGCATTTTTGCATGGAATGGATTGTAGCGAGGCGTATCGCAATCGCGCAATAAATTGCGCTCCTACAGCGGCGGGTGTAGGAACCCGGTTCACCGGGCGATTTATTCCTGCAAAATTTTCAAAATATTTCCTAAAGTTCCTACCGGCACTGCCGTTAGAACCACTGACGGTATGTATTGTTACCGTAAAGTTGGTCAGCCGAAATGATGTTGGTGTTTGGCCCCGACAAAAATCCGTGAAATTTTAATAGCCATATTAGGAGTAATAAAATGCCACAAGTCATTAATACGAATGTGAGTTCGCTGACTTCCCAGCGTAATCTCAATGCTTCGCAAAATTCCCTGGCGACCTCCCTGCAACGTCTGTCCTCCGGCCTGCGCATCAACAGTGCCAAGGATGATGCTGCCGGTCTAGCCATTAGTTCGCGTTTTACCGCGCAAATCAATGGCCTGAATCAGGCTGCGCGAAATGCTAACGACGGCGTGTCGCTGTCGCAAACTGCAGAAGGCGGCCTGGGCACCGTAGGTGATGCACTGCAACGTATCCGTGAACTGGCTGTTCAAGCCGCTAACGGTACCAACAGCGCTACCGACCGTGCTGCGTTGCAACTGGAAGCCAATCAGCTGCTGCAGGAAGTGACTCGTATCGCCAATACCACGCAGTTCAACGGCTCCAATGTGATTGATGGTACCCTGACCAACGCGCAGTTCCAGGTGGGTGCTAATTCCGGTCAAACCATCAGTTTCGGCATTTCCAGCGCCAAGGCGTCCGATCTGGGCACCCAAAACCTCAGGCTGACGGGTGGCTCCTTGGGTTCCGGCAGTATCGGTGCCGCCAGCAGCGCCGGTACCGGCACTAACGCGGTTAACCGCGCTGCCGCGCAGACGCTGGGTGTGTTTGGTGCGCAGGGTAGCCAGACGGTGCAGGTTGCTGCGGGCGATAGCGGTGCTACCATTGCAAGCAACATCAATCTGGTCACTGCCACTACTGGCGTAACGGCGCGTTCGCAAACCGCCGCACTGTTCGGCGGTGTTACCGCCACGGGCGTGGTGTCCTTTACCCTGCGTTCTACTTCCAGCAGCACCGGCGTGGTGGGTTCTGCCACCATTGCGGCGAATGTGACCAATATTGCGGATCTCTCCGGTCTGGCAGCGGCCATCAACGCCAATACGTCGGCCACCGGCATTACCGCTGAAATCAATGCGGGTTCCCTGACCTTGCGCGAAGCCAACGGTAACAACATCAACATCCTCGACTTTGCCAATACAGGCGGTGGCGGCGCAACCCTGCAGGGTCTGGATGCGTTTGCCGCAACCCAAACCACCCTGGGGACGGCTGCTTCCCTGACCGGCGCCAACGACAGTTCCACCGTGGGCGGCGTGTTGCGCTTTGATGCATCTGGCATCTACAGCGTTGGCTCAACCTCCAACAGTTCTGGTGGTATTGTTTCGGGTTCTCAGGCACTGAGCGGTGCTTATGCTGTAACCGCCAACTCCGCGCTGAACTACGCTACGTTGCAAGCGGCTTCCACCATCAACATTTCCACGGTGTTGGGCGCTAACGATGCGCTGGCGATTGCGGATCGTGCTCTAGAGCAAATTGCAACCATCCGTGCCACCTTGGGTGCGTTGCAAAATCGCTTTACTGCCACCATTACCAACCTGCAGACCTCCGCAGAAAACGGTGCAGCTTCGCGTAGCCGTATCCAGGATGCAGACTTTGCTGCCGAGACATCTAACCTGTCTCGTGCACAAGTGCTGCAACAGGCCGGCGTCGCGATTCTGGCGCAAGCGAATGCACTGCCAAACAACGTGTTGGCTCTGCTGAAGTAAGCTGGTAGTTGCTTGAAACCCGCACTGGCCGGGCAGCCTTGGTAAGTTCGAGGTTGCCCGGCTGGGGCGGCTCTCTGGAGAAAGCAAGATGGAAATTCAATCAGTAACGAATAGTGCTGCGGTGGCCCAGTTGTTGGTGGGGAACCAGTCAGCAGTGGGCGGGGCCTCGCAAAACGCTGGTCAAGTGGCTTCGCAGCCGGCAGTGTCTTCCCCGGTAACTCCGGAGCAGACGCAGCGTGCTGTTGATACCATCAATAAAGTCGTGCAGGTGTTCAACAATGGTGTTGAATTTTCTGTGGATGAATCGACCGGAATCGATCTGGTCAGAGTGGTGGATAAAGGCACCAAGGAAGTGATCCGGCAATTGCCTGTTGAGGCGGTGATCAGTTTTGCCAGGACGCTGGATTCCTTGCAGGGCCTGTTGATCAAGCAGCGGGTCTGAGTTTCGGTTTTTTGTCGCCCGGCGAACCGGGTTCCTGCGGTGCAGGGCGCAATGATGCGTGACTTTCAGGATTTTTCACTTCGTCGCAGTGACGAGGTGATGTGTTTGGGTGTGCCCGAATTCGGGTAATGCAGGATTAAAGTTAAGCCGGCGGTGTCCGGGAGGCGATTATGGCGATTACATCTACAGGTCTGGGTTCGGGTCTCGATATTGAAGGCATCATCACCAAGCTGATGACGGTTGAAGCCCAGCCGTTGCAGGCTCTGGCGAAGAAAGAGGCTTCCTATCAGGCGAAACTGACCGCCTATGGCACGTTCAGCGGCGCGGTTTCTGCGTTCCGGTCAGCGTCGTCGGCGATTAGCGGCGTGTCTTCAGTCAATACGGCCACCGCAACGTCATCGGACACTTCGACGCTGACCGCCAGCGCCAGCAGTATTTCGACGGCGGGTACTTATTCCGTCAATGTCACGCAACTGGCCAAAGCGCAGCAACTGGTTGCAGCAGGGCAGACCAGCCTCAGCGCCTCGATTGGCACGGGGGTGCTGACTTTCGACTTTGGTACCATCAGCGGTGGTGCCTTTAATCCGGGTACCGGGCAATATACGGGTTCGACGTTCACCAGCAACGGCAGCGGTGTTAAGACTGTTACCATCAGTGCGGCAAACGATTCGCTGACCGGGATACGCGATGCAGTGAACGCGGCCAACATCGGTGTGACAGCGACCATTATCAATGACGGCAGCGGTACCCCGTACCGCCTGGCCTTCTCGTCAAAGAACCAGGGGGCTTCCAACAGCCTCAAGATTTCGGTTTCGGGTAGTCCCGCGCTGGATAACCTTCTCGGCAACGATCCGGGAGGCACCCAGCATTTGCAGGAAACGGTGAGCGCGCAGGATGCGTTGCTGCAGATCAACGGTGTTGCGGTTTCCAGCAAATCGAACGCGGTGTCGAGCGCCATCACCGGGGTGACGCTGAACCTGCTCAAAACAACAAGCGGCACGCCGACAACGGTGACGGTGGGCAAGGATACCTCTGCGTTTACCAAGCAGATCGATAATTTTGTCAAAGCCTACAATGATCTGAACAAGACCATCAAGGACCTGACCGCGTACGACCCCAAAACCAGGACGGGTGGCCTGCTGGTTGGGGATACGGTAGTGCGCTCGGTGCAGTCGCAGATACGTGCGACCTTGACCGCTACCGTGCCTGGGTTGACCACGGGAGCCTACAAGAGTCTTTCCGATGTCGGGATTTCAATCCAGAAGGATGGCACCCTGGCGACCGATTCTGCCAAACTGTCGACCGCGCTGAGCGCCAACCCGAGTGACGTGGCGGCGCTGTTTGCATCGCTGGGCCGGCCCACGGATTCGCTGGTGAAATATGTCAGTTCGGCCAGCAACACCGCTGTTTCCAGCCGGGCGCTCAATATCACCAACATTGCAACGCAGGGAACAGCTACCGGGGTGGCTCCGGTGGTCAGCACCACGATTACTGCCGGGGTGAATGATACGTTGAGCGTGACGGTCGACGGCGTGACGACTTCCGTGGTGGTTGCTGCGGGGGTATACACACAAGCAGGCTTGAATTCAGCCATCCAGTCCGCCATCAACGGCGATGCTTCTATTGCGGCGGCAGGCGGGAAAGTGGCAGTGACGGATGTTGGCGGGATCATTACCATCACTTCCAGTGCCTACGGTTCGGTATCGACCGCCAAGGTGAACGGCGGTAATGCCGCACCCAATCTGTTTGGCGCCCCCAGTATTCTGGGAACTGCCGGGACGGATGTGGCAGGCACTATCGGCGGCGCCACGGCAACCGGCTCCGGCCAATACCTGACCACCAGTGATAACCTCAAGATACAGGTGGAAGGTGGCGCAACGGGTGCCCGTGGCACGGTTGAGTTTGCGCGTGGTTACGGCTATTTGCTGGATACCCTGGCATCAGGCTACTTTGGATCAAAAGGCACCATCACCAGCAAGACGGATGGTATTAACACATCCATTGATAAAATCACTGAGCAGCGGGCAACGCTGAACAAGCGTCTGGTCGCCATCGAGAAGCGCTATCGGGCCCAGTTCTCCGCTCTTGATGCTACGGTCAGCAGCCTGAATAATACCAGCGCATACTTGACCCAGCAGTTGACGGCGCTGACCAAGGCAACCAAGAGTGGCAATTAACAACGCCGTGTTGAGGATGAAGGGATGGCTCCGTGAAAACACATGATGATCAATTTGCCTTTACGGCAGGGCGCGACACAGGCGAGAAACGGCGGGTTTTTGATCTGGAAAAACTCGACTACTTGCTGCGGCGATTTGCCGAGGTGGAAGAGTTTCTTGGCCGTAAACTATTGCAGTTGAGCCGTCATCAGTGCTGAGTTTTTCCTGAATCAAGAAGAGAGATACGTACAAGATGATCACCAACCGTAACAAACTGGATGCGTATGGCCAGGTTGGCCTGGATGCCAAGGTGGCATCCGCGTCTCCGCACCGGTTGATTACCATGTTGTTTGATGGCGCGATTGCTGCCGTCGCCAAAGCCAGGTTCCATATCAGCCAAGCGCAGCCGGATGGCCGGATGGAACCCAACGATATTGCACAAAAAGGCGAAGCGATATCCAGAGCCATCGCTATTATTGATGATGGTCTGCGAGCCAGCCTCAATCTCGAGGTGGGCGGTGAGCTTTCCGCAAACCTGTATGCGCTTTATGAATATATGTCGCATCGCCTGGTTCAGGCTAATCTGAGCAACGACCTCCAGATTCTTGAAGAAATCTCATTGCGGCTGACAGAACTGCGCGATGCCTGGAGCAGTATAGAGTTCAAGCAAACAGACAATTCAAGGGTGCCGGATGAGCGTACAGTAGGTCGTTCAGGCGTTGTCACCTATGGTCGAGTTTGATCTTTCTACGCAAAAGCTAGTATAGTTGGCTGCGGAGGTGGAAAAATGAGTTCCCGGCCAGACTTACCTGAGTTGTATACAAGAATGCTGAACATCAGCCACGACATGCTGAAAGCGGCCGATCAGGACGATTGGGACAGCTTGATCGTGCTTGAGCAAGAGCGATCAACGGTTGTTGAGATTTTGCAATCATCTCCAGACACCATCCCTGACGATCAACAAGAACGCGACGTCCTGATTGGTCTGATACAGGAAATTCAGAAGTGCGATGAAAGAATTCGCCCGATGATACTGTCCTGGATGGCAGAGCTTCGTACCATGTTCGAATCTGCGGGCAACGAGCTGAAGCTGGGGAAACAATACGGCAATTTCTGAGAAAGCGCCTGTATGCTGGCGGCAACGGATACCCCATCTGGAATCATCAGTCCGGTTGACCCGGTAGCGCGTTATCGTCGGCCAGAAACTCTGGGGCACCGTCTGGTGCGCAAACGCAGACGCAAGGCTCCGCCTACTTTGCCTGAGTCTAGGCAGTCACCTGAACATAGGGTTGATGAATATGCCTGATGCCTTTTTACGTTTTCTTGGAGTGAATATTGGAAGCCATTGTCGTCACTTGGCGTGAGTTGCTTGTCGTCGTTATCCTGGTTCTGGCGGTTTATATTGCCGAGATGCTGTTGATGATGCGAGCTGGCGGAGCTTTGCGGAAGCCGCGCTGGTTAAGCATCATTCACGAAAAAACCGTTGAGGCCGAACTGAGGCAGCAACTCGAAGCGCTGACCAAGCGTGTTGCAGTGATAGAAACCGGGATCGCATTGAAGGCGAGTTTGCCAACGCAGCCGCTGTCTTCTGCCGAGTTTGATTGGTCTGTCACTCCCACGCCGCCGATCCCACCCAGCCTGCCGGAAACCAGCCAGGAAGACAAAGCCGAGTCAGAAACGGCTTATCAGCGTGCCGTCAAAATGGCGCAGCAGGGCGGAGAGGCGCAGACCTTGGTGGAGGAGTGCGGGATTTCCCACAGTGAAGCTGAACTGATCGTCTCAATGTACAAACGTTAAGAGACCGCAATGTTTTATAACGACATCCAGAATCAGTTGGCGTTGCTGGTAAAAACTTCAGCAACGCCGCTGATCGATGTCGTACAAAGCCCGGCAGAAACCGCGCAGTGGGTACCCGGGCAGCGTTTGCCAGCCCATGTGGTTGCCAGCCTGCCAAATGGCAGGTTTCACGTCATGGTGCAAGACCAGACACTGGATATGAACCTGCCGCGAAGCACTCAGCCGGGCGATAAGCTGGAGCTGGTTTATATCTCGGATAAGCCACGGCCGACGTTTGCGCTGTTGAGCGATCTTGCCAAAGCCCTTCCAGCGAGCAGCAACCAGGTCAACCTTAGCCAGGCAGGAAAACTGATTGGCGCCCTGACCCAGCAAACCACTACCGACGCGGCGAATGCCGTGATCAAGACGCCAACGCCGGTTATTCCAGGCGCCCCGGCATCGGTGCAGCAACTGGCTACGGCATTGCGCGACACGATTTCCCAGAGCGGTCTGTTTTATGAGTCGCACCAGGCGCAATGGGTGAGTGGCAGTCGCCCGCTGGAAAGTCTGCTGCATGAGCCGCAAGCCAAACTGGCTGCCGTGCCGGTCGAGCAGAAATTGCAGGCGCAGGTGGGCACCGATGCAGCCAAGCCCGTTCTGGATGCTGGAGGCCAATCGGCACAACAAGTTCGTGCCGGCAGCGTGCCTGTTTCTGCTGATGCACTCAAACTGGGTGCCGATCCCACCCAGCAGATGGTGGCGCCATCTGCTGCGCGCGACGCGGTACATCCGTTAACGGCGCCTCTTGTGCAGCAGCAACTGGATATCCTCGAGAATCGGCAGATTGTCTGGCAGGGCCAAGTGTGGCCGGGGCAGGAGATGGAGTGGACGATTGAGGAGGATGGGCATCGCCAGGGCGGTGCCCCTGAAGAAGGCGCAACGTGGAGCACCCGGTTGCATCTCGATTTTCCCTCCCTGGGCGGCGTTACGGCGCATTTGGCTTTAGGCGCCGGCGGGCTGAAGATGAATTTTTCAGTGGAACGCGAATCAAGCGCAGCGTTATTGCAGGCTGAGGCAGCAACGCTGGCACTATCCATGGAGTCGTCGGGCCTGAAGGTTGCCGGGCTGGCGGTACGGCAGGATGGCGGATCCTGAGGCACTACAATTTGCGGTAGCGCTTGCCTATCAGGCAGGTGAGAGTGCACCTACGGTTGTGGCAAAAGGCCGCGGCTTGCTGGCCGAGGCGATCATTGAAAAAGCCCGTGAAGCGGGCGTGTATGTGCATGAATCCCCGCAACTTGTGGCCATGCTGATGCAGGTTGACCTGGATGCCCAGATTCCCCACGAGCTTTATCTTGCTGTTGCCGAATTGCTGGCATGGCTGTACCGGCTGGAACATGGAGGCGCACAGGATGCGGCTTCTCCGGTGCTGAATTTGCCACCCCGTGAAGAGCCAGCTTCTGGTAACGGTTGACGGCGTTCGCGTTAAAGCGCGGCCGTCAGTTCGCGAGTAATTTCTTGAATGGTGTTTTCTGTCAGGCCAAGGCCGTTCCTGGCGGCAATTGCCAGCGTGTCTTCAGCCCGATTTCCCATGGTGTTGATTTTTGCCGATAACAGTTGCACGCCATGCTCGAGCAGCACGTGCGCCACTCTGGACAGCAATCCCGGCCTGTCTCCCGCAATCAGGGTGAGCAAGTGATGGCCGGTTTTTTCGTCCGGGACAATAGTAATGTGGGTGGCCAACTGGGAGTGCTTCAACTGGCGGCTGAGGCGCCCCTCTAGCGGCGGGTCCGGCGGGGCATTGCTGGCTAGCTTGGCTTCTAACCCTTGTTCAATATGCCCGATCAGGTTGCCGTACTTGATCGAGCGGTCGCTGTTGTCCAGGACCAGAAAGCTATCCAGTGCGTAACCATGTTTTGAGGTGTTGATTTTTGCTTCGACAATGCTGTAGCCCATGCGCTCGAAAAAAGCACAGATGCGGGCAAACAGGTCGTTGCGATCAGGGCTGTAGATCATGATCTGGATGCCATCGCCATCGGGGGACAGCCGCGCGCGTACGATGGGTTTCTTGCTGTCGGCATGCACTAGCAGCAAGCGGGTTTGCCAGGCAATCTCTTTCGCTTCGTGACGCAGGAAATAGCTGTCTTCGAGTTGCTTCCACCATGACAAGTAAGACTTGTCGGCAATGCCGTAATGCCCGAGTATCGTTTGCGCGCCTTGCTTTCTGGCGGATATTTCGTCGGCAATGCTATGTATTGGGCTATGCAAGTGGCGTAGGGTGCTGTTGAACAGGCTTTCCAACAGGCGGGCTTTCCAGGCGTTCCAGATAGCCGGACTGGTGCCGCGTATATCGGCTACGGTCAATAAATAGAGTGCGGCCAAGTGCCGTTCGTCGCCAACTTTGCGAGCGAATTCGGCAATGATGCTGGGATCGCTGATATCTTGCCGCTGCGCCGTGGCGGACATGACGAGATGGTTGCGCACCAGCCACGTCACGATCCCGGCTTCCGCCTTGTCAAGCCCATGCGCGGTACAGAAACGGTGCGCATCCACGGCACCTAACGTGGAATGGTCGCCCCCGCGCCCTTTGCCGATGTCATGAAACAGGGCGGCAAGATAGAGGAGTTCGGGTTTGGGGAATGTGCTGAATAACCGGCTGCACAGCGGAAACTCATGAGCCCGGTCCTTCGCTGAAAATCCGACCATGTTGCTGAGCACGTTCAGGGTGTGTTCATCCACGGTGTAAACGTGAAACAGGTCATGCTGCATTTGGTCGGTGATTTTTCCGAATGCCGGAATGTAGCGCCCCAGGATGCCATAGCGGTGCATGCGCCTGAGCGTACCGATGATGCCCGTGGGGGAGCGCAAAATTTGCATGAAGGCACGCTGGTTATCCGGTGATGACCGGAATGCGCGGTTGATGGATTTCCCTGCCTGCCACAACTGCCTGACGGTGGTTGGGTTGGCACCTTCCAGTTCAGGATGCGCTTGCAAGGCGATGAAGAACTGCAAAATGGTTTCCGGTCTGGCTTGGAAAGCGTCTTTGTCGCGCGTTTCCAGCAGTCCGTTCCTGGCCTGGAAATCATTGCCGATGGGCGTGATCGTATGCCGCCGGTTCGCTTCCGAGCCGGCAAAAATATGCTGCTTTAATGTGCCAAGCAGTACTTCGTTCATCAGCCCAATAACGCGAGCGCTTTGGTAATAGCGTTGCATGATTTTTTCGCTTGGCCGCTGGGGGTATCGCGCGTTGGGTTCCTGCGCGACTGTGAGCGGAGTTGCTGGCTTGGATGAAAATATCTGTTTTGCCAGGGTGTCCTGATGATCGAACAGCAGGCGGTCTTCTCTGCGGTCTGCCAGATAGTGCAACTGGATGCGCAGATATTGCAGGAATTTTTCCTGGTGGCGGATCTGCCTGGCTTCCATCGAACTGATAAAGCCTGCCCGGGTGAGTGCTGCCCAGCCTGGGCGCAGATTGATGCTGCGCGTAATCCAGCCGATCATGTGCAAGTCGCGCAGGCCTCCGGGGCTTTCCTTGATGTTGGGTTCGAGATTGTGCGAAGTGTCGTTGTAACGCCTGTGGCGCAGCGTTTGTTCTTCGAATTTTGCCGTGAAGAATGCTTCCGGCTGCAGGGCGTGGTGCACCGCGTGCAGCAACGTACGGCATGCACGGCGGTTGCCAGCCAGCCAGCGCGCCTCGAGCAGGTTGGTCTGGACGGTAATATCGTTCTGCGCTTCTTCCAGGCATTCCGGCAGGGTGCGCACACTGTGGCCTATGCTCAGGCCAATGTCCCAAAGTATCCCCACGACGGATTCCAGTGTGTTGAGTGCGGCCGGGGTTTCCTCCGGGGTGAGGATCAGGATGTCAACATCCGAATGAGGGTAAAGTTCTCCGCGGCCGTAACCGCCGACGGCAATCAGGCTGATGTCGCCCGGCAGGCCGGACTGCGCCCAGATGTCGCGCAGGATGGTGTCAACCAGCCGGCATTGCTCCCGCAGCAGTCTGTCGGCTTGCTGGTGTTGTTCAAAGGCTGCACGCAAGGCCGTGCAGCCTTCTTTCAACTGTTTACGCCAACGCTGGATTGCCGGTTGTGCCATGAACAAAGGCCGGGGCTGGTGGGCTGCCCGCGGATAGGGTCAGCACATCAAACCCGTGCTCGGTGACAGCGATGGTGTGTTCCCATTGTGCAGAAAGGCTGTGGTCCTTGGTCACGATCGTCCAGCCGTCGCCAAGCTGACGAATGTCGCGTTTTCCGGCGTTGATCATGGGTTCGATGGTGAATACCATGCCCGCCTGGAGCTTGGTGCCGGTGCCGGGCTTGCCGTAGTGAAGCACTTGCGGGTCTTCGTGGAACACCTTGCCGATGCCGTGCCCGCAGAACTCCCTGACTACCGAGTACCCGTGGTTTTCGGCATGCCGCTGAATAGCATAGCCAATGTCGCCCAGCGTGGCACCGGGTTTGACCTGAGCGATGCCTATCCACATGCATTCATGGGTGATTTCGCACAGGCGTTTGGCCTGGATGGAGGCCTCGCCGACAATAAACATGCGGCTGGAGTCGCCATGCCAGCCGTCCTTGATGGTGGTGATGTCCAGGTTGACGATATCGCCGCTTTTCAATTTCTTGTCGCTGGGTACCCCGTGGCACACCTGATGGTTGATCGAGGTGCAAATGGATTTGGGATAAGGCGTGTGGCCGTGCGGCGCGTAATTCAAGGGTGCCGGGATGCAGCCTTGCACATTGACCATGTAGTCATGGCAAAGCTTGTCGAGTTCGTCCGTGGTGACCCCGGGTTTGACGAAAGGGGAGATATAGTCCAGCACTTCACCCGCCAGACGGCCGGCGATGCGCATTTTTTCGATGTCCTGCTGATTTTTGATGGTAATGGCCATAAATGAATAGTAACGAACTGAAATTAGGGGCGGTCGTTCAATCCGGATATGGCATCCGGATTGAACGACCATGGCGCTTATGGTAACATACGCGACCTTTTCATTTTGAGAAGGAAATTCGCACACGCGTCATGTACAGGGTGCCCGGTAAAAGGGTTGCTGTGACGCGTGGAGGCTTAACCCTTACAGGAGAATCAAATGTCTGTGACCATGCGTCAAATGCTGGAAGCCGGTGTGCATTTCGGCCACCAAACCCGTTACTGGAACCCAAAGATGGCACCGTTCATCTTCGGCGACCGCAACAAAATTCATATCGTTAACCTCGAAAAGACCCTGCCTCTGTTTGAAGAGGCCACCAAGTACGTGCGCCAACTGGCCGCCAACAAGAGCCGCATTCTGTTTGTCGGTACCAAGCGTCAAGCGCGCGACATCGTCAAGGAAGAGGCGGTGCGTGCAGGTTGTGCCTATGTTAACCATCGCTGGCTGGGCGGTATGCTGACCAACTTCAAGACCGTCAAGCAGTCCATCAAGCGTCTGCGTGACTACGAAGCCATGATTGAAGACGGCAGCGTCGAGCGCCTGGGTAAGAAGGAAGTGCTGGGCTACAAGCGCGAAATCGAAAAGCTGGAGCGCTCCATTGGCGGTATCAAGGATCTGGGCGGTTTGCCCGATGCGATCTTTATCATCGACGTCGGTCACGAATCCGGTGCTGTTACCGAGGCTGGCAAACTGGGTATCCCCGTGATTGGTGTGGTGGATACCAACAATTCGCCGGATGGCGTTGCGTATGTCATTCCTGGTAATGACGACTCCAGCCGTGCTATCCGCCTGTATGCCCGTGGTATCGCGGATGCGGTGCTGGAAGGCCGCGCCAATGCGCTGAACGAAATCGTCAAGGCTGCATCTGAAGAAGCTGCCGAGGATGTTGCGACGGCTCAGTAACCAGCCTGCAAAAAGGGGCTGACCGCCCCTTTTTTTGTATCATTTTTTGTATTGATCTTTGTTGTTGATCTTAGAGAATCATAGAATCTTAAGGAGTGAAGCATGGCGGAAATTACCGCAAGTATGGTGAAGGAACTGCGCGAGCGCACCGACGCCCCGATGATGGACTGCAAGAAGGCGCTGACCGAAGCCGATGGCGATATGGTGCGTGCCGAAGAAATCCTGCGCGTACGCTTTGGCAACAAGGCCAGCAAAGCGGCCGGCCGTGTCGCGGCTGAAGGTACGGTGGGCGTCAGCGTGAGCGCGGACGGCAAGTCTGGCGCCATGATCGAAGTGAATTCCGAAACCGACTTCTGCGCCAAGAACGATGACTTCTTGGCATTTGTGCGTGACCTGGCGGAAATCGTAGCTGCCAGCAAGCCTGCCGATATCGCCGCTGTGGCCGGCCTTTCCATGGGCAATGGCACGGTTGAAGATGCACGCACCCAGTTGGTCGGGAAAATTGGTGAAAACATCACGCCACGCCGTTTTGTCAGCATCACTGCCAAGGGTAAGCTCGCCAGCTACGTGCACGGCGGCAAGATTGGCGTGCTGGTAGACCTGGTAGGCGGTGATGAGGCGCTGGGTAAGGATATTGCCATGCATATCGCTGCAGCCAAGCCAAAGTCTCTGGACGCCAGCGGTGTTGACGCTGCGCTGATTGAGACCGAGCGTCGGGTGGCAATTGAAAAAGCCAAGGAAGCCGGCAAGCCCGAAGCGATGCTGGAAAAGATCGCCGAAGGTACGGTGCAGAAGTTCCTGAAGGAAGTGACGCTACTGAGCCAGCCTTTCGTCAAGGACGACAAGCAGACCATCGAGCAGTTGCTGAAGGCCAATAATGCCAGCGTTGCATCGTTTACCATGTACGTGGTGGGCGAGGGCATTGAAAAGGTCGTGACCGATTTTGCTGCTGAAGTGGCAGCAGCTGCCAAGGTTTAACGATGGCAACTCCCGCCTACAAGCGCATCCTGTTGAAGCTGTCCGGCGAAGCCCTGATGGGCGAGGACAGTTACGGCATCAATCGCGCCACTATCAGCCGCATTGTGGCCGAGATCAAGGAGGTTGTTGATCTGGGCGTGCAAGTGGGGGTGGTGATAGGCGGGGGTAATATCTTCCGTGGCGTAGCGCCTGCGGCAGTGGGCATGGACCGGGCCACTGCCGACTATATGGGTATGATGGCTACGGTCATGAATGCCCTGGCGCTGCAGGATGCCATGCGCCAGATCGGCCTGGTTAGCCGGGTGCAATCCGCGCTGACCATCGAGCAGGTGGCCGAGCCGTATATCCGAGGCAAGGCGATACGCTACCTGGAAGAAGGCAAGGTGGTCATTTTTGGTGCGGGAACCGGCAACCCGTTTTTCACCACCGATACCGCAGCAGCATTGCGCGGTATGGAGATGAATGCCGACATCGTGCTGAAGGCAACCAAGGTGGACGGGGTGTATACCGATGATCCCAAGACCAACCCTGATGCCATGCGTTACAAGAATTTGAGTTTTGATGAAGCCATTGTGCGTAATCTGAAGGTCATGGATGCCACAGCGTTGACGCTGTGCCGCGATCAGCAATTGCCGCTATGCGTGTTCAGCATCTTCAAGCAGGGCGCGCTCAAGCGCGTCGTGTTCGGTGAGGATGAGGGAACGCTGGTACAGCCTTGAAGTAAAAGGAATTAAGCATGATTAACGACATCAAGAAATCCGCAGAACAGAAAATGCAAAAATCGCTGGAGGTCCTGAAAGTTGACCTCGGCAAGGTGCGTACCGGACGTGCGCATACCGGCATCCTGGATCATGTTCAGGTTGATTATTACGGCAGTCCGGTGCCTATCAGCCAGGTTGCCAACATTTCCCTGGCCGATGCGCGCACCATTACCGTCCAGCCATGGGAAAAGCCCATGATTGCCAAGGTCGAAAAGGCGATTCGTGACGCCGATCTGGGCTTGAATCCGGCAACTAACGGTGATGTGATCCGTGTGCCGATGCCGATGCTGACCGAAGAGCGCCGCAAGGATTTGATCAAAGTGGTGCGTGGTGAAGCCGAGTCGGCCAAGGTTTCCATTCGTAATATCCGTCGCGACGCCAATGATGCCCTGAAGAAATTGTTGAAAGACAAGGAAATCGGGGAAGACGACGAGCGCCGCGCGCAGGATGAAGTACAAAAGCTCACGGATAAACATATCGCCGAAGTGGACAAGGTATTGCAGGCGAAAGAAACTGATCTGATGGCAGTTTAACCGCTGCCGGTCTCCTCTATCTCGTGGCTATATTCGCAAGTTCCACGCAGCAAATTCCCGAAGCACCCAGTGTTCCACGCCATGTTGCCATCATCATGGATGGCAACGGACGCTGGGCGAAAAAGCGTTTTATGCCGCGCATCATGGGACACAAGCGCGGCGTCGAGGTGGTGCGCGATGTCGTCAAGCAGTGTATCGATCTCGGTGTTGAATACCTGACCCTGTTCGCTTTCAGCAGCGAAAACTGGCGCCGCCCGCCCGACGAAGTGAAATTTCTCATGGGGCTGTTCATGGAGGCGCTTAATCGCGAAGTCAGCAAGCTGCATGAACACCATATCCGCCTGGTCATGATCGGTGACCGGTCGCGCTTTGATCCACTGCTGGCCAAGGCAATCCACGCTGCCGAAAAACTGACCGAACGCAACACCCGTCTTACCCTGACTATTGCCGCCAATTACGGCGGGCGCTGGGATATGGTCCAGGCGGTCCAGCACATGTTGCGAGTCCATCCGGAACTGGCTACAGGATTTGGCGAAGAAGACCTCGCACCGTACCTTTCCATGCCGTATGCCCCTGAACCTGACTTGTTTATCCGCACCGGCGGTGAGCAGCGTATCAGCAACTTCTTGTTATGGCAGCTTGCGTACACTGAACTGTATTTTACCGATACCTTGTGGCCCGACTTCGATCATGCCTCATTTCTCCAGGCCATTGAGTCTTACCGTAAAAGAGAACGGCGCTATGGGCGAACCAGCGAGCAATTGAAATAGCGTTATGTTGAAAGCCCGGGTGATTACCTCCTTGTTTCTGATGCTGGCGTTTCTAAGCGCCTTGTATCTGCTTCCCGACCTGGGCTGGTCATTGGTGACCCTGGCCGTTGTGGTGCTGGGCGCATGGGAGTGGGGCGGGCTGGCACGACTGAATGCGCGTGCCAGAGGTGGGTATGCCACGGCAGTGGCGTTGCTAGGCATGTTGATGCTGCCTGACATCTGGCCGGCAAATATTGAGCAAGTCCAATTGCAGGTGCTGTTCTGGGTTTTGCTGGGCAGTGTGGTGTTCTGGCTGCTGCTGGCACCGCTGTGGCTGCTTAGGTTGCATCAGGAAACGCGCGCCCCGGTACTGCTGGTTTGTGGAATGCTTATATTGTTGACAGCCTGGTTGTCGCTGGCTTATTTACGCAAGGTTAGCCCTTCTCTATTGCTGACGTTATTGGCAACGGTGTGGATTGCGGATAGTGCGGCCTATTTTGCCGGCAAGGCATGGGGACGGCACAAACTCGCGCCCCAGATCAGTCCGGGCAAAACCTGGGAAGGGGTGCTAGGCGCTTGGGTTGCGGTCAGCATCTACGGATTGCTGCTCTGCCTGCTGCTTCCGCTGACATTCTGGCTGGTGCCGGGGCTGTGGGCGATCCTAGTACTGAGCATTCTGGGCGATTTGTTTGAGTCTCACCTCAAACGCCAGGTTGGCGCCAAAGACAGCGGGAATTTACTGCCTGGTCACGGCGGCGTGCTCGACAGAATAGACGGCATGATCCCAAGTTTGCCCGTCGCTGTGTTTGCTTTGCACTTCCCCCTTTACTACCTGGTGTTCCATGGCTGATATTTTGTCCCAACCCAAGAATATTACTGTGCTGGGATCAACCGGCAGTATCGGCACCAGCACGCTGGATGTGATTGCACGACACCCCCTGCAGTTTCGGGCTTACGCCCTGACGGCACATTCCCGCCACGAATTGCTGCTGGAGCAATGCCTGCAGTTCAAACCACGCTTTGCTGTGATGCTGGACACGCAGGCGGCAGAGCAACTGGCGGCCGGTTTGCGCGCGTCGGGCCTGGATACACAGGTATTGTGCGGTACGGATGCGCTGGAGCAGGTGGCAACCTTGCCGGAAGTCGAAATCGTCATGGCTGCCATTGTTGGCGCGGCCGGGATGCGTTCGTCACTGGCCGCAGCGCAGGCCGGTAAACGCGTCCTGCTAGCCAATAAGGAAACCCTGGTCATGGCCGGGCACCTGTTCATGACGGCTGTGCGCGAGAATGGCGCAACGCTGCTGCCCATTGATAGTGAACACAACGCCATTTTTCAGTGCCTTCCGAGCGCATTTGCGGATGGATTGGCCCCGGTAGGCGTCACCAAGATTTTACTCACCGCTTCCGGCGGGCCGTTTCGCAATTTCACGCTGGAACAATTGTCCCAAGTGACCTCGGCGCAAGCACTCAACCATCCCAATTGGGTGATGGGGCCGAAAATCACCATAGATTCTGCAACCTTGATGAACAAAGGGCTGGAAGTGATAGAGGCGCATTGGCTGTTTGGCGCAACTGCAGACCAGATCGAGGTGGTCATCCATCCGCAGAGCGTGATTCATTCCATGGTGCAGTACAACGATGGCTCAGTGCTTGCGGAGTTGGGCAACCCTGACATGCGCACCCCTATCGCGCATGCATTGGCTTGGCCCGAGCGTATGGTCAGTGGCGTTGCGCCGCTGGATTTGTTCGCAACAGCCAGGCTGGATTTTGAGCGCCCGGATACAGAGCGCTTCCCATGCCTGCGGCTGGCATTCGAAGCGCTTAAGAGCGAAGGTACGGCGCCGGCAATCCTGAATGCGGCCAATGAAGTGGCTGTTGCTGCCTTCCTGGCGGGGCGCATCGCATTTCTGGACATCCCCAGGCTGATTGAGGATGTGCTTTCACGCGTTAGCGTCAAGGCGGTGATGCAGATAGAAGATGTCATTTGCGCAGATGATGAGGCGCGTGCCGAGGCTGAACGCTGGTTGGGCCGGAGTCTGGTCGCATGCTGACCTTGATTGCTTTCATCTTTACCCTGGCGGTATTAATCGTTGTGCACGAGTACGGCCATTACATCGTAGCGCGCTGGTGCGGCGTCCGGGTGCTGACTTTTGCCATCGGTTTCGGGCGTGCGTTATACACGCGTAAATTGCGCAATGGCACGGATTTCGTCATTGCGGCATTTCCGCTGGGCGGATATGTCAAGATGCTGGATGAACGCGAAGCGCCTGTCGATAGCGCAGACCTGGGGTATACCTACAACCGGCAGAGCGTATGGAAACGCAGCGCAATTGTGGTTGCCGGCCCGCTCGCCAACCTGCTGCTGGCGGTGCTGTTGTACTGGGTGTTATTCATGAGCGGTGTTACCGACATGCGGCCGATGCTGGGTGAGGTGCCTCAAGGCACGCCTGCAGCACAAGCCAGTATTAAAGGCGGTGAAACGGTGACCAAGGTTGGAGGCAAAAAGGTCGCCAGCTGGCAAGAGTTGCATTGGGAGTTGTTGCAGCATGCGCTGAAAGGCGATGTGGTGGAAATCGAAGCCAGAAGCGGAACCGATGAAACTCATCTGCATCGCGTAGATTTTCGGCTGCTGAAAACCGAAGATTTTGATGAGGCCATGTTCGAGCGGACTGGCTTTATCCCGGCACGCCCACCCATGCCGGCAAGGGTGGGGGAGGTTGTACCTGGTGGGGTGGCGGATAGTGCAGGGATTCAGGTGGGAGATTTGATACAAACAGTCAATAGTGTACCGGTCCCGGGCTGGGAAGCATTTGTGCAGGTTGTGCGGAATAGTGCCGGCAAACCATTGGTGCTGGTGCTGGATCGCAATGGGAAGGCCATGAACATTAAACTGACGCCTGCAGCCGCGAATGAAGCGGGCCGTACGGTAGGGCGTATTGGGGCTGGTTACCGCATGAGCGAAGCTGAGTTGCAGGCGTTTCTCGTTGAGATCAAGTATCCGCCGGTCCGGGCGCTGGAAAGGGCGGTGGCTAAAACCTGGGATACAGCCATTGTCAGTTTAAAGATGCTGGGCAGCATGCTGACCGGTGCCATCTCATGGAAAGGGGTGAGCGGGCCGGTCACGATTGCCACCTTGGCCGGCCAGACGGCGCAGATTGGATTAAAAGCCTACATCGGCTTCTTGGCGTTGATTAGCGTGAGCCTGGGGGTGCTGAACTTGCTGCCTGTTCCGGTGTTGGATGGTGGGCATTTGATGTATCATATCGCCGAAGTCATCAAGGGCGCTCCACTGTCTGAGCGCGCCATGGAGTTGGGGCAGCGCTTGGGTATTGCGATGCTGGGACTGCTGATGGCAATCGCGCTCTACAACGATATAACCAGGCTGCTCATAAGTTAGGCTCACGAATCAGGCTCAAGAATAAAACCATGCAACCAATGATAATGATGAAGCTACGATCTCTTTCCCTGCTGATTTCTACGCTGTATGCAGGTTCGGTGATGGCCATGGAGCCTTTTGTGGTCAAGGACATTCGGGTGGAAGGGATTCAGCGGACGGAAGCCGGGACGGTGTTCAATTACCTTCCGGTCAAAGTGGGCGAGACCATGGATGACACCAAGGCCGCCCAGGCGATCAAGGGGCTGTTCTCCACTGGTTTTTTCAAGGACGTGCGGCTGGAGCAGGAAGGCCAGGTGCTGGTAGTCATTCTGCAAGAGCGTCCTGCTATTGCCCAGATCGATTTCAGCGGCAATACGTCGTTTCCCAGCGACAAAATGAAGGAAGGCCTGAAGCAGATCAATCTTTCCGAAGGCCTGATATTCGATCGGTCCATGCTGGATAAGGCCGAGCAGGAGATCAAGCGCCAGTATCTGGCACAGGGCAAGTACGGCGCGACGGTGAAGGCCGTGGTCAGCCCGATGGAACGGAACCGGGTGGCGGTGCGCTTTGATATTGAAGAAGGAGCAGTTGCCAAAATCAGGGCCATCAACATCGTGGGCAACCAGGTCTTCGATGAGGATGAACTGAGAAAGCAATTCGCGCTGACAACCCCTAATTTCATGTCCTGGTGGAGCAAGGACGATCAGTATTCCAGGCAGAAGCTGTCTGCCGATCTGGAAGCCCTGCGGTCGTTCTATATGAATCAAGGCTATATGGACTTCAGCGTTGACTCAACACAGGTTTCCATTACGCCGGACAAGCGTGACATTTACATCACGGTCAGCCTGACCGAAGGTGAGAAATATACGGTTTCGGATATTAAGCTGGCCGGCGAGATGCTGGTTCCGGAAGAAGAACTCAAGCCATTAATTACTGTGAATCCCGGCGACACGTTCAATCGCCAGAACGTGACAGACTCTTCAAAAGCCATTGGCGACAGGCTGGGTAATGATGGTTATGCTTTTGCCAACGTGAATGCTGTGCCTGAAGTGGACAAGGAAAAACGTACGGTTGCATTCACCTTTTTTGTTGATCCGGGGCGCAGGGTGTATGTCCGGCGCATCAACCTGACGGGCAATACGCGCACCAGGGACGAGGTGCTACGCCGAGAAATGCGTCAACTGGAGTCCGCCTGGTATGCCGCTGACAAGATACAGCGCTCCAAGCAGCGCCTTGATCACTTGGGTTACTTTTCCGATGTCAATGTTGAAACCCCGGCCGTGGCAGGAACCACTGACCAGGTCGATGTGAACGTCAGCGTCACGGAAAAATCAACGGGTAGTGTGCAATTTGGTGCCGGGTTGTCCAGCTCTGAAGGTGTGGTGTTTGGTATTACGGTGAATCAGGCCAATTTCCTGGGTACCGGGAACCGCGTCAGCACCAATATCAATACCGGTAAAGTGAATACAGCATACTCGTTATCGTTTACCGACCCGTATTTCACGCCCGATGGTGTTAGCCGTGGCTTTGATATTTACCGTAAAGACGTTGACTCCAGTTCGCTGGACGTCGGTACCTACCAGACGTCTTCTTATGGAGCGGGCATGCGCTTCGGTGTGCCGCTCAACGAGCGGGATGCGGCAAGTTTCGGATTAACATTCGACTATACCAAGCTGGATTTGGATGCTAACAGTCCAACGCGCTATTTGCAGTATTGCAACAACAACATTTCCGGGTGCGATAACTTCTTGCTGCGTGCCGATATAGGGTGGACGCACGATACCCGCGATAGCCTGATCTACACAAAAAATGGTGTTTTTCAGCGCATTTCCAGCGAAATCGGGCTGCCCGGACTGGATCAGGAGTACTATAAGCTTTCCTACCAGCATAGCTGGTATAAGGAGCTTAACAAGACCTTTACATTCATGCTGAACGGCGAGGCTGGTATTGCCGGCGCTTATGGCGGCGGTAACTATCCGTTCTTCAAGAACTTTTTTGCAGGTGGCGTGAATTCGGTGCGCGGGTTTGATACCAGTTCGCTCGGGCCGCGAGAAACGCAGACTGTGGCTGGCGTGACCAGCGATTATGCCGTTGGCGGTACGCGGCGCCTGGTGGGTAATGCGGAAGTGTTTTTCCCGGTTCCATTCATGAAGGAAAACAAGCAACTCAGGTTGTCGGCGTTTCTGGATGGTGGCACCGTGTGGGGTACGGGCGGTGGCAGTGCCAGTGATTTTCTACGGTTTTCCACGGGGGCCGGTATCAGTTGGCAATCGCCATTTGGTCCGATCAAGCTAGTATATGCGGTGCCACTGAACGACGAGGCGCAGGATAAAACACAGTCCATACAGTTCCAGTTGGGTACCGGATTTTAATTTTTTAGAGTATAGGAGAAGTTAATTGAACAAGCTGTTACTTGCATTATTGATTGGAAGCCTGGGGTTTGCTGCTACAGCCAATGCGGCTCCAAACGATGTCAAAGTCGGGTTTGTTAATGTTGAACAAATCCTGAAAGATGCACCGCAGACCGCAGAAAGCGGCAAGAAACTGGAGAAAGAGTTCAGTGCCCGCCAGCAAGAATTGGAAAGAATGGCCAAGCAAATCAAGGACCATGAAACCTCTCTCGATAAGGAAAGCCTGACCCTGTCTGAAACAGACCGCCGGAACAAGGAGCGTGATGTTGCCAATCTGAAAATTGAGTTCCAGCGCAAGCAGCGTGAGTTGCGCGAGGATGCAAATCTGCGCAAAAACGAGGAACTGCAGGCAATTCAGGAACGCGTCAACAAGGCGGTGACTGCGGTTGCAGAAGCTGAAGGTTATGACTTGGTCATTTATGGCGGCATCGCTTATGCCAGCAAAAAAGCGGATATCACTGATCGGGTGCTTAAGTCCCTGGGTAAGAAGTAACCTGCAATACTGCCGGTTTGTTATTTGAATTACAGGCAAGAGGTTCGCTATGAATGCGTATACCCTGCCAGAGATTGCCGCATGGCTTGGTGGTGAGGTCAGGGGTGACAATGGGGTGCGGGTCAGCCAGATTGCATCCCTGCAGCATGCGCAGGCTGGGCAAATCAGCTTCCTGACTGATTCTCGCTATTTACCAGTGCTGGGCAGCACGACAGCCAGTGCAGTTCTGCTTGCTGCAGAACACGCCGATGCAACCGATATGCCGCGGATCGTGGTCACGAACCCATATGTTGCTTTCGCCAAGGTTTCTGCAAAATTCAATCCACCAGAAGATGTTCCTGTCGGCATCGCCGCTAGCGCGGTGATCGCTGAGGATTGCGTGATCGGGGCCGGGGTCAGCATCGGCGCGCATGCTGTCATCGAGCGAGGCGCAACTCTGTCCGAAAACGTGGTTATTGGTGCGGGCAGTTATGTCGGGCAAGGGGTCGGCATCGGGGCGGGAACGCGCCTGTGCGCAAACGTCACACTATATTTTTCATGCCAGGTAGGTAGTGGCTGTATTATTCATTCAGGCACAGTGATTGGCGCTGATGGTTTTAGGTATGCGGATGATGATGGCCGGTGGGTCAAGATCCCGCAAATCGGGCGGGTGCTGATTGGAAACGATGTTGAAATTGGTGCCAATACGACGATAGATCGTGGTGCGTTGGATGATACGGTGGTCGAAAATGGCGTCAAAATTGATAATCTGGTGCAAATCGGCCACAACTGTCATATTGGCGCGCATAGCGTTATTGCCGGGTGTGTGGGGATCGCGGGAAGTGCACGTATCGGGCAGCACTGCCGGCTAGGCGGGGCGGCAATGGTGCTGGGGCATCTGGAGATTGCCGATGGTGTTACCATCTCTCCTGGTAGCATGATTACCCGATCCATACACCGGGCGGGAACCTACACCGCGTTGATGCCATTCCAGGAACATGGCGAATGGCTGAAAACGGCAGCGCAAGTGCGCAGACTGGAAACCCTGGTGGAGCGGGTTGCCAATTTGGAAAAAGAACTTAAATTACTGAAGGGAAGCTAGGCATGAGCAGCATGGATATACACGAAATTCTGACGTATCTGCCTCATCGCTACCCATTTTTGCTGGTAGACAAGGTGATTTCTCTGGAAGAGGGCAAGGAAATCACTGCGGTGAAAAATGTCACCATCAATGAGCCGTTTTTCCCCGGACACTTTACCTACTATCCGGTCATGCCAGGGGTGCTGGTGGTTGAGGCATTGGCACAGGCTGCGGCGATTCTGTCGTTCAAAACCATGGGCAGCAAGCCGTCGGACGATTCTGTGTACTATTTTGCCGGCATTGATAACGTGCGTTTCAAGAAGCCGGTGTCGCCGGGTGACCAGTTGATATTAAAGGTGAAGATTGACCGCATTATGCGCGGTATCTGGAAATACTCCGCGCAAGCCCTGGTGGATGACGCCGTGGCGGCGGAAGCCGATCTGCTCTGCACCCTGAAAATGATCAAGTAGCCTGAATCCGCTCTGCATGATACACCCCACAGCTATTATTGATGCCGGTGCCCAACTCGCGCCGGATGTTGAGGTAGGCGCTTATTCCATCGTCGGCAAGGACGTAGTGATCGGTGCCGGGACAATCATCGGCGCGCATGTCACCATCGAAGGGCCAACGGTCATCGGTGAGCAGAACCATATCTACCAGTTTTCCTCCATCGGCGCAGCACCGCAGGATAAAAAATATGCCGGAGAGCCCACCCGGCTCGAAATAGGTCATCGCAACACCATCCGCGAATTCTGTACGCTCAACCGCGGCACGGTGCAGGATGCCGGTGTGACGCGTATCGGCAACGACAACTGGATCATGGCCTATGTCCACATTGCCCATGATTGCCAGGTGGGCAACAACACCATTTTTGCCAATAACTCGTCACTGGCCGGGCATGTGCATGTATTTGACCATGCCATTCTTGGCGGCTTCACTCTGGTGCATCAGTTCTGCAAAATCGGCTCACACGTTATTACGGCGGTGGGCTCTGTGGTGTTCAAGGACATCCCACCCTACGTGACGGCCTCGGGTTATGACGCCCAGCCCCATGGCATCAATGCCGAAGGCCTCAAGCGGCGCGGATTCTCCGCAGACAGCATTGCGGCCATCAAACGCGCTTATAAAACCCTGTATCGCAATAGCCTGACGCTGGAAGAGGCCAAGCTTGCGTTGGCAGAACAGCAAAAAGACCACCCTGAATTGACTATCCTGCTGGATTTCCTCAAGGTTGCAACGCGCGGGATCATACGGTAACTCTTTGTTTTTTTATGGCGACCATAGGAATAGTAGCCGGTGAAGCCTCTGGCGATTTGCTGGGCAGTCATCTCATCGCGGCACTGAAGCAGCGCCGTCCCGACCTCGAGTTCATCGGTATCGCCGGTCCCAAAATGATGTCTGCCGGGGCGCGGTCCATGTTTTCCATGGAACGGCTGGCGGTGCGTGGATATTTCGAGGTGTTGCGCCATTATTTTGGCATCTTGAAGATTCGCCGGGCACTGGTACGTCATTTCCTGCAGCATCCGCCGGATGTTTTTATCGGTATTGATGCCCCGGACTTCAATCTTGGTCTTGAACGCCAACTGAAGAAGCGCGGCATCAAAACAGTGCACTACGTTAGCCCATCCATCTGGGCATGGCGCAAAGGCCGGATCAAGGCCATCAAGCAGGCTGCTGACCAGGTGTTATGCCTGTTTCCGTTTGAAAAGCCTATTTACGATGAAGCCGGCATTCCGGCCACGTATGTCGGTCACCCGCTGGCCGATGTACTGCCGCTGACGCAAAACAAGGCTTTGGTGCGAGAAGAGCTACAAATCACCGATGCCGAGACGGTTATTGCCTTGCTGCCCGGCAGCCGCCAGAGCGAACTGGATTACATGGCCGACCTGTTTGTCAAAACCGCCATGCGCATTCAGCAGGATGTGCCCAACGCGCTGTTTCTGGTTCCCACCATCAGCCGCGAAACCCGCGCCAAATTTTCTCTGGCGATTGAACGCAACCAGGCTTTTGGCGTTGATTTCAAACTCATGTTCGGGCATGCACACAAGGCAATGGCGGCTGCGGACGGGGTGATTGTCGCCTCCGGCACGGCAACGCTGGAAGCTGCGCTGCTCAAATGCCCGATGGTGATTACCTATCGCATGTCGCGCCTGAGTTGGCTGCTCATGAAACGCATGGGATATTTGCCTTGGGTTGGGTTACCCAACATTCTGGCGGGGAAATTTCTGGTGCCGGAATTGCTGCAAGACCAAGCCACACCTGATACCTTAGCTGAAACGCTATTGACCATGATTTTCGATCGTGAACGCATTGCCCGCCTGAAGCAGGAGTACACCAAAATCCATTTGGCGTTGCAGCAGAACACCGCAGAAAAAGCGGCTGACGCGATACTGGGCCTGCTGCCGTGATTTGCGGCGTAGATGAGGCAGGGCGTGGGCCGTTGGCAGGCGCCGTGTTTGCCGCTGCCGTGATACTGGATCCAGCCAGGCCCATCACTGGCTTGGCTGACTCCAAAAAGCTCTCTGAAAAAAAACGCGATGCGCTGGCGCAGGTCATCAAGCAGCAGGCGCTGGCCTGGTGCATAGCCTCCGCCAGTGCGCAAGAAATCGATGCCATCAACATCCTGCAAGCCAGTATGCTGGCCATGAAGCGAGCCGTGGAAGGGTTGTCGCTGCTGCCGACACAAGTGCTGGTGGATGGTCTGCATTGTCCGAACACGGCTTTCCCATCACAGGCGATAGTGAAAGGGGATAGCAAAGTGGCGGAAATCTCCGCGGCCTCCATCCTGGCCAAAACCGCGCGCGACGCGGAAATGCTGGAATTGCACGCACTGTACCCGCAATACGGATTTGATCGGCACAAAGGTTACCCGGTGCCGATGCACCTGACGGCGCTGGCGGAGTACGGAATTTCTCCCGTACACCGCCGCAGTTATGCGCCGGTCAAAATGTATCTGACCTAATACTTCACCTGCACCCGGTAGCTGAGGGTGGTTTTGCCTTCGGCGGGGATGGTGATGTGCCAGACAGCGGTATTGCTGCTTGCCTTGGTGTGCTCATGGCTGGTTTTCAGCATTTTCCAGTCGCCGGGAATCGGCTCTTGTATGGTGACGGTCACCGCTTCTTTCTTCGCGTTTTTCAGCACAATCTCATAAGCGCTTTCAAACAACGCGGTGCCTTTGCCCGGATTGGGCAGTTTCTTGAAATCGGTCTGTTTCTTGTCGGCGGTGACGTCAAAGGCTTCGCCCAGCTTTAACCGCACTTTTTCATTTTTGGGGGTGTGGTCTATGTTGTCCTCACCCACAAATTGCGCGTTTCCTGCGGCATCCTTTTTGTAAACGCGGATCACCCCTTTGGGCAGCGGTATGCCGAGCTTTGCGCTGTCCTTATTCTCAAACTCGACAAACACACCTACTTTCATTTTCTGGCCGAGGTCGCCGTAGCTGCCCTGGTAGTAATAATCGCCGCCCTTGAGCAGCAACTCCTTGCGTACTGGCACTTGAGCCGCCGAGAGCAGGGAAACCTGTTTGGTCTGGTTTTCGGCAATGGTGGTGGGGCGATCCAGGCTGTACAAATGGTATTCCAGCAGCGATTCTTCGCGCATAGCCGGTGCTGCGTCAGCTGCAACAGCCATTTCCATCTTGGCCATCGCGCGTAGCGGGCGCAGTTCGTCCCTGACGCGGTTCACGTCGCCTGCGACCAGTTGTAGCCTGGCATTGCGATAGGCCGCGCCGCTGGTGTTGGTCAGCGTGACCCAGCCCGACAAGTCCATCCGGTCATCGCCGGCATTCAATTCGGCTACGTAATCCGCTTTCCAGCCCAACCCTCTGGTCAGGTAGCTTAATTCCACATCTTGCTGCGATGAGCCGCTGTTATTCAATGACATGACTAATGTAGGCCTGTCGCGCAGGTTTTCGGGGACATCCGGGTAAACGATTCGGCCGAGTATGCCGGTTTCGATACGGTCGGCAAATTTAAGCACGACGCCATTATTGGCGGACAGCACTTGCGCCTGCTCGCTGCTTTCTGCGCCGGTGGCGCTATTGGTTTTGATGATGCTTACTGATTTGCCCACGTATTTTTCCAGCAGCTTTTGCGGGGTCAGCAGATCAAAATCAAAATTCTGCTCGATGACGGCAAGTTTTCCCGGCGCGGAGATACTGCGCAGCAGCGCGGTTTCCGGGCGCATCTGCGCGCTTACATCGCGGAATGCCAGGCTATTGGTGCCGCTGCCCAGGCGAATCTGGCGCTGGTCTTTGATCAGCGCCAGATTTTCGTTGTAGATGGTCACCGCTACGCTTTGCTGGTCTTGCAGAGTGCTGCGCAGTTCATCGGCAGCCAATGTGACGCAGGGTAGGGCGAGGATCAAAGGGGCTAGCAAAGATCGATAGCGGATCACCGTGGGCATGTTGTTCTCCAAACGAGGGTAGGAAGCTAACAAACGGACGCAGACGTGTTCTGTTGACCAGATGATACTGAAAATCTCTGTGTCTGACGTATAAACGACAAAGCCCCGTTTCCGGGGCTTTGTCAGGGTAGTGAAAAACTTACTTTTGCGTTTCAACCATCATTAGCGGTTCCTGAGCGGCCTGCTCTTCTTCGGCTTTTTTCTTCCAGGCCGGTGTTCTGGCTGGCTTGCGCGGGGCAGGTTCCTCTTCGACCACCACTGCTTTTACGGCATCCGCCTTGGTTTCCACCATTTCCAGACCGGCACTGGCCAGATCGGCAACGATAGGCTCAGGTGCCTTGCGGCGACGCGGTGCGCGTGGTTTGCGTTCGGCCTTGGCAGGTGCTTCAGCCTCGGCTTCCGCTGCAGCGCTAGGCGGGGCTTCCTGGGCTGCGACTGCGGTTTCTACCGGCGCAACTGGTGCCGCTACGGTTTCAACCACTGCTGCGGCGGCTGGTTGAACTGCTTCGGGTTCTGCTGCCACGGCAGTTTGCACAATTTCCAGTTGCTCGCCGGCGGCCTCGTTAGCAGGGCGCTGTTGACGTGGCGGACGCTCGCCGCGCTCACCACGACCACCGCGGCCACGATTGCGACGACCGCCGCGGGTTTCGCCTTTTTCCGTGGCTTCGGCAGCAGGTTGCTGCGTTTCTATCGAACTGACGGCCTGTGGCTTTTCTGCGCGTTCGGTGCGTTCACGCTCTGGACGAGGAGGACGCTGCTCGCGCGGAGGTCGTGCCTGCTGCGGTTTGGCTGCACTTTCCGCCTGTGCATTGCGCGGTGCCTGGTCGCGGTCGTTATCACGATTGCGGTTGCGGTTGCGGCCACCGCGCTCGTTGCGGTCACGCTGTCCTTGTCCTTTGCGGGCCGGTTTGGCTTCGACTTTGTTTTCTTCTTCCTTGGCGGCGGTGATTTTACCCAGCCAGGATTTGAAACGGCCGAACAGACCGGGCTTTTCGGCCACTTCTTCGATGACGATAGGGGCTGCAGTTGTTGGCGTAATGCCTTTGACCGCCGCTTCCTGACGTGCGGGTTTGGCTTCCTGCTGTTTGGCGCTGCCTGCGGATTCTTCCGATTCGGTGGGCAGTTCTACCAGTTCGTAGCTGCGAATGTTCTCGACATCGCCAACTTCATTTTCGCGCAGGCGCACGATGGTGTAGTTCGGCGTTTCCAGATGGATATTGGGAATCAGGATGACGCTGATATCCATGCGCTGTTC
>JABLTH010044716.1_pt1 | contig 28667 bp, 28 predicted proteins | sample 7875711 | NCBI WGS metagenome assembly JABLTH01 (sample SAMN14941262, study PRJNA633318) | bioreactor metagenome | isolation source: bioreactor | place: China | collected 2019-03-05 | reverse complement strand
GACTACACGCCGTGGGTCGAGCCGAGCGTGCTCGACGACCTCCTGGTGCGAGTGGAGGCGGGGAACCGCTCGTTCGACACCGTCGACGATGTCCGCCGCTACCTCCAGGAGCGCTACCGGATGCTGCCGGCCGACGCCGTCGATCGACGAGCGCGCTGGGGCTACCGGCGCGACGACGAGGGGCGATTGGTCCCGCTCGCCGACCCTGCGGCCATGCGCCAGCTCATCGACGGCCTCCGCGAGCCGTGGGACGCCGAGTTCCTCTCGGTCGCGGCGCCGATGTCGCACCTCCGGGGCGCCCTCAGCCGCATCACCACCGACTCGGCGTGGGATTCGGCCGTCGCTGCCCGGCCGCGCGACCGCTGGGTCGTCGACCGTGTTGCCGACCACTACGTCCCCGAGGAGAACGCGACCCTCGTGGCCTCCGAAATCGAACACCTGCTCCGCCTCGACTCAGAAGGATCCCATGGCACTCTTCGCTGACCTCGTCGTCTCCAGCCCCGATCTCGTTCCGCTCGCCGCCATCCCGGAGGAGTACTCCGGCTACGGCGCCAACCGTGTTCCCGCGCTCGCGGTCGCCGGCATCCCGGAGGGCGCCGTGGAGCTCGCGCTCGTGTGCCACGACCCGGACGCCCCGTTGCCCCACGGCTTCACGCACTGGACGGTGTACGGCATCCCTGCGGTCGGCGGAACGCTCGACCTCGACGCGGAGAGCGTGCGCATCGGTCCCAACGGTCTCGGCGAGCCCGGCTGGACCGGCCCGATGCCTCCGGAAGGCCACGGCATCCATCACTACTACTTCTGGGTGTACGCCCTCTCGGCACCGGTCTCGGGAACGCCGACCCGCGAAGAGTTCCTCGCGGGCCATGGCGACCACGTGATCGAACAGGCGCGGCTCGTGGGGACGTTCCAGAAGTAGGACGGGAAGGGGTCGCACGCGGATGCCGCGTGCGACCCCTTCTTCGTGCCCTCAGTCCGCGAAGGTGTCGGCGAACGACTCTGCGATCGCCAGGACGGCCGCGTGCACCGGCCCCGCCGTGATCGACGGGATCACGGACGCGTCGACGACATAGCAGCCGTCGAGTGTCCGTAGCGCGAGGTCGGGGGTGACCGGGGCGGCATCCTCGGCGCCCATCCGGAGCGTGCCGACGGGATGGTGGTGGGTGATCGCGGCCCGCTGGATGAAGGCGTCGAGTTGCTCGGCGCTCTGCACGCCGACTCCCGGGAGCAGCTCCTCCGAGCGCCACCCGGCCAGGGCGCTCGCGCCGCCCACCAGCCTGGCGTGCTCGAGCGCGCTGCGGAACAGCGTGCGGTCGTGCTCGGTGGAGAGGTACTGCGGATCGATGACGGGTGCGTCATCGACGTCCGGACCAGAGATCCGCAGCGAACCACGGCTCGTCGGGTTCGTGACGCCGAAGAGGAGCGTGTACGCGCCGCCGGCCGGCACCTCCGCGAGCTCGCCGCGATACACCTCGGAAGCGCTCGGGCCCACGACGCAGCCCACCACGATGTCCGGTGCCCCCGTGCGGACGTCGAGCCCGGCGGCCGACAGATAGGTCATCGACTCGGAGAGCTGGAGCCGCGTGGGTGGGACGGTCTTCGCCGAGCGGTAGACGTTGCCGGCGCCCAGGAGATGGTCGTGCAGGTTCGCGCCGACGCCGGGAGCCTCAGCGACGACCGGCACCCCCGCGCGGCGGAGGATCTCCGGGTCGCCGACGCCCGAGCGCATCAGGAGCAGTGGATCGGCGACGGCGCCCGACGCGAGCACGACGGTGGCGGCGTGGATCGTCTCCAGCCGTCCGTCGCGCTCGTACCGCACGCCGATCACGCGCCCGCGGTCGATCAAGAGGGTGTGCACCGTCGCTCGGTCCAAGAGGTGGAGGTTGGGCCGACCGAGCGCAGGATCGAGGAAGGCGTCGGAGGCGGTCACGCGCCGCCCGTCCGCTATCGTCAGCGAGTTCGGGGTCGCCCCGATCATCTCGCCGCTGTTGTGATCCGTGATGCGGTCGACACCGAGCCCGACCCAGGCGTTGAGGTAGTCGGTCACCAGAGGGCTGCTGAGCTCCGGACCTGGCACGACGACCGGTAGGCCGGGCTCGCCGGGCCGACGGGACTCGATCCGTTCGAATGCCGGAAGCAGCGCCTCCCACGACCACCGTGGATCGCCCGTGGCATCCACCCAACGCTGGAAGTCGGCGCGGCAGCCGCGCATGTGCGCCATCGCGTGCAGGTTGCTGGAACCTCCGATGCCTTTGCCGCGCGGCCATTCGAGCGAACGCCCGGCCAGGCCCTGCTGAGGGGTCGTCCGGTACGCCCAGTCGTAGTCCCGGCCGTCGATGAACGGCCAGAGCTCGGGGCGGCGCATGTACGGGTCGGTGATCCGCGTGCCGGCCTCGAGCACGGTGACCGTGCGGGAGTGGTCGCGGCTCAGGCGGTCCGCCAGCACGCTGCCGGCCGAGCCAGCGCCGATGATGAGGACGTCGGTGCCGGTCATCGCTCAGTTGCGCGTGTGGCCGCCGTCGACCACGAGGGTCTGGCCGGTGATCCAGCCGGCCTTCTCGGAGGCCAGGAACGCGACAGCGGGTCCGATGTCGCTCGGCACCCCGCGGCGCGCGAACGCCTGCATCGGCACCACGTAGTCGAACCCGTCGGCGTGCGGGCCGGCGAGCACGCCCTCGCTGGCGATGATGCCGGGCGCCACGGCGTTGATCGTGATCCCGTGCTTGCCGATCTCGCCGGCGAGTGCCCGGGTGAAGCCGATGTACGCACCCTTGGTCGCCACATAGTGCGCGCAGTTCGGGGTTCCCGCGACGAACGTGTTGGAGGCGATGTTCACGATCCGGCCGTAGCCGCCCTTCGCCATGACGTCGCCGACCGACTTCGTCATGAGGTAGAGACCGTTCACATTGACGTCGAAGACGCGCTTCCATTCGGCGAAGTCGAGCTGCTCCCAGGGGGTGAAGGGAACGAGGCCGGCGTTGTTGACCAGGATGTCGATGCGGCCGAACTGGTCGACCACCTCGCCGACGATGCGGGCGACCGCGGCTTCGTCGGAGATGTCGAGGAGCTTGGCGACACCGTCGATCTCCTGAGCGACCGCAGAGGCGCCCTCGATGTTGAGGTCGGCGACGACGACTTTGTGGCCGTCCGCTGCGAGCTCCCGGGCGATAGCCGCTCCGATTCCTTGGGCGGCTCCGGTGACGATCGCGACACGCTGTTCAGTCATGGTGGGCGGTACTCCTCTTCCGTTGTGGGGCGACTACTCGGTCGTTGGGGGTGTGGGGGTGGTGGCGGCTCAGTTGCCGCCGTAGAACTCCGGCGCGAGCTTCCAGGTCTCGAACGAGGCGAGCTCGTGCGACGGGTAGATGTCGGCGTCCTTGGTGCGGCCGAGGTAGTTCAGTCGGCGGATCGCCTGGACGGACTTGGCGGGGTCGAGGTGGAAACCGGCGATCCACTCCTTCTCCAGCGTCGTGCGCGTGTAAGCGGCGTCTCCGCAGAAGAGCATGCTCCGCTCGTTGCTCATCTCGACGAGCATCGAGTAGTGGCCGATGGTGTGGCCTGGCGTCTCGAAGAGCCACACTCCCGGCGCGATTTCGTAGTCGCCCGAGATCGGCTTGTAGTTCACGCCGGGGTGGTCGAACGAGAGGTCCGAGTATCCCAGGCGTTCGAAGGGCTCGGGGACTTTCGCCTGGCGCAGTTCGGCCGTGTGGACCAGCGTCGTCGCGTTCGTCAGGTATTTGTTGCCGCCGACGTGGTCGAAGTGGAAGTGGGAGTTCACCACGATGTCGACGTCTTCCGGCTTGTAGCCGCACAGCGCGAGCTGGGCCGGGATGGTCTGCTCGGGGGTCTGGAGCGGCAACTCGAAGGGAAGGACCTTGTTCACGTGGTCGAGATCGAAGCCCGTGTCGTAGAGAATGAGCCCGTCGGGATGCTCGACGAGCACGGAGTACACGGGGAATCGGACGGGTGTCCCGGTGTCGATGTGCCAGTGGACGTCGGACGCGTCGATGACCAGGGTCCCGCCGTCGAGCAGGTACACCTTCGGATCTGCCATGTTTTCACCTCTCTGCAGGCGAGTTTCTCGCATGTTGTGAAATTTGCTTCACCATATGAGAGATCACCCTCCTTGGTCAAGAGGTGCGAACAGGCGTCAGGGCAGAGGCGTCGGCGGGGGTGACGCGAGCGAGTCGCCGTCGTCGAAGGTGGGATCGCCGAGGTGCGGCTTCCAGATGTAGCACTCGTTCAGCATCGGCTGCTTGTCGAAGTCGCCGATGCAGACCACGTCGGTGTAGCGCGCGGCGTTCGAGAGCTCGTAGTGCACGCGGCAGATCACGCGGAAGACGCTGGGCGGGGCGACCGCGGCGTCGCGGAAGAGGTGCTCGGATGGTGTCCAGCACTGTGTTCCCTGCACGCGTGCGCCCGACTGCAGCCGTGCGGCTGGAGGAGCGACGGTGCTGAGCGTGGCGAACGCCTCGACGTCCTTCGGCACCTTCGCGACATCGGTCCAGGTCGGGGACGGCGTGGACGCTGCGGGGGCGGTCGCCGCGCTGCATCCCGCCAGCGCGAGCGTGGCGGCGATCACGATCGTCCCCGCGGCGGCGCGGCGGCGGCCCGCATCGTTTCGTTTGTGTAAATCTCCGGAAATCAGCATTGACCACCGTCCCTTCTTCTCATAGTGTCATCATCTATCCGCACATTGTGAGAAAACAACCCCACTCACGGTGGTGTGTTTCGCAGTGACGCGGTACACGTCCAGGAGAGGAACCCGCAATGCACAGCTCCATTCTGAAGCGCACGGTCCTAGCGGCCGGTTCGACGCTCGCCGTCGTTGCCCTACTCGCGGCGTGCTCGGGTCGCGGAAACGACACGAGCGCCGGTTCGACGACCGGAAGCACAGGTGCGTCGTTCAGTCGGATGGCCATCGTCACGCCCGCCACCGAGGCCGACCACGGCTGGAACCAGGTCGGCCTCAAAGACGCCCAGGAGGCCGCGGACAACCTCGGTCTCAAGCTCGACTCCTACCCGAACGTCGGCTACGACAACCCGGAGACCAACATCGAGCAGGCGGCCAAGAAGTCGGGCGTCGGTTTCGTCATCGCCCACGCCTCCGGTTTCGGCGACGCGGCGGCCAAGGCCCAAGCCAACACCGGCGTTCCCGTGCTCGTGACCGACTACCCGAGCAAGCAGGTGCCAGGCAAGGTCGGCGTCATCACTTTCAGCGCCGAGCAGGTCGGATACCTCGCCGGCATCGCCGCCGCCAAGACCACCCAGTCGAAGAAGCTCGGCGTCGCCATCTCGGCCGACGACGTGAACTGGTACTCGATGTCCGGCGGCTTCGCCCAGGGCGCCCGCAGCATCGACCCGTCCATCCAGATCGACGTGGCCTACATCTCGGCCGCCGGGTACGACGACTCCAAGGGCGGCAAGTCCATCGTCCAGCAGCTGATCGCCAAGGGCGATGACGTCGTCTTCGGCATGGGCGACGGCGCGACGGTCGGCTACGTGGCGGCGGTCAACGACGCCAACGCGGCCGGCAACAAGGTCAAGTACATCGCCGACATCGGTGACGTCTCCGACCTCTTCACGTCGAAGGACGCCCTCCTGACCTCTGCGCTCTGGTCGTTCACCGGTACCTACGAGCAGGCCGTCAAGGACATCAAGGCGGGCACCTACGCGAAGAAGCCGTACAACCTCGATCTGGCCAACGGCGGGATGCTGCTGCAGGACACCCCGAACCTGACCTCCGACATCAAGTCCGCCGTCAAGGACGCGACGACGAAGATCAACTCGGGTGCGATCAAGGTCGACCAGGCGCAGACGAAGGACCAGCTCGACAAGATCCTCGCGAAGTGACCCGCTGACCGACCCATCTGCCGGGTGGGGCGGCGAGACCCGACGCCCCACCCGCCCAGTCCGACCGGAGGACCGTTCACGCCCATGCTCACGGATACCGTGCCCCTGACCGGCGTCATCTCGCTCAACAACATCACCAAGGCGTTCCCAGGCGTCGTCGCCAACGACGACATCTCGCTCGACCTCGTCTCCGGGCAGGTGCACTGCCTGCTCGGAGAGAACGGAGCGGGCAAGTCCACCCTCATCAGCATCCTGGCCGGGATGCAGCTTCCCGATTCGGGCACCATCACGATCGACGGCGAGACGGTGTCGATCGGCTCGCCCAAGATCGCCATGCGACACGGGATCGGCGTGGTCCACCAGCACTCGACCCTCGTGCCGAGCCTGACGGTCATCGAGAACCTGATGCTCGGGGAGACCGGGCTCCTGCTCAAGGAGAAGGAGGCGCGTTCGCGTCTCGACGAGCTCTCCGCGCTTCTCGGGATCTCGATCGACCCGCGCACGCTGGCGAGCGACCTGGGGCTCGGCCAGCAGCAGCAGGTCGAGATCGCCAAGGCGATGTGGAAAGGCAGCCGGCTGCTGATCCTCGACGAGCCCACCTCGATGCTGACACCGTCGGCCATCGAGAATCTCGCCGAGAGCATCGGCCGGCTCACCGAACGCGGACTCGGCGTCGTCTTCATCACGCACAAGCTCCGGGAGGCGTACTCGATGGGGGACTGCGTCACCGTTCTCCGGTCGGGCAAGAAGGTGGGCTTCCTCTCGCCCGAGCGGATGAAGGAGCTCGACGAGGACCAGGCTCAGGCCGAGATCCTCCGAGCCATGTTCGGCGAGGACCTGCGGAAGGCGGGCACGCTCGACGAGGCCGCGGATCTCGCCGGTGCGACCGAGGCGACACGTGAAGTCGCCCCGGTCGACCTCAGCGATCGGCCGGTCGTCATCGAGCTCGACGACGTGACCTCCTCGGGACGCACGACCGATGTCATGGTCAAGGAGGTCAGCCTGCGGATCCGGTCGGGCGAGATCTTCGGGATCGCGGGCATCGACGGGCATGGTCAGACCGGTCTCGCCGAGGTCGTCGCCGGACAGCGCGCCGCCGTTCAAGGCTCCGTGCGGTTGGAGGGGAAGGACATCACCCGGACCGGCGTGCGCGACCGGCAGGAGCTCGGCGTGCGCTACGTCACCGACGACCGCCTCCACGAGGGGACGGTGGGCAACCTCAGCGTCGCGCTCAACTTCGTCCTCAAGCGCATCGGCAAGGCCCCCTTCTGGCGCTTCGGCCAGATCAACAGGTCGGCGGTGAATGCGGAGGCCAAGCAGCTGATCGACGAGTACTCGATCCGCACACCGTCGCCGTCGACGCGCGCGGCCGCGCTGTCCGGTGGCAACATCCAGAAGATCCTCCTCGCCAGGGAACTCGCCCCCGGGGCCAAAGTCGTGGTCGTCAACAAGCCGACGTACGGGCTCGACCTGAAGACGGTGCGGCTCGTCCACGACCTGCTCCGCGAGTTCGCGGCCGGCGGAGGTGCTGTGCTTCTGATCTCGACAGAGCTCGACGAACTGGTGGAGCTCTCGCACCGCATCGGTGTGATCTCCAAGGGCGAGATCGTCGGGGTGGTCGACAACGACGGCGTGAACACCGCAGAGAAAGTAGGGCAGTACATGATCGGAGGCACTCATGCAGGCAACTGAACAGAGCCGTGCACGGAGGTCCACGAGCGTCGTCATCCGCGCGATCATCCCGGTGATCCTCGCGCTGGTCACGGCCGCGTTCATCCTGCTCGCGCTGGGCAAGAATCCGCTCGCCTTCTACGGCGACGTCGTCCAGAACGGCATCATGGACGGCAACTGGCAGCACAGCCTGGTCATGATGACACCGCTGCTGATCATCGCCGTCGCTCTTATCGTTGTGTTCCGCGGTCAGCTCTGGAACCTCGGGTACGACGGTCAGTACCTCCTCGCGGCGGTGTTCGTCGCCGGGCTCGGCCCGACCATGATGAAACAGATCGGCCCCGGGCTCACCTATCTCGCACTGACCCTGCTCGCGATGGCGATCGGCGCCGTGTGGACTCTTCTGCCGGCCTGGCTGAAGGCCCAGTTCGGCACCAACGAGATCATCACCACTCTGGTGATGTCGTCCATCGGCGTCGGGCTGACCGGCCTCCTCATCGAGTATGTCTTCCAGGACCCGAACCAGCGGACGCCGCAGACGCGCACGCTCGACACCGGCGACATGCTCCCCTTCATCCCCGGCACGCGGATCCACATCGGCTTCATCGTCGCGCTGGTCGTCGCCGTGGTGTTCCAGTTCATCCTCAACCGCACCTCGTTCGGGCTGCGGCTCGACATCTTCGGCACCAGCCCGAAGGCCGCCCGCCACGTCGGGATCAACTCGAAGTGGATGACGATCGTGCTGTTCCTCATCAGCGGTGCGCTGATCGGACTCGCGGCATCCATGGACATCCTCGGGCAATGGGGTTACGTGCGGAACAACTGGAACCCGGGATACGGCGCCACGATCATGCCGTTCGTCTTCCTCGCCCGGCTGAGTCCGGTCGGATCGATCCCGTTCATCGCGTTCTACTCGATCTTCGCCACGGGCGGGACGGTGGCCTCCATCGACGCGGGGCTCTCGACGGACTTCCTGATGGTCATCGTCGCCCTGATCCTCGTCTTCATGACCATCACCGAGTATGTCGGGACGAAGCTCGACCTCGGCCAGAGCTATCTGCCGGACGAGCTGAAGGAAGCCTTCCGCCGCCCGGCCCTCGTCCTCACCCGCAGGAAGGTTCACGCATGAGCGAGCTCCTCACGGCATCGTTCCTCTCGGCGTTCATCATCGCGTGCATCGCGGGCGCCGTCCCGCTCATGCTCGCGGCGGTCGGCGAGACCATCGGAGAGCAGGCCGGCGTCCTCAACCTCGGCATCGAGGGCATGATGCTGATCGGCGCCTACACGGGCTACGTGTGCGCCATCGCCAGCCACAGCATCTGGATCGGGATGCTCGGCGGCGCGATCGGCGGCATCGCCATCTCGCTCGTCCTCATGGTCCTGAACGTCTGGCTCGGACTCAATCAGATCGTTCTCGGCATCGCGATCACCATCGCGGGCGGCGGCATCACGAGCGTGCTCTACCACAACACGTACGGCCAGAGCCAGCCGTCCATCCCGCCGGATCGGTGGCAGATCCCCGGGCTCTCGGCGATCCCCGCCGTCGGCTCGTCGATCTTCAGCCAGTCCGGAGTGTTCTGGGTCTCCATCCTGCTGGCCGTGGCGGTGGCCTTCATGCTCTCGCGGACGAACTGGGGGCTGTCCATCCGGGCCGCCGGGCAGCAGCCCTCGTCGCTGGACGCCGCGGGAGGGTCGGTGATGAAGACGCGCTCGCAGGCGGTCCTCCTCGGCGGTTTCTTCAGCGGCATCGGCGGAGCCTATCTGTCGCTGCTGTCGACCGGAGCGTTCACACCGTTCATGACCGCCGGCGTCGGCTACATCGCCATCGTCGTCACGATGCTCTCCCGTGGCCGCATCTGGGTCGTGGCCGCGATCTCCACCCTGTACGGATTCACTCAGGCTCTTGGCACCGCACTGCAGCTCGGTGGCATCAGCATCCCACCGCAGATCATCTCGATGCTCCCGTACATCGTCGTGATGATCGTGCTGCTCATCTTCGCCCGAAGCGTCTACATCTCCCCGGTCCTGGGGGCTCCATACACGAGAGGTGCACGATGACGAACACCGCCGCAATGTCGAAGCTGGACTTCACCCTGTCCGCTGGTCCCACCGTGGCCTCGGCGCAGACACTGGCCGCACTCGGGGCGCCCATCACCTACCACTACGATCCCGACTTCCTCGAGCTGTTCCGCGCCACGGAGCGCAAGGTCGCGCAGCTCTTCGAGACGCGCAACGACATCGTGCTGATGCAGGGCGAAGCGATCGTCGCGCTCGAGGGCGCCGCGCGATCGCTCGTGCGCCCGGGGATGCCGGTGCTCAACCTGGTGCAGGGTGTGTTCGGCAAAGGGATGGGGTACTGGCTGCGCGACTTCGGTGCAGAGCTCCACGAGATCGAGGTGCCGTACAACGAGGCCGTCGCTCCCGAGCGGGTGGCGGAGTACCTGGACGCGCACCCGGAGATCGAGCTGGTCGCCGTCGTCGCGTCGGAGACGCCGTCCGGAACGGTGAGCGACGTCTCGCGCATCGGCCCGATCTGCCGGGAGCGCGGCGTTCTGACCCTGGTCGACACGGTCTCCGGCGTCGGCAGCATGGAGTTCCGCACCGACGAGTGGGGACTGGACGTCTGTGTCGCGGGTGCTCAGAAGAGCCTCGGAGGGCCTCCCGGCGTCGCGCTGGTGTCGGTCAGCGCGGGGGCGTGGGACGCGATAGGGCGCAACGAGCGTGCGCCGCGCGCCTCCTACCTCTCGTTGCTGGACTGGAAGGAGAAGTGGCTCGGCGGAGGGGCGTTCCCGTACACGCCGTCGGTGTCGGACATGCACGGTCTCGCCGCCTGCCTCGACCAGATCCTCGACGAGGGCGTCGACGCTGCGATCGCACGCCACGTCGCCTCGGCGGTGGTGACCCGCGCGGGTGTCCGTGCCATGGGCCTCGACCTCTGGCCTGTCTCCGACGACATAGCCGCGGCGTGCGTCACATCGGTGGCCCTCCCGGACGGATTCGACGATGTCCAGGTGCGAAAGCATGTCCGAGACCGATATGGGGTCATGTTGTCCAGCGGTCAGGGTGCAGGTAACATCATTCGCATTGCCCACATGGGACCGACGGCGAGTGGCCTGTTCCCGATCGTGGGGATCTCCGCGCTCGGACGAGCTCTGATGGACATGGGGTGGGAAGTCAACGTCGGCGCCGGGGTCGACGCAGCGTTGGCGGTTCTCAGCGAGCAGCGCGGTTAGGACCCGGGGCGATGGTGGATACTGCACGGGCCGCCCGCTTCGGCAGGAAGGATGCTTCAATGGCTGTTCAGCGCACGAAGGGGGTCGACAGCGCACGACGAGCGCTGCAGATCCTGCTCCAGTTCAGCCAGACCAAGCCGGAGCTCACGGTAGACGAGCTGATCGAAGCTCACGACATCTCCCTGCCGAGCGCCTACCGGTACATCTCGCTCCTGCGCGAGATGTATCTGATCGAGGAGCGCACGAAGGGCCGCTACGTGCTCTCGCCGCAGATCCTCCAGCTCGCCCAAGCTGCTGAACGCACCCTCGATTACCGGGTGGAGGCCCAGCCGATCCTCGACCAGCTCCGCGAGGCGACGGGGGAGACCGCGCTCTATCTGCGCCGCCTCAACGACGCCGCGGTCTGCCTGGCGATCTCGGACTCCGATCACGCCATCACGATCTCCTTCCAACCCGGCCACGTGATGCCCTTGCACAAGGGTGCCGGGGCGAAGGTGCTTCTCGCCGGCTACCCTGCCGCGCGACGCAAGCAGTACTTCGACAAGCTCACTCCGCCGCTGCCCGCAGACGAACGCGCCAAGATCGAGACGGACCTGGCGCAGATCCTCGACGACGAGATCGCGGAGAGCTTCGGCGAGGTGGACGAGGGGGTCTGGGCGTGTGCCGCGCCGGTTCGCGCGCACGGCCAACTCATCGGCGCGCTGTCCGTCGTCGCGCCCGCGTACCGCGTGGCCGACCGGCACGAGGAGCTCGACGCCGCCGTGAAGGCGGCCGCTGACGACTTCGAGGCGATGCTCGCCACGCTCGTCGAACGGCATGTCTGGTCGGGTGATGACTGACGACGGCGACGGAGGCGTCCTGCTGGACACCGAGGTCCTGAACGCGGTCGACCGGCAGGCGCCGACGATGGCGACTCTGATCGACGAGCTCCACGGGCATCCCGAGCTCGCGCACGACGAGGTCGTGGCGGCGGCGACGATCACCGGATTGCTGGAGTCGGCGGGCGCGACCGTCACGCGAGGGATCGCCGGGATGCCGACGGCGTTCCGGGCGGAGATCACGGGCGGCCTTCCGGCCGGAGGGTCCGTCGGGATCGTCGCCGTGTACGACGCCGCGTGCGCCAAACGCGAGGACGGCACCGACGACGCCGTCCACTCCTGCGGGCACGGTCCGCAGGCGGCCGGCGTGGTCGGTGCTGCGCTCGCCCTGGCCTCCCTCCGCTCCCTGTGGGCGGGCCGCCTGGTCGTGATCGGCGCCCCCGCGGACGAGATCCACTCGCCGGGCACCCGCTCGCTCGGCAGCGGCAAGGCGAGCGCCGCAGCAGCAGGCGTCTTCGACGACCTGGACGCCCTGCTGTATCCGCATCCCGAGTTCATCGACACCGTGTGGCAGGAGAGCCTCTGGATGCGCAGGGAGACGGCCGTCGTCTCGGGCACGCGCACCCTGCGTTCCGGCACGGAGGTCGCGCCGTTCCTCGCGCTCGACGCGCTGCGGCAGGTGGTGGCGGGGTTCGACCCCGGCCGCGTGATGGTCGAGTCGGCCGTGCTCGACGGAGACGTGGAGGAGGGGTCGGGGCTCACGCTCACGGTTCGCATCCTGGTCTTCGACGAGTCGGAGGACGGCGCGGCGGCGCTCGCCGAAACGGTGCGTGCACTGTTCCCTGCGGCCGCGTGGACGTCCAGCGCCGCGATCGCGGCGATCCGGCCCGACCCGCGGGTCACGGCACGGGTGCTGGATGCGCTCCGGGGGATGGGCCGGGAGCCGGAGACGAGCCCGTCGCCCCTGCCGTTCGCCACCGACTTCGGCAATGCGACGCGCCGGGCTCCCGGCGCGCTGGTCGGCGTCGGGCGACCCGGGGGCTGGGCCTTCCACACGGACGCCGGCGCCGACCAGTTCGCCGGCGATGCAGGCAGGCAGATGGCCGCCGACATCGCACGGGTCATGGCGCTGTCGACGGTGCGGCTGGCGGCCGGCTGAGACACGGCGGGAGCGGGCGCCGCGTGATAGCCGGGGCCGGCCTCTGTGCCTAGGTGGTCGTCCGTTCCGACCTACCCCAGGACGTCTGCATTGCCGCCACCAGCGACGCCGTGTACTCGTCCCGCGGACGTCCGAGGACCTCGCTCGTCGAGCCGGCCTCGACGACCCGGCCGTCGCGCAACACGACCGTGCTGTCGGCGAGCCTGGTGGCCAGGGCGAGGTCGTGCGTGATGAACAGCAGCGTGAGGTCGCCGTCCTCGCGCAGCTTCTCGAGAAGCCGGATCACCTCGTCCTGGACGCTCACGTCGAGAGAGCTCGTCACCTCGTCGCAGAGCAGGACGCGCGGACGGGCCACGAGAGCACGCGCGAGCGCGGCACGCTGGCGCTGTCCGCCGGAAAGGCGCTCTCCCGTGCCGTCGACCTCTCCCCGAGCACGGCCTCCCGGCTACTCGCTACCCTGGCCTCCCACGGGTTCGTCCATCAGCGCGAAGACGGCCGATTCATCCCGGGTCCCCGCGTGACGCAGATGGCTGCGAGCGCCCTGCGCGACGACCCTGTCTACGAGAGCGTGGGGCCGCACCTCGATCAGCTGGCCGCTGTCACCCACGAGACCGCCAGCTTCGGCATCGCGGCCGGGGAGGACGAAGTGCTCTACCTCCGGCAGGTGAGTTCGGCGACCCAGCAGGTGCAGACGATCGTGTGGACCGGCCGAACGATCCCGCGACACGGCACGGCGCTCGGATCCGCACTCGACGGGACCGTGGGCCGCGAGGGCTATGCCGTCTCCAAGCGTCCGGACAGCGACGTGACGGCGGTGGCCGCTCCGGTGTTCGACCATCGCGGATCCATCATCGGCGCGATGAGCATCAACGCGCCCGCCTATCGCACGACGTCTGCCGACGTCGAGGGGTACGGGAGTGTCCTCGTCCAGCACGCCGAGCAGCTCTCGACGAACCTTGGCGCCCCCCTCGACGATCTCCGTGCCGATGGCTACTTCGGTGGAGTCGTACGGCGGCGCCGTGACCACCTCCCCCCAACGTGAGTCAGGAAGGACCGCGAATCCACTATGACCGACAGACACTTGAGTCGTATCGGCGTCATCCTCGCTGTAGCGGATGTAGCGACCGTGACCGACTTCTACCGCGACGTCCTCGCCTTCACGGTGGACACCGTCTACGACGACCCGGCGTACGCGACCCTGTCCCGCGGTTCAGTCCGGCTCTCCCTGGCTGAAGCCGGCCACCCGGCCGAGGACCTGCCGGACTACGAGATGACGACAATCCCTGACCCGCACCGGCCCTTCGCGATGCTCGTGATCGAAACGGACGACTGCGCGGCCCTCACGGCGGAGGTGCGGGGCCGCGGAGCACGCATCGTCTCGGAGGTGTTCCGCCCGCCCTGGGGCGGGGCGCGTTCGTTCATCAGCGATCCAGAGGGCAACCTCATCGAGCTGGAGGAGCCCGCCTGGGACTAGGTGTGCAGTCCCTCACTCGCCGGGAGGGCTGTCCGAGCGGCCGATGGAGCCAGTCTTGAAGACTGGTGGGCAGAAATGTCTCGTGGATTCGAATCCCACGCCCTCCGCGGGCGATAGCCTTGCGGCCATGATGATCGCAACCCACCAGGTCCCGGTCGTGGAAGGTGGGGTCGGGGTGGATGAGACCGCGGATACGGTCGTTCCCGATGCGGGTGTGGTCGAGTGACGGCCGAGGATCCGAGCGGGCATCGAACGGTCCCGCATCCGCTGCCGGGACTTTCGGCGTACGAGATCAACGACATCGCGATTCCCCCGATCGTCATCGGTTTCGGGGTGGCGTCACTCACGATTCCGATGCGCTTGGGGCTCATCCACTTCGACCCATCGTACTTCTGGCCGATGTTCATCTTCGCGTGGGGCGGGACCGGGTTCGGCGCGATCCTGGTCGGGTTCCGGAAGCTCAAAGAGAAGAAGGAGAGAGCTGCCGGATACGTCACCATCGCGGGTTTCCCCGAGCTGATCCGACTCGATCGAAGGACGGGTGCCGTACTCCGGATGCCAGGCGAACCCGAACCGACGGGGTCGCAGATCAGAGAGATAAGGCGCCGGGCGCGTCTGGAGATGTACAAGTCCGAGCAGTGACGGGTTGAGCGCGAAGACCCCACATCGGGCGCCACCACTTTGCGGTATTTCCGGTGGCCGGTGCGCTGCCGGATACTGACGGTGCTCCACCACCGTTGAACGGAGACGCCAAACGCGCCGTCGCACCCGCCGCAGAAAGCCGATTCTGAGATGCCGACCACAGACAGCACCATCGCCGATCCGCCCCCGACCGTCGTCGCCGACTGCTGCGCCTTCTTCGAGGCCCCTCACGCCCACCTCTGGGAGTACACGAACGGGCACTTGGTGTGCGCGTTCTGCGACGACAAGCGATCGCTCACGACATAGGACACTCGGCCCGCAGCCGGCCGACCCCACCCGCGCGGGTCGGCCGAACGCGTCGGCCGCGGCCCCCTCAGTACCGGTAGAACCCTTCCCCCGTCGCGATGCCGAGCTTGCCCTGGTCGAGGTAGTTCTTCTTCAGGTAGGCGGCGAACTCCCGCTGCTTGGGGCCGGAGACCGAGGAGATGTTGTATGCCGTGTTGAGGCCCACGATGTCGAAGATCTCGAAGGGCCCCTTCGGCGATCCGGTGCCGATCCGCCAGGTCTTGTCGATGGTCTCCGGGTCGGCGATGCCGTCGACGAGCAGCTCGGCCGCCGCGTCGAGCAGCGGGACGAGCAGGGAGTTGAGGACGTAGCCCGCCTTCTCCTTCTTCAGCTCGATCGGCACCATCCCGATCGCCGTCGCGAAGTCGACGACCGCCTGGTAGACGGCGGGGTCGGTCTGCGTCGTGCCCATCACCTCCGCGGTGTTGTTCACCCACACGTGGTTGGCGAAGTGCAGGGCGAGGAACTTCTGCGGCCGTCCCGTGTAGCCGACCAAGTCGCTCGGGAGCAGGGTGGAGGAGTTCGTGGCGAAGATCGTCTTCGCCGGCGCGAGCTCGCCCAGCCGGGTGTAGATGTCGCGCTTGAGGTCCAGGTTCTCCGGCACCGCCTCGATGACCAGATCGGCGTTCGCGACGGCGTCGCCGAGGTCGGAGCTGTAGCGGATCGTGGCGAGCGCTGCCTGCGCCGTGCCGTCCGCCGCGCCGGCGACCTCCTTCTCGTACAGGGCGGCGAGCCCCGCGAAACGCTGGCGGGCGGCGGTGAGCGCCTCCTCGCTGATGTCGTAGGCGGTCACGCTCAGGCCGTGGAAGGCGGTCTGGTACGCGATCTGCGAGCCGAGCACGCCGGTGCCGAGGACCGTGACTGTGGTGATGTCGTTCATTTCTCTCCGTTTCGTGTGACGAGTTCCGTGGGACGACGTCGCTAGATGACCTCGTACTTCTCGAGCATCCGGCCGATCATCGTCTTCTCCACGTAGCGTTTCGCGAACGCCGGGATCGGCAGCTTCTTGCCGTCTCGGAGGTAGCGCGTGGACTTCATGAGCTCGCGGACGTCGTAGACCGAGCCGAACACTTCTGGCACGCCGCGCTCCACGTCGAGCAGCTGGTAGACGGCCTCCATCGCCGTTCGGACCGAGTACTCCGTCGTGAAGATGCAGTCGCGCGTCGACTCGGCGAACTGGCCGATGAAGGCGAAGTTGGTCACGCCGTCCGGCACGACGGCCGGCCGGTCGCCCGCAGTGCGGGGGAGGAAGATGGCGGTGATGAAGGGCATCATGCACGGCCGGGTGATGGCACCGGTGGCAGCGAGCCCGTCGATCTCCTCCAGCGGGACGCCGAGATGGTAGAGCCACTCCCGCGTGATCTCCTCGCCCGTGCACTCGCGCATCGGCTTCTTCACGTAGTCGCCGGGGACGTCGGTGAACAGGCCGTAGAACCAGACGACGGTCTGGTCGTCGGGCTGCTTGCTGAAGTGCGGCTGCCGGTTCACGGTCCAGCTGAGCAGCCACGCGGAGTCTCGGGCGGTGACGATGCCGCCCGTGACGACTTTGCCGCTGCGGGTGGGGCGCTTGGCGATCCGTTCGATGTAGGCGGGGATGCGCTCGTCGATCGTCGTGATCGAGGCCGATTCCCACTGCGACTGCTCGGGGAACGTGCAGAACTTGTCCGGGCGCCCGAACGACGGATCCTGGGCGGCGATGTTGCGCCAGAGGTGCCAGCTGCCGCCGTCGTGCACGACCGGGTCCCAGCCCGCGGCCGTGTGATGATCGCCCCAGCTCGAGTTCTCGACCAGCGAACCGTTCGTGACGAACACGAGGTCGTCGTCGCCGAGGTCCACCCCGCCTTCGACGCCCTTCTCGATCCATTCGATCCGCCGCGCCGTCTTGCGGTCGGCGCGGATGTCGAACGCGACGTTCATGACCCTGGTGTCGAACCGCACCTTCACCCCCTGGTCGCGGAGCCAGGTGAGCAGGGGCAGCACGAGCGACTCGTACTGGTTGTACTTCGTGAACTTGAGTGCGCTGAAGTCGGGCAGGCCGTCGATGTGGTGGATGAAACGCTGCACGTACAGCTTCATCTCCAGTGCGCTGTGCCACTCCTCGAAGGCGAACATCGTGCGCCAGTAGAGCCAGAAGTTGGAGTCGAAGAAGTTCTTGCTCATCACCTCGTCGATGCGCTTGTCGTACAGCTGCTCGGGAACGGCGAGGACGAGGTCGACGATGTCTTTGGTGGCCTTGGCGTCGAGGGTGAATGTCATCCCCGTCCTGGCGTCCTGTCCGCGGTCGACCGTGGCCCGCTGCAGCGAATAGTTGGGGTCGTCCTTGTTGAGCCAGTAGAACTCGTCGAGCACGGACCCGTCGACCTCGAGCGACGGGATGGAGCGGTAGAGATCCCAGAGGCACTCGAAGTGGTCCTCCATCTCCCTGCCGCCACGGATGAGCCAGCCGGTCTCGGCATCGCCGGCGCCGTCGAGAGCGCCGCCGCCGATCGAGGAGGCCTCCAGGATGGTGATCCTCTCGCCGGGGACCTGGCCGTCGCGGATCAGGAAGGCTGCCGCCGCCAGGGAGGCGAGGCCTCCGCCGACGAGGTACGCGGAGACGCGCTCGGCGCGTTCGGGCTTGCGCGGACGTGCGAAGGCTTCGTAGTTCCCCTTGCTGTAGTACATGCCCCACCCCTTATCTTGCACTTGTCTGTGCAAGATAAATTATCCCTCCGATCGCGGGACGCGTCTAGGGGCGGATTCTGCACGTTTGACCGAACGGGGAGCGGTGGATCCGTTCACAGAGTCGCCGGGGAGAGATCCCGGTCGGTCTCGGCCGTCCGGATCAGCGTGCGCAGCTCGTCGGCGGGCACGTCCGCGCCGAAGGTCGGGCGGCCCGGCTGTAAGAGTGCGCTGGCAGCGAGCGGCCCGGCGACGACAGGGTCGAAGCCGAGGGCGTCGATGAGGGCCGCGACCCGGTCGAGGTCGGCGGCGTGGTCGCCGGCGATCGCGATGGCCTTGCGTTCCGGCGTGCCGGCCGGGCGGCTCTCCTCCTCGAGGTCGTGGTAGCCCATGTGGTTCAGGGCCTTCACGACGCGGGATCCGGCGAGGAACTCCTGGACGATCTCGCTCGTGGAGGTGAGCGGGTCGTTCAGGTCGTCGCGGATTCCGTCGGTCTCCCACCAGTAGTTCATGGCGTCGATCACGAGCTTGCCGCGCAGTTGCTCCACCGGGAGGTCGCGGTACTTGCCCAGCGGCAGGGCGAGGATCACGACGTCGGCGCCCTCTGCGGCCTCCTCGGGGCGGGTCGCTGCGGCGCCCGGGGCGAGGACGTCGATGGTGAGGGCGATGCGGTCGGGGTCGCCGGAGCCGGCGATCAGCACGCGGTAGCCGGCCGCGAGGGCCAGCCGGGCGAGGACGGTGCCGACCTTGCCCGCCCCCAGGATTCCGACAGTGCGGATGCCGACCGTGCGGATGCTTTCGTCCATGTCCGTCCTCCTGTCAGCGCCGGAACGCGGCGCCGGTCGCGGGCGTGGGAGCCTCGGCGAGCAGGTCGCGCACCATCGGGATGACCTTCGTTCCGTAGAGCTCGACGGCGCGCATCCGGTCGCCGGCCTTCATGGCGCCGCCTGCGGTGTAGATGAGGTCGAAGCGGCCGACGTCGAGCGTGCGGATGGCGTCGGCCATCTTGCGGGCGACGGTCTCGGGGGAGCCGATGTAGAGCGAGCCGTGGGCGACGTCCGCCTCGAACTCCTGCCGCTGCAGCGGCGTCCAGCCGCGCAGGGCGCCGATCCGGTCGCGGATCACCTTGTAGCCGGGGTAGAACAGCTCCTTCGCCTCCTCGTCGGTCTCGGCGATGAACCCCGGGGAGTGCATCCCGACCGGGAGGGCCTCGGTGCCGAACTGCTCCGCCGCCCGCCGGTACAGGTCGACGTACGGCGTGAAGCGCGACGGGGCGCCGCCGATGATCGCGAGCATCAGCCGGAACCCGTAGTGCGCCGTGCGCAGCACCGACTGCGGGGTGCCGCCGACGCCGACCCAGGTGCGCAGGCGGCCGGACTCCGTCTTCGGGAACACGTCGGCCTCGTGCAGGGCGGCCCGGGTGGTGCCCTCCCAGCTGACCGGCTTCTCGTCCAGCAGCTTGTGGAACAGGTCGATCTTCTCCTCGAAGAGCAGGTCGTAGTCCGCCAGGTCGTACCCGAACAGCGGGAACGACTCGGTGAAGGACCCGCGACCCAGGATCACCTCCGCTCGCCCGTTCGAGAGGGCATCGACCGTCGCGAACCGCTGGAACACCCGCACGGGGTCGTCGGAGGACAGCACGGTCACGCCTGAGCCGAGGCGGATGTTCTCGGTCGCGGTGGCGATGCCGGCGAGCACCGTCTCCGGAGTGGAGATCGCGAACTCGGGGCGGTGGTGCTCGCCCACGGCGAAGGCGTCGACGCCGAGGTCGTCGGCGAGGATCGCCTCGTCCCGGGTGGCGCGGATCGCCTCGGCGTAGCTGGTGATCTCGCCCCGGTCGTCCCTGGGCAGGTCGCCGAAGGTGTCGAGGCCGAATTCGAGGCCGGTGATGTCGGTCATGGTGTGTCTCCTGTCGGAACGGATGATGAGGGGATGGCGGGGAAGGTCACTGCGCGGTCTTCGCCCGCGCGCTGACGATCTGGGCGGTGTGGCGGCCGGTGAGGCGCCAGTCGCCCGGGTCTTCGGCGATGAGCTCGCGAACGCGGGGTGCGACCTGTTCGCCGAAGAGGCGGATGCTGCGCTCGCGGGCCTTCACCGGCAGGTGCCGGATGTCGTACTTCAGGTCGAACCGGGAGAGGTGGTTGGTGCGCACGATCGCGGCCAGCTTCTGCGCCACGGTCTCGGGGGAGCCGACGTAGAGCGCGCCGGTCGCGACCTCCTGCGCATAGCGCTCCGCGGTGGGCGGGTAGAACCCGCGCTCCTGGCTCAGCGCGGTCACGACCGGCCGCCAGTACTCCCAGTGCTCGGTCTTCGCCTCCTCGTCGGTCTCCGCGATCAGCCCGAGCGAGTGCTGCCCGATCGGCAGCTCCGGCTGCCCGAACTGGGCGAGGGCTCGCAGGTAGAGTTCGGCGTGGCCGGCGAAGCGTTCGGGCTTGCCGCCGATGATCGCCATCATCAGGGGGAGGCCGTGCCGGGCCGCGCGTACGACGGAGTCGGGACTGCCGCCGATGCCGATCCAGGCGGGGATGCCGCCCTCGGGCATCCGCGGCCGCAGCCGCACCGACTCGAGGGGGCTGCGGTAGCGGCCGGACCAGGTCACCCGATCCTCGCGCATGAGGCGGAGGAAGAGGTCGAGCTTCTCGTCGAAGATGTCCTCGTACTCCGCGATGTCGTAGCCGAACAGGGGGAACGACTCGATGGCCGAGGCGCGTCCGAGCACGAGCTGTGCGCGCCCGCCGGAGATCCCGTCGACCGTGGAGAACTGCTGGTACAGCCGCACGGGGTCCTGCGTAGACAGCACAGTGACCGAGGTGCCGAGCCGGATCGTGGAGGTCGCCTGGGCGGCCGCCGCGAGCACGACGGGAGTGGCGGAGTCGACCATGTCCTCGCGGTAGTGCTCGCCGACGCTGAAGACGTCCAGCCCGACGGACTCGGCGAGCTGGGCCTCCTCGACCATCAGCCGCAGCGTCTCGGCGTCCGACAGGACCCTGCCGCCGTCGGTCGCGACGTCCCCGAAGGAGTTCAGTCCGAACTCGAGCTCTTCCATGTCGATCACGACCTCCCTCGCCGCCGGACCATCCGGATTGACGTGTCAATGCTGTAACAATGGACTTGACGCGTCAATTCCCGGAGGGAGCCCAGATGAGCGAGGACAGCCCGCGCCGCGCGCCGACGCGGGACCAGCTCCGCACCTGGCGCAACTACATCGAGACGGCCGAGGCGCTCCGCGCCCGCCTGGGCAGCCGGCTGCAGAGCGAATCGGAGCTGTCCACCGGCGACTACCAGGTGCTGCTCGCGCTCACGGAGGCCGACGATCGCACACTGCGCTCCTCCGAACTCGCAGAACTGATCGGCTGGGAGCGCAGCAGGCTCTCCCACCACCTCGGCCGCATGGAGAAGCGCGGACTGATCAGCCGCCAGGCGTGCGCGGACGACGTCCACGGGATCGACGTGATCGCAACGGACGCAGGCTCAGCGGCGTTCCGGTCCGGCTCGGTCCCGCACCTCCGAGCGATACGCGAGCTCTTCCTCGACGCCCTCACGCCGGCGCAGCTCGACGAGGTCGACGACGTCACGCGGGCGCTGCGCCGGCACTTGGGGTTGGATCCTTTCGGTTAAAAGTCTGAGGTCAGGCCATTGACAACACCGATCGCGGCTCGGCACGATATGGACACCAATGTGATCCCTCGAAGGAGAGGCAGTAACGCATGAGTGACACCAGGAAGGAAACCGAGGACTCGGACGCCGCCGATCTCGCGGCACTCGGTTACAAGCAGGAGCTCCATCGGGGGATGAGCGGCTTCTCGAACTTCGCGATCTCGTTCTCCATCATCTCGATCCTGGCCGGCTGCATCACCTCCTACAGCATCGCGCTGAAGTCGGGAGGCCCGTCGGCCATCAACATCGGCTGGCCGCTGGTCGGCGTGTTCGTCCTGTGCGTGGCGCTGGCGATGGCGGAGGTCTGCTCGAAGTATCCGACCGCCGGCGGTCTGTACTTCTGGGCCGGCCGGCTCGCGAAGCGGAACAAGCGCCAGTGGGCCTGGTTCGTCGGCTGGTTCAACTTCCTCGGCGAGGTGGCCGTCACCGCGGCCATCGACTACGGTGCCGCTGTCACCATGATGGCGTTCGGCAACCTGGTGTGGGGCATCGACGTGAACGCGCTCAACACGTTCGTCCTGTTCGTCGTGCTCATCGTGGTGCACGGCCTTCTGAACACCTTCGGTGTGAAGCTGGTCTCGCTGCTGTCGAACGTGTCCGCGTGGTGGCACATCGTCGGTGTGCTCATCATCGTCGGCGCGCTCTGGATCATCCCGACCCGGCACCAGGACGTCGGCTGGACCTTCACCGCGTGGCACAACGAGACCGGCTGGTCGTTCGCCCCGTACGTGTTCCTCATGGGCCTGCTCATGGCGCAGTACACGTACACGGGATACGACGCGTCCGCGCACGTGTCCGAGGAGACCAAGAAGGCCTCGACGGCCGCGCCCCGTGGCATCGTGATGAGCGTGCTGATCTCGATCGTCGGCGGCTGGATCCTGCTCTTCTCGATCACCGCGGCCATCCAGGACGGCAGCCAGGCCGGCCTGACCAAGCTCGCCGCCACCTCGACAGGGCTTCCGCCGGCGCAGATCTTCCTCGACGCCCTCAACAACCCGACGGTGGCGAAGTTCCTGCTCTTCATCGTCTGCGGCGCGCAGTTCTTCTGCGGCATGGCGTCGGTCACGGCGAACTCGCGCATGAGCTACGCGTTCTCGCGCGACAACGCCATCCCCGGCTCACGGCTGTGGGCCAAGGTGAACCCGCGCACCGGCACACCGACCAACTCGATCTGGCTGTGCGTCGTGCTGTCGATCATCCTGGCGGCGCCCGCGCTGGTCAATCTCACCGCCTACCTCGCCGTCACCTCGATCGCGGTCATCGGCCTCTACATCGCCTACGTCACACCTGTGTTGCTGAGGCGACTCGACAAGAGCTTCACGCCCGGCGTCTGGAACCTCGGCCGCTGGAGCGCGGTGATCGGCTGGATCGCCGTGGTCTGGGTGATCTTCATCGTCATCCTGTTCGTGCTGCCTCCGGTCACTCCGATCACCGCCGACACCTTCAACTACGCGCCGATCGCGGTCGTGGTCGTCGCTCTGCTCGCGACCGTGCTCTGGTACACGAACGGCCGCAAGCACTTCATGACGCGCGATGAGGCCAGCCATCTGACGATCAGCGCAGACGAACTGCTCAAGGAGTGAGCGCACCACGATGAACCAACGGCAACACACGACCGACTCCGGCACGGACGCAGCACCGATCGACTCCCCGCTCGTGGATGCGGTGCTGCGTCCCGTGCGCGGCCACATGGCGTTCGAGTCGTGCGTGGAGCAACTCGGCTCGGCGATCCAGCTCGGGATCTTCCGGGCCGGCGACCGGCTGCCGGCCGAGCGTGAGCTCGCTGAGCGCCTGAGCGTCTCCCGGGCGACACTCCGGGAGGCCATCAGCGCTCTGCGCGCCGCAGGCTTCGTGTCGACGACGCGCGGGCGGGGCGGCGGCACCATCGTGGAGTCGGTCGTGGTGCCGGGGGACTGGCGGCCGGACCAGGCGGCGGTGCCCGCCAGGGCCTCCGACATCGAAGACGTCACGGTGTTCCGTTCCGTCATCGAGCCGGGGGCCGCCTACCAGGCCGCGCAGACCGACCTCTCGGCCGATCAGCGCGAGCTTCTGAGGAGCTGCCTGCGCGACCTCGGCGAGGCCGGGTCACCGGCCGAGTACCGGCAGGCCGATGCCCGGCTGCACCTGGCGATCGCGACCGTGTGCGGGTCGGACGAGCTCTCGACGGCCTGCAACACGGTGCAGATCAAGATCCACCAGCTGCTCGCCGAGATCCCGTTCCTGCAGAAGAACATCGAGAGCTCGGAGGAGCAGCACCGCATCATCGTGCAGGCGATCCTCGACGGCGATGCCGACCGTGCCCGCTTCGTCATGCACGACCACTGCGCCGCCACGGCTGCGCTGCTGAAGGGCCTACTGAAATGAGGGACACGAACGTGACCACGCGCAATGACCGCATGCTGACCGTCGAGCAGCTGAGGGAGGCGATCCTCGGCGACGAGATCGACACCGTCGTCCTGGGCTTCACGGACATGCAGGGACGCCTGCAGGGCAAGTTCATCCACGGCCGCTTCTTCCTCGACTCCGTGCTCGCGCACGGGACGGAGGGGTGCAACTACCTTCTCGCGGTCGACGTCGAGATGAACACGGTCGACGGCTACGACATCTCCTCCTGGGACAAGGGCTACGGCGACATGGTCTTCGAGCTCGACCTCTCGACGATCCGCCGGCTCCCGCACCGGCCGGGCACCGCGCTCATCCAGTGCGACCTCTCGCTCGAGCACGGCGGCCCGGTGCGGGTGTCGCCCCGCGCCATCCTGCGCGCCCAGACCGACCGCGCCGCGAAGCACGGATTCACAGCGCTCGCGGGCACCGAGCTGGAGTTCGTCGTGTTCGAGGACACGTACGAGGACGCCTGGAACGCCGGCTACCGCGATCTCACGCCGGCGAACCTCTACAACGTCGACTACTCGATCCTCGGCTCGAGCCGGGTGGAGCCGCTGCTGCGCGACATCCGCAACCTCATGTACGCGGCCGGACTGGACGTGGAGTCCGCCAAGGGTGAGTGCAACTTCGGCCAGCACGAGATCGCCTTCAAATACGCCGAGGTGATGACCACCGCCGACAACCACACCGTCTACAAGACCTCCGCCAAAGACATCGCTTCCCAGCGCGGCAAGTCGATCACGTTCATGGCGAAGCCGAGCGAGCGCGAGGGCAACTCCTGCCACGTGCACATGTCGCTGCGCGGCCTGGACGGCTCCCTCGCGTTCTGGGACGACGCGACCGGCGAACGCACTCCGCTCTACGACCACTTCATCGCAGGCGTCCTGCGCACGATGCGCGAGTTCACCCTCTTCTACGCGCCCAACATCAACTCCTACAAGCGGTTCGCCAAGGGGTCGTTCGCCCCGACCGCCGTCGCCTGGGGACACGACAACCGAACGTGCTCCGTCCGCCTGGTCGGCCACGGTTCCGGCGCGCGGATGGAGAACCGGCTCCCCGGCGGCGACGTCAATCCGTACCTGGCGCTGGCGGCCATGCTCGCCGGCGGCCTCTACGGCGTCGAGCACGAACTGGAGCTCGAGCCGGAGACGGTGGGCAACGCGTACGAGTCGGGGGCGCCGACCGTCCCGACCACTCTCCGCGAGGCGCGCGACGCCTTCGCGGCGTCCGAGATCGCCCGCGAGGTCTTCGGAGAGGATGTCGTCGCCCACTACGTGAACTACGCGGACGTCGAGCTCGCCGCCTTCGAGTCCGCCGTCACGGATTGGGAACTCCGGCGCGGATTCGAGAGGCTCTGAGCATGCGGTTCCCCACCTCCACCTTCGGCGCCGGCGGCACGCACACGGTCCTGAACCCCGCGACGGCCGAGGTCATCACCGATGTCGCCCTGGCCGACCTCGCCGAGACCGACGCGGCCATCGAGCGCGCACACCGCGCGTACCCCGCGTGGCGTGCGATCGCGCCGGGAGATCGCGCCCGCCTGCTGCGCGCGTTCTCCGCCATCGTCGACGAGCACCGGGAGGAGCTGGCGCTCCTCGAAGTGGTGAACGCCGGCCACACGATCGGGAACGCCCGATGGGAGGCGGGGAACGTCCGCGACGTGCTCGCCTACTACTCCGCCGCTCCCGAGCGCCACTTCGGCCGGCAGATCCCCGTGCCGGGGGGCGTCGACATCACATTCCACGAACCGCTCGGGGTCGTCGGGATCATCGTCCCGTGGAACTTCCCCATGCCGATCGCCGGCTGGGGCTTCGCACCGGCGCTCGCCGCGGGAAACACCGTGGTCCTCAAACCCGCCGAGCTGACTCCGCTCACGGCGATGCGGATCGCGGAGCTGGCGCTGGAGGCGGGCATCCCCGAGGGCGTCTTCACCGTCATCCCGGGCAAGGGCCGCATCGTCGGGGAGCGCTTCGTCACGCATCCGCTGGTGCGCAAGGTCTGCTTCACCGGCTCCACGGAGGTCGGCAAGGGGATCATGCGCGGCTGCGCCGACCAGGTGAAGCGGGTGACGCTGGAGCTGGGCGGCAAGAGCGCCAACATCGTGTTCGACGACGCCGACCTCGAGAAGGCAGCGGCGTCCGCGCCGGGCGGGGCGTTCGACAACGCCGGCCAGGACTGCTGCTCGCGTTCGCGCATCCTCGTGCAGCAGGGCGTCTACGAGCGCTTCCTCGAACTGCTCGAGCCGGCCGTGAAGTCGTTCCGGGTCACGGACCCGCACGCGGACGACGCCGAGATGGGCCCGCTGATCTCAGCGGGCCAGCGGGATTCTGTGGCCGCGCACCTCGTCGACGCCGACATCGCGTTCGCGGGCCAGACCGTGAGCGGCACCGACGGGTACTGGCTGGCGCCGACGGTGGTTCTGCCGCGCACGCTGCAGGACCCGGTCTGGACGCAGGAGCTGTTCGGCCCTGTCGTGGCCGTGCTGCCCTTCACCGACGAGGCCGATGCGATCGCCAAGGCCAACGACACCACGTACGGGCTGTCCGGCTCCATCTTCACGCGCGACATCGGCCGCGCCCTGCGGGTCGCCCGTGGTGTGGAGTCGGGCAACCTCTCGGTGAACTCGCACTCCTCCGTGCGCTATTGGACGCCGTTCGGCGGGTTCAAGCAGTCCGGCCTCGGGCGGGAGCTCGGACCGGACGCGCCCGACTCCTTCTCGGACGTCAAGAACGTCTTCCTCTCGACCGACGACTGACGTGTCGACGGTCACGACGAATCACCACACGAAAGGCGAACACATGGGAAAGCTCGACGGCAAGGTCGGCGTCATCACGGGAGGCTGCAGCGGCATCGGCCTGGCGACGGCGAAGAAGTTCGTGGTCGAGGGCGCGAAGGTCGTCATCGGCGACGTGGACGCTGTGAACGGCCCACGGATCGCCGACGAGCTCGGGGGAGCCTTCATCCAGGTCGACGTGACCGACGCCGAGCAGGTGGAGGCGATGTTCGCGCTCGCCAAGGAGCGCTTCGGCCGGATCGACATCGCCTTCAACAACGCCGGCATCTCGCCTGCGGACGACGACTCCATCCTGAAGACCGGCATCGAGGCGTGGGACCGGGTGCAGAAGGTCAACCTGACCAGCGTCTACCTGTGCTGCAAGGCCGTGCTGCCGTACATGCTGGAGCAGGGAAGCGGCTCGATCATCAACACCGCCTCCTTCGTCGCGCTGCTGGGCGCCGCCACCTCGCAGATCTCGTACACGGCGTCCAAGGGCGGCGTGCTGGCGATGACGCGCGAGCTGGGCGTGCAGTTCGCCGGCAAGGGCATCCGCGTGAACGCGCTCTGCCCCGGCCCGGTGAACACCCCGCTGCTGCAGGAGCTGTTCGCCAAGGACCCGGAGCGTGCGGCGCGTCGCCTCGTGCACATCCCGATGGGCCGCTTCGCCGAACCGGAGGAGCTCGCGAACGCCGTTGCCTTCCTCGCCAGCGACGAGTCGAGCTTCATCACGGCGACAGAGTTCCTGGTGGACGGCGGGCTCTCGCACGCCTACGTGACCCCGCTCGACTCCGACTTCGACTGAGTCGCAGATGAGCGCCCCGGTCATCGGCCTCACCACCTACCGCCAGCCCGCCGACTGGGGCACCTGGCGGTCGGTGCGTGCCGACCTCCTTCCGACCGACTACGCGTCGGCCGTCGAGCGCGCGGGCGGCGTGCCGGTACTGCTTCCGGTGTTCGCCGGCCGGGAGGCAGCGGTCACCGCGGTCTCCCGGCTCGACGGCGTTCTCATCGCGGGCGGCGCCGACCTGAACCCGGAGCTCTACGGTGAACGGCCCGACCCGCACGTCACCACCTGGTACGACGACCGGGATGCGTCGGAGCTGTGGGTCCTGCAGGCGGCCGAGGACGCGGAACTCCCGGTGCTCGGCGTCTGCCGCGGAATGCAGCTGATGGCGGTCGCGGCCGGCGGGACGCTCGTGCAGCACCTGCCGGACGCGGTGGGCCACACGGATCACGCGGGCGGCCCGAGCGACTACGGGCAGATCCAGGTGACCCTCCGCCCCGGGCACCGGATCTCCACGCTCCTCGAGAGCAGCTTCATCGCTCCCTGCCACCACCACCAGGCCGTCAGCACCCATCCCGGCTTCATCGGCACGGCCGAGGACGGCGACGGCGTGCTCCAGGCGATGGAAGGGACAGGGGAACGCTTCGAGCTCGCCGTCCAGTGGCATCCGGAGACCGGGCGGGACCTCGGCCTGTTCGAGGGGCTGGTCGCGGCGGCTGGGGCGCGCTCGCGGTCCTAGCGGCGAGCCGCCGGGGCTCGGAGGATACCGGTCACGGTCGGCCCACAAGGAGGCGAAGAGACCCGTCGAAGGTCGGCTGGGTCCGGAGCCGACCGTTCCGTTCATCCCATCGCCCGGATGCGAGATCCGCACGGAGGGTACGTTCGAAGCGGTCCTCGACATCCCGGCCGACGAAACTCCACGCGGAGTTGGCGCGCCGAGCGCCGGGGTCGAGGAGCGCTTCCGGCCGACCGTAGTAGGCCTCGGAGAATCCGTCGGCGCAGGCCAGCGGGATCGGCACCTTCTCGACCGTCACCGTTCCGCCCAGACCCGCACAGAGGTCGGCGATCGCGGGATAGCGGCCGGCCTCCGTCGCGATCACTTCGGGTGCGTAGTCGTCGAGCCACGACGCCGCGAGGGCGGTCGGGTCGCAGGTCAGGATCACCACCGGTCCCGCCGCGACCCGCCGCAGTTCGCGCAGGCCCCCGCGG
>JABLTH010003668.1_pt1 | contig 28667 bp, 26 predicted proteins | sample 7875711 | NCBI WGS metagenome assembly JABLTH01 (sample SAMN14941262, study PRJNA633318) | bioreactor metagenome | isolation source: bioreactor | place: China | collected 2019-03-05 | reverse complement strand
GAAGGCGCGGGTTCCGGTGAACGACCACGGCCTGCTCTACGGAGACGGGCTCTTCGAAGGGATCCGCATCTACGGCGGGCGCGTGTTCCGGCTCGATCTGCACCTCGCGCGGCTCGCGGCCGGGGCGCGCGCGATCGGCCTCGCGCTGCCCGTGACCGCCGCCGGGCTGCGCGCGATCGTGCTCGACACCGCGCGAGCCTTCGGCGAGCGCGAGGCGTACGTGCGGCTGCTCGTGACCCGTGGCGAAGGGCCGCTCGGGGTCGACCCGACGCCGTGCAAGGCGCCGCGCGTCGTGTGCATCGTCGACGCGATCAGCCTCTATCCGCCCGAGGTCCGCGCGCGCGGACTCGACCTCGCGACCGTGAGCCTGCGGCGCCCGCCCGCCGACGTTCTCGATCCGCGCGTCAAGAGCCTCAACTATCTGAACAGCGTCCTCGCCCGGCGCGAGGCGCGGCAGCGCGGCGCCGACGAAGCGCTGATCCTCAACCTCGCCGGCCAGGTCGCCGAGGCGAGCGTCGCCAACGTCTTCGTCGTCCTCGGCGGCGCGCTCTCGACGCCCCCGCCGAGCGACGGTGCGCTCGAGGGCATCACGCGGCGAAGCGTCCTCGAGCTCGCCGCGCGGCTCGGCATCCCGGCCGCCGAGCGCAGCGTCGGCCGCGCGGACTTCTTCGCGGCCGACGAAGCGTTTCTCACCGGGACGGGGGCGCGCATCGCGGCGGTCCGCTCGCTCGATGGCGCCGCGATCGGCGGCGGAGCCCCGGGCCCGGTCGTGCGGCGGATCGACGCCGCCTTCTCGGAGCTGGTGAACGAGCCGTCGATGGGAACGCCCTTCTGACGCCGAGCGCTCGTGCGGCCGGGGCCGGCTTCGGTGCGGGCCCGTTGCCGGGCTCCTAAGCTCTCGTCCGCTCGAGACGAGGGGGACCCCGTGCGCTGGCAGCAGGCCTTCATTCCGACGCTCCGCGACGACCCGGCCGACGCCGAGGCCGTGAGCCACCGGCTGCTGGTCCGCGCCGGCTTCGTGCGCCAGCTCGTCGCCGGCGTGTACTCGCTGCTCCCGCTCGGCCTGCGCGTGACGCGCAAGGTGACGGCCGTCGTCCGCGAGGAGATGGACCGGATCGGTGCGCAGGAGTTCCGGCTTCCTGCGCTCCACCCCGGCGAGATCTGGAAGCAGAGCGGGCGCTGGGAGCTGATGGGCCCCGAGATGTTCCGCATCAAGGACCGGCGTGACGCCGATCTGTGTCTCGGAATGACGGCCGAGGAGATCTTCGCGACGATCGCCTGCGAGCTGCGTTCGTACCGCGACCTGCCGCAGATCTGGTACCAGATCCAGACCAAGTTCCGCGACGAAGCGCGGCCCAAGTCGGGCGTGCTGAGGGTGCGCGAGTTCACGATGAAGGACTCGTACTCGCTCGACCTCGACCGCGCCGGCCTCGACGTCTCGTTCCAGCGGCACTTCGAGGCGTATCGCAGGATCTTCGAGCGCTGCGCACTCCAGACCGTCGCCGTCGAGGCCTCGTCGGGGTCGATGGGCGGGAGCGAGTCGGTCGAGTTCATGGTGGCGAGCGAGGCCGGCGAAGACCACATCGTGTCGTGCGGCGCGTGCGGCTACGCGGCGAACGTCGAGAAGGCGACGTCGGCAGTGCCCGCCGTCGAGGACGGACCCGGGGCGGAGGCGCCGGTGCGCTTCGCGACGCCCGGCGTCCGCACCATCGACGCGCTCGCCGCGTTCGACGGCGGCGCGCCGGCCGATCGGCAGATCAAGACGCTCGTCTACGTCGTCGACGGCGAGGTCGTTCTCGTGCTGCTGCGCGGCGACCACGCGCTCGCCGAGCAGAAGCTCCGCGACGCGACGGGCGCGCGCGAGCTTCGCCCGGCGAACGCCGGCGAGATCCGCGGCGCGCTCGGCGCATCGGCGGGAAGCCTCGGCGCGGTCGGTGTCCGCGGCCTGCGCGTCCTCGCCGACGCCGCGCTCGACGGCCGGCGCGACATGACGACCGGCGCGAACGAAGACGATTTCCACCTGCGCGGCGTCGACGTCGCCCGCGACGTCACGGTGTCGGCCTGGCACGACCTGCGCGAGGTGCAGGCCGGCGAGCCGTGCCCGCTGTGCGGCGCCGCGCTCGCGGTCGGCAAGGCGATCGAGGTCGGGCACATCTTCAAGCTCGGCACGCGCTACAGCGAGGCGCTCGGCGCGCGCGTGCTCGACGAGGCGGGCCAGTCCCTCCCGATCGTCATGGGGTCGTACGGCATCGGGATCGAGCGCACGATGGCCGCGATCGTCGAGCACAGCCACGACGACGCCGGCATCATCTGGCCCGTCCGGGTGGCCCCCTACGAGGTGGTGATCACCGTGGTCAACCCGAAGGACGTCGCCACCGCAGAGGCCGGAGCGCAGCTCTACGACGCGCTGCAGGCGGCGGGGATCGACGTGATTCTCGACGACCGCGACGAGCGGCCGGGCGTGAAGTTCAAGGACGCCGACCTCGTGGGGATTCCCTACCGGATCACGGTCGGGCCGAAGGGCCTCGCGAAGAAGCAGGTCGACCTGACACGCCGGCGCGACGGCCGGACCGACGCCGTCGACCTCGCCCGCGCGGCGGGGACCGTGGTCGAGGCCGTCCTCGAGGAGCGCCGCTGAAAATTCCCGGCGCTCCCGGCGCCGCCAGTTAGAATCGGAGCACCGAGACGAGATCGGAGGGCTTCGATGGACGGCGCGACGATGGAGTACTGGCTCTTCCTCAACCGCTGGCTGCACTTCCTGGCCGGGATCACCTGGATCGGGATGCTCTACTACTTCAACTTCGTCCAGACGCCGTTCTTCGCGACGGAGCTGGGCGGGCAGGCGCGCAGCCAGGTGGTGCGCGGCCTCGTCCCCGACGCGCTTTGGTGGTTCCGCTGGGGGGCGATGGTCACCTTCATCACGGGCTGGCTCATCATCCTCACGCGCTGGGGACACCAGGGTGTGCCGCTCTCCGACCCGTACATGACGCGGATCCTCACCGGCGGGCTCATGGGATCGGTGATGTGGGCGAACGTGTGGTTCGTGATCTGGCCGGCGCAGAAGGTCGTGATCGCATCGGCGAATCAGGTCGCCGGCGGCGGACAGGCGATTCCCGAGGCGGCCGCCCGCGGCGCGCGCGCCGGGCTCGCGTCGCGAACCAACACGCTGCTCTCGATCGGAATGCTCTTCTTCATGGGGGCGGCGAGCCACCTGACGACGCTCGGAACTGCGGGTGGCAACGCGGCCTACTGGATCCTGTTCCTCGTGCTCGTCGGCGCCGTCGAAGCGAATGCGCTCGTCGGCAGCGGACAGCCGCGGCAAAAGCCGCTCGCGACGGTGAAGGGGACGATCCATGCCGGCATCGGCGTGGCCGTGCTGCTGTTCATCATCATGAAGGTGACGACCGGCTGACCGGCGAGCGCGGCCGGCGAGCCGCGGCGCAGCCGTCCGATCGCGGAAGAGCGCCGGGACCTCCCGCGCCCTCAGGGCGCCGGAGCGACCGTCGCGAGGTAGGCCGCGAGCGCCGGGATCCTGGGCTCGAGCTGCGGCAGCGGGATCATCGCGTGCGTCTGTCGCTTCGGTGTGTAGCCGGGCGGGTACTCGTTGCGAAGGACCTTGGCCGCGAGCAGCGCCTCGGCCGAGCCCGCGAGCGGGGGGCCGAGCGCGCCGGGCTGCGCAGGGTCCGCGTTGTGGCACGCCGTGCAGTTGGCCGAGTAGACCTGCTTGCCCTCGGCGGCGAGCGGAGAGAGCGGCGCAGTGCCCGATCCCTGCGAGCACGCGGCCGCCAGCGCGACGCCCGCCACGCCAGCGGCAGCTCGAAGGATCCTCGTCCGCGTCATCTCGCTCTCTCCTCGCGCACAGCCGGCTCGCGCACCGGGCCGCGAGGATTGCCCACCGCCCGAACGGGCGCCAACGCACGCGCCGATCCGGCGAGCTCGATCGCGAGGCAGCGCGCGTAGGGCGAGAAGCCGAGCACGCTCGCGATGCGAAGCGAGGCGGCGTTCGCTTCGAGAGACGGGTATTCGAGCAGCAGGCTGCGACCGGCGGCCTGCTGCGCTGCGAGCGCCGCGGCGCGGCGCCCTGCGCCGAGCCCGCGCGCTGCGGGGTGCGTGATCACGCCGAGCCGAGCGACGCGCTCGGCGATGGTCTCGAAGCCCGCGGCCGCGAGCAGGACGCCGGATTCGAAGACGCCCGCGGTCGCCGCGGGCTCGCCGCGGTGGCCGAGGCCCGAGCGCTCCCACTCCGGCGCCGTCACGGCGTCGCGAAGACGCGCGAGCGCTGCGCGATCGGACGCCGCGAACGGCCGCGGCTCGCCCGCGCCGGCCGGCGTCGCGGGCGGACCCTCACGATGGAGGAGCAGCGCGGGGCCGATCGCACGGCCGGCGCGCGCGCCGAGCGCGGCGCGGAGCCGGGCCTCGGCCGGGAGCGACGGATCCTCGCCGAGATGCTCTGCAAGAGCGCGCACGACCGCCTCTTCGCCGTGGAGCAGCAGCGTCGCGTCGCGCGCGAGGAGAAAGACGCGTCGGCGCGCTCCGCCTTCGCCGGCCGCGAGCGCGTGGACGCCCGGCGCGCGCAGCAGCGCCGGGTCGCAGCCGAGCCGCCGCGCCCAGTGCGAATCGATCCTGCGTTGCAGCGACTCGTCCACGCGCGCCTCCGGGCGCTCTCCTCGCGAGCGTTCCGCGCGGCTCGGGCGACGGCAGCTTCCGGTCTGCCGCCCGGGCCCCGCCGCCCACGATAGACTCGCGCACCTCGCCATGCCGACCCCTCGCCGCGAGCTCTTGCGCCTCGTCCGCCTCGCCTGGCCGATCGCCGCGGCGCAGGTCGGGAACATGCTGATGGGGATGGTCGACACGCTCTTCGTCGGGCGCGTCGGCGTCGAAGCGCTCGCCGCGCTCTCGCTCGGAAACGCGTTTCTCTACGGAACGCTCCTCATCGGGCAGGGGCTCGTCCTCGGAATCGATCCCCTCGTCACACAGGCGCACGGCGCAGGAGACGGACGCGCGACCGCACTCGCGCTCCAGCGCGGGCTCGTCGTCTCGGGGCTCGTGACGCTCCTCGTGTCGCTCTCGCTCTGGTTCACGGCGCCCGTTCTCGTTCTGCTCGGCCAGGAGCCGGCGCTCGCCGGCGCGGCCGGCGGCTACATCCGCGTGCAGATCCCGTCGATCGGTGCGCTCTACGCGTATCTCGCGCTGCGCTCGTACCTGCAGGGGCGCGGGATCGTACGGCCTGCGCTCGCGGCGATGATCGTCGCGAACGTCGCGAACGTGGTCTTCAACTGGACGCTGGTCTTCGGGCACCTCGGTCTGCCCGCGCTCGGCCTCTACGGCTCCGGGATCGCGACCGCGCTCTCGCGGCTGGTGCTGCTCGCGGCGATGGCGGCGCTCATGTGGGCCGGGCGGCTCCACGACGGCGCGTGGACACCGTGGTCGCGCGCGGCGCTCGACGGCCGCGCGATTCGCCGAATCCTCGGCTACGGGATGCCGATCGCGCTGCAGATGGGCTTCGAGGTCTGGGCCTTCTCGGCGGCGACGCTGCTCGCCGGGCGCCTCGGCGCGGCGGCCGTTGCGGCGCACACGATCGCGCTCAACCTCGCGTCGTTCTCGTTCATGATGCCGCTCGGCGTGGCGCAGGCCGCGTGCACGCGAGTCGGCAACCTCGTCGGCGCAGGCCGCCCGGCGGATGCCGATCGTGCGGCGCGCGTCGCGGTCGGCCTCGGCGCCGCCGTGATGGCGTGCTGGGCGCTCGCCTTCGTGACACTTCGGGGTGTCCTTCCCGGCCTCTACACGGCCGACGCGCCGGTGATCGCGCTCGCCGCGGCGATCCTCCCGATCGCGGGCGCGTTCCAGATCTTCGACGGCGTGCAGGTCGTCTCGGCGGGCGTGCTGCGAGCGATGGGCAATACGCGGCCGGCCGCGCTGCTCAACTTCGCGGGCTACTGGCTGGTGGCGCTTCCGCTCGCGGCGTGGCTCACCGCGCGCGAGGGATCGGGGCTCACCGCGATCTGGTGGAGCCTTTGCCTCGGCCTGCTCCTCGTCGCGGCGGGCCTCGTCGTCGTCGTCCACGCGCGCGGGCCGCGGCATCTCGTGAGCGGCGCGGCGCCGCGGTAGCATGCGCCGGTGTCCGACCCGGCCGCCCCCGACGATGCCATCGCACCCGAGATCGTCCGCGCGTGGACGAGCCCCGAGCCCGGCCGCCTGTTCGGCCGCGGGCACCCCGTCGGCGACTTCCTCGAAGCGTACGAATGGCGCGTGCTCGAGGAGCGGCCGGGGCACCTCGCGCTCGACGTGCACCTTCCGCAGCAGGTCAAGAACCCGCGCGGGCAGCTCTTCGGCGGCTTCACGCCCACCTACGTCGACCTCGTCGCGCTCCGAACCGTACGCGCCGGCTTGCCGCACAAGGCGCCCCGCGGCTGGCTCGCGACGGTCAACATGCGGATCGACTACTTCGAGCCCGTCGTCGAGGAGTTCCGGATCGAGAGCTCGGTCCTGCACCGCCGGGGCCGGACGGTTCTCGTCGATACGCGATTTCTCGACCGGAGCGGCACCCTCCTCGTCTTCGCGGTCACGACCCTGCGCGAGCGGTAGCGAAGCGCTACCCGGCGCGAGCCCTCGCGCGGGCTTCGCCCCGTGACAGGCGCCCGGGCGCGGGGTATTCGATGCCACTCCGCGAGGGAGGCCCGCCCATGCCCGTCCCGCCGTCTTCGGATCAGCGCATTCCCCGGCTCATCGAAGCCGCGGAGGAGATGAAGGAGGGCCGCTACCGGGTCGAGGTTCCGGTCACGCCGCCCGACGATCTCGGACGCCTCGGCGCCACGCTCAAGGAGCTCGCCGAGACCCTCGAGGCTCGCTACCGGCAGATCGAGGAGCTCGGCGCGATCACGGCGAGCGTCAACTCGGGCCTGCTGCTCGACGACGTCCTCGAGAAGATCTACAGCGATTTCCGCGAGCACATCCCGTACGACCGCATCGGCTGCTCGCTGATCGACGCCGATGGCAAGCGCGTGCGCGCGCGCTGGGCGAAGGCGAGCTACCCGGGCGTTCGGGTGATGAAGGGCTACTCGGCGCCGCTCGCCGGCAGCAGCCTCGAGACGATCTTCCGCACGGGCCGGCCGCGCATCCTCAACGACCTCGCCGAGTACCTGCGCACGAAGCCCGGCTCCGAGTCGACGCGCCTCATCGTCGCCGAGGGAATCCGCTCGTCGCTCACGTGCCCGCTCGTCGCGAACGGCGTTCCGGTCGGCTTCCTGTTCTTCTCGAGCACGCGCCCGGGAACGTACGCCGATGCGCACGTCGAGATCTACCAGCGCATCGCGCAGCAGATCTCCGTCATCGTCGAGAAGGGCCGGCTCGTCTCGCAGCTCGCCGACCAGAAGGCGGAGATCGAGCGGCAGAACGACGAGCTGAGGCGCCTCGGCGAGCTCAAGAACCGCTTCCTCGGAATGGTCGCGCACGACCTGCGGAACCCGATCGGAAACGTGCAGGCCATCGCCGAGCTGCTGCTCGACCCGGAGACCGAGGTCTCCGAGGCCGAGCGCCGGAGCTTCCTCGAAGACGTGTTGGGGCAGACGAGGTACATGCTGCCCCTGCTCGAGGACCTGCTCGACGTGACCGAGATCGACTCCGCGCGCCTCGTCCTGCACAAGGAGCGCGTGAACGTCGTCACGTTCCTGAGCGACTGCGTGGCGCGACACGCGCTGCTCGCCGAGCCGAAGGGAACGCACGTCGTGCTCGGAGAGGCGACTCCCGGCTACGTCGAGGCCGACCCGGTGCGGCTGCGGCAGGTGCTCGACAATCTCGTCTCGAACGCAGTCAAGTTCTCTCCTCCCGGCAGCAATGTTCGGATCGAGGCGAGCAAGCTCGAGACGGGCTGGCGCATCGCCGTGCACGACGAGGGTCCGGGCCTCACCGATCAGGACCGCCAGCGCCTGTTCCTCGAGTTCGCGCGGCTCTCGGCCCGGCCGACGGGCGACGAGAAGAGCACGGGCCTTGGCCTCGCGATCTCGCGCCGCATCGTCGAGGCGCACGGCGGCAGCATCGGCGCCGACTCCTCTCCCGGCCGCAGCTCGACCTTCTGGTTCAGCCTCCCGCTCTGAACGCTACGCGGCGCGGCCTGCTCTTCGCCGCGCCGCGAGCAGCGCCGCGCCGAAGCCGGCCAGGACGAGCGTTCCCGGCTCGGGCACGAGCGTGACGCGCGTCGCGCCGTCGGACGGAATGAAGTTCTGGCCGCCATCGAGCGAGAGCTCGGTGAAGACGTCGAAGAAGCTCGAGATGCGGAACAGGCCGCCGCCGATGTCTTCGATCGTCGTCTGGCCGAGTGATGCGAGCGTCGGGCTCTCGCGGATCAGAACGGCGCCGGTGCTGAGGTTCATCGAGAGCAGCTCGGTGGTGAAGGTTCCGGTCACGTTGCCGACTTTGCCGAGGACGCCCGTCGCAACGGGCCCCTGCAGCAGGATCGGCGTCGAGACCGGGACCGTGACCACGCCTTGCAGGACCGAGTCGAACTGCTCGAGCTCGTCGGCCCCCAGCGGGATCCGCGAAACATTCGTGAACCCGAAGTGACTGATGTCCGTGATCACGACGGCGCCGCCGCCGTACGATGCGTGGACGTCCGCCGCCGTGCGGTACTCGCCGGAGGCCGGCGGCAGCGACGGATCGGCGGTGACGATGTCCGCGCGTGCGGGCGGGCTCGCGGACAGCGCCAGCGCTGCCGAGCACAGGAGCGCGCTCGTGATGTGCGGGATTCGGTACGACCTCATGTCTTGCTCCCCGAGCGGCGGAGCTCCCGTCCCGATACGGGACGGCCGGCCCCTCCACAGGGGAAGTGGCTCCGCCGGCGCGAAGGTGTCAGACACGAAGGAGCGTCAGCCGCGATCGGCGAGCAGACCTTTGCCCGGAACGTGATTCATCTCGAGCCGGATGCCGTCCGGGTCTTCGAAGAGCACCGAGTAGTAGCCGGGCGCCCAGCTCCCGTCCTCGGGCGGATGGACGATGTTCGCGCCCATCTCGCGCAGCAGCGCGTGCAGGCGATCGACGTCCTCGCGTTCGCGCGCGCGGAAGCACAGGTGGTGCAGTCCGGTACGCGACTGGACGAAGCGCTCCCCCCTGTGCTCGGGAGCGCACGCACGGATGCCGAACGCCGTGCGGCCGCCGACACAGTAGTAGAAGCCGTCGCCGTCGAGGACGGGCTTCATGCCGAGCGCCGGCAGGAGCCGCGCGTAGAACGCGCGCGAGCGCGCGAAGTCGCTCACCGTGACGAACGTGTGCGCGATGCCGTTGATCTCGATCATCGGTTCCTCCCGGTCCGCTGCTGCCCTCGGCCTCCTAGTGCAGGAGCGCCGCCGGCTCCTCCCGCCCGGGCTGCGCGAGCGCGTGGCGGGCGTGGAGCACGCCGAGGAAGCGCTCGACGGCCTGGTTGACGCGAACCGTTCGCACCGAGTGGAAGATCTCGAAGGCGTGCTGCGCGCCGGGAATCTCGGCGTACGCCACGGGCTCTCGAGACTTCTCGCGCAGCGCCTTCACGAACGTGCGCGCCTCGCCCACCGGCACCAGCGAGTCGCCCGAGCCGTGGATCACGAAGAAGGGCGGAGCGCCCGCGTGGACGTGAGAGAGCGGCGACGCCTGCTCCCAGCGCTCGGGGATCTCGTCGCGGGAGCCCTTCAGCACCTGCTTCTCGAGCACGTCCTGCAGGCCTTCGTGCGGCCAGGCTCGCGCGCGGTCGAGGAAGTCGTAGACGCCGTAGAACGGAACGCAGCCCTGGACGCTCGTGTCCTTGTCCTCGAACCGGGGCTGGAAGGCGGGGTCGTTCTGCGTGAGCGCGACCATCGCGGCGAGGTGGCCTCCGGCGGAGCCGCCCGTCACGACGACGAAGCCGGGGTCGCCGCCGTACGACGCGATGTTCTCCTTGATCCAGACCAGCGCCTTCTTCACGTCGACGAGATGATCGGGGAACGTCGCGTGCGGGCTCAGCCGGTAGTTGGCGGTGACGCAGATCCAGCCGTGCGCGGCGAGCTGGAACATGAGCGGGAGCGCCTGCTCGTTCTTGCTGCCCATCACCCAGCCGCCGCCGTGGATCTGGAGCAGGACGGGGCGGCCGCGTCGCTGGTCGCGGCCGTGGTAGACGTCGAGCGCGAGGTCGATCCCGCGTTCGCGCGCGTAGCGGATGTCCTTCACGCGCTCGACGTGCCCGCTGCGAAGCGGCACCGGCTGCACGATGCGCCGCCAGTCGATCGCGTCGCTCATCTCCGCGCGGTGTTCGGGAAGGATGCGTTCGGTGTAGTCGGGCCCGAGCGCCTCGCGCAGCGCCTCGTCGGCGACGCGGCCGGCGCGCGCGGCGCGGAGCTGCGCGACGCCGAGGCCGAGCCATGAGACGAGCGTGATGGCGAGGCCGATCTGGCCCGGCCGGTGATCCAGCGCCCCGGCGAGTCCGAAGACGAGCGTTGCCGCCGCCTGCCATGCGACGTGGTGCAGCGCGAGCTCGCTCGTGAGCCAGCCCGCGGCGAAGCTCAGCGCCGAAATGCGCATGCCGCGAGTGATCGGGAACAGGGCGTTCCACGTGAACGCCGCTCCCCAGAGGCTGACCGCGAGGAAGAGCCAGGAGACCATGGGGGGTCCTTTCGGAGAAGGGTGCGCGGTCGCCAAGTGTGGCCGCATCGGCACCCGGGCGCCACGACGGCCCTGCCGCAGCGCTGATAGACTCGCTCGTGCATGGATGCGGCAGGCGGCGGCGAGGCGACGACCGGGCGCTCGAAGGACGCCCTTGCCGGCGCGCAAGCCGGCGCGTCCGGCGGCGGCGCCGGAGCGCCGATTCCGCACCTGCGCAGGGTCGCGAACGCCCTCACGGGTCTTCGCCTCGCGGCTGCGCCGGGGATCGCCTTCGCCGTCCACGAGGGGGCGAGCCTTCTCGCGCTCGCGATCTTCGTGCTCGCCGTCGTGACGGACCTGCTCGACGGCCGCCTCGCGCGCCGGAGCGGCGGCGGCTCGCGGCTCGGCGGCCTTCTCGATCATGCGACCGATGCGACCTTCGTGAGCCTCGGTCTGCTGGCGTACGCAGCCGCCGGGAGCGTTCCGCTGCTGCTGCCTCCGCTCATCGCGGCGGCGTTCGCGCAGTACGCTCTCGACTCCCGGGCGCTGCAGGGAAGCGCGCTGCGCGCGAGCGCGCTCGGTCGCTGGAACGGCATCGCGTACTTCGCGCTCCTCGGCGTCCCCGTGGTCCGCGATGGCGCGGGCATCGGCTGGCCGCCCGACGGGCTCGTTCGCGGCCTCGGCTGGGCGCTCGTCGCGACGACGCTTCTCTCGATGGCGCTTCGGCTGCGGAGCCGGCGCGCGTAGCGCGGCTGCGCACGCACGGGAGGAGCGGAAGCTCCGGCAGCGTGCGCAAGGATGCACGGCAGGCCGCCTCGCCCGGCTGCGGCCTTCGGCCGGCGGCGCGCGGCGTCCGCTCCGGTCGCGAAACCCGGTGCGCCCACCGGCATCCAAGTGCGCGTCCCCCGGTGCGAGGCACCCTTTCGAGGGGACGTTCAGAGAGGAACACCGTGATGAGCCGAAGAGACATGCTGCGAGGCGCGCTCGGCGCGCTCGGCGTCGCGATGGGCGGCGCGAGAAGCGCGGGCGCGGCGGGTGCCGCCGGCGCGGTCGCTCCGCTCGGTCTGCCGCACGAGACGTGGCGACCGCTCGTCGCGTCCGAGGCGTACGCCGTTCTCTTCGAGGAGGCGACCGAGCGAGCGCGTTCGAGCCCGCTCGATCACGAGAAGCGCGCCGGCACGTACGTGTGCGCCGCGTGCTACCTGCCGCTCTTCGAGTCGTCGGCGAAGTTCGACAGCGGAACCGGCTGGCCGAGCTTCTTCCGTCCGATCGAGGGTCATCTCGCGACGCGGCGCGACTTCAAGCTCCTGCTGCCGCGCACCGAGTACCACTGCGCGCGCTGCGGCGGGCATCAGGGTCACGTCTTCGACGACGGCCCGCCGCCGACGGGGCTTCGCTACTGCAACAACGGCGTGGCGCTGCGCTTCGTTGCCGAAGGCGAGGCGCTGCCGGCGCTCCGTCCGTGAAGCTTCGCGCCGCAGCCGCGCTGCTCGCCGCGCTTGCGCTCGCGCCGCCGGGCGCGCGCGCGCAGACGGCCGTCGCCACGTTCGCGGGCGGCTGCTTCTGGTGCATGGAGCCGCCGTTCGATGCGCTCGCGGGCGTGATCTCCACCACGTCGGGATACACCGGCGGAACGACGCCGAACCCCGACTACGAGCAGGTCTCGGCGGGAGGCACGGGCCACGCCGAAGCAGTCGAGGTCGTCTACGACCCGTCGCGGATCGGCTACGAGCGGCTGCTCGACGTCTTCTGGCACAACATCGATCCGGCGGCGAAGGACCGGCAGTTCTGCGACGCCGGCCGCCAGTACCGGAGCGCGATCTTCGTTCACGACGCCGAGCAGCGCCGGCTCGCCGAGGCCTCGCGCGCCGCGCTGCAGGCATCGGGACGCTTCGCTGCGCCGATCGCGACGGAGATCGTCGACGCGGGTCCGTTCTACCCGGCCGAGGCGTACCACCAGGACTACGCGGCGAAGAACCCGCTGCGCTACCGCTACTACCGCGCGCGCTGCGGCCGCGACGAGCGGCTGCGCGAGGTCTGGGGAGTGGAGGCTCCTTCGCACTGATCACGCGCGGCGCACCGGACCGCAGCGGCGGTCCGCGCGCCCACGCCTTCCGGTCGCGTCTTCGCACGCCGCGACGCTGCCGGCGCGGCCCCGCGATCAGTCGCTTCGGCCCGTCCCGAGGTACCGCCAGAACGCGAGAGGGCGCGTCGAGAAGAGCGCGGGAACGTCGCGCCGGTAGAGCGCGTAATCCGGGCTCGAGCGCTCGAGGTCGCGCTCCTCGACGCGCGACCACGCCCACAGGCCGGCCACGACCATCGCTCCGCACGCCACCGACGCCGGATTGTTTCGGACGAGCCCGAGCGCGAGCGCCCAGCGCACCATCGCCGAGTACACCGGATGACGAACGAAGCGGAAGACGCCCGAAGTGAGCACCTGCGCCCGCTCCGGAAAGACGCTGTACACGAACGCGCGGATGTCCCAGCTCCAGAAGATCTCGGGGCCGCGCCGCTCGAGGAGCTGCGCGGTCAAGAGCAGGTACGCAGCGATTCCCCACGCGAGCGGGCGCGGCAGCAGCCGCTCGCCCGAGACGAAGATCGGGAAGAAGAGCGCGGCGATGCCGCCCGTCACCGCGGGCAGCAGGAAGCGGAAGAAGAGCTTCTGGTACGCGCGCTCCGCGTAGCGCTCGCGATACACGGGCCGGAGCCGCCAGAACCCGCCGAGCATGAACGCCGCCGCCCACGCACCGTACGCGGCCTGGACGATCAGCGGCCCGGCCGCCGCCGCATCCGCGACGGCCGCTCCGGCGGTGAGCAGCGCCGCACATCCCACGACGACGCCCGCGCCCACGAGCGCGGCGATCGCCGGGCGCCGCGTCTCGGGAAGGAACTCCCCGAAGCGGCGCCAGCTCTCGCGTACGGTCTCGCTTCGAGACGGCATTGCACGGCCCCGTGGAGACAACGGCTCATCGTGCCCGGCCGGCCGCTCGTCCGCCACGGGCGCCCGCGGCGGGCGCCAGATCCTTGCGATGGTAAGGACGTGAGCAAGGTCACGAGCAAGCTCCAGGTCACGGTTCCGAAGGCGCCGGCGGATCGCTACGGGATTCGGCCGGGCGACGACATCGAGTGGCAGCCCGCAGGTGACGTCCTTCGTGTGGTCCCCGGGCGCGCCGCGGCCGAGAAGAGGCCCATTCGGGAGCGGCTCGCGTGCTTCGACCAAGCGACCGTGCGCCAGGCGCGGCGCGACCAGACGCGCCGGACGGCGAGGGCTCCTCGCGGCCGCGGCTGGACGCGGGACGAGCTCTACCGGCGTGGCCGCCCTCGTTGACACCAACGTTCTCGTCTACCGCTACGACGCGCGCTTTCCAGCGAAGCAGCGCGTGGCGCGTGATCTGCTGAGGCGCGGAATCGAACGCGACGAGATCCGCGTCACGATCGGCTCTACGGCAGCGTGCGGGCGCTGAATCCGTTCGTGCGCTGAGCTCCGGCTGCGCGGCCCGCGCTGCCGTCAGCCTGCGAGCCGGTCGAGCACCTGCGTCATGAGCGCGTTGATGTGTTCGAAGCGTTCGGGCGTCGAGAGCATCTCGCGCGCGGTCTGCACGTAGGCTCCGGGGCGAAGATCGCCCGGGCAGTTGGCGATCAGCGCCTCTGCGCTCGCGATCGTCGTTTCGAGGTGGAACTGGAGGCCGAGGACGCGGTCGCCGATCGCGAAGGCCTGATGGTCGCACGCCGCGCTGCGCAGCAGATGGCGCGCGCCGCGGGGAAGGTCGAAGGTCTCGCCGTGCCAGTGGAAGACGTCCGTCTCGGGCGCGAAGAGCGCGGCGAGGCCTTCCGGCGCGGCCGCGCGTGCGGGCAGCACCGGGTGCCAGCCGATCTCTCGCTCCCGGCCCGGGCGAACCCGCGCGCCGGACGCTGCGGCGATGAGCTGCGCGCCGAGGCAGATCCCGAGGACGGTCTTGCCGCGCTCGATCGCGTCGCCGATGAAGCGCTTCTCCTGCGCGAGCCACGGAAGCTCGGCCTCGTCGTTGACGCTCATCGGACCGCCCATCGCGATCACCCAGTCGATCTCGTCCGCCGCCGGAAATGCCGGAGACTCGTAGAGCGCCGTTCGCGTGACGGACGCGCCGCGCGCGCCGAGCCAGTCGGCGATGCTCCCGGGGCCCTCGAACGGGACGTGCTGCAGGATGTGGACTCTCACGCTGCCTCCCGCGCCGTGCGCGAGCCTCGCACGCTCGGCCTACGAGCCTTCCCGGGCGTCCGCTCGCCGCACGAGCACGTTCGCGTGCTGCGACTCGATCGGACGCCCGCTGCGATCGAGCAGCTCGAGGCGATCGCTCCCCGCCTCGCGGAAGATGCGCATCGAGTCGGGCTGGTCCGGGCCGAGCCGGATCACGGTCGCGTCCGGATCGCCCTCGATCCCGAGCGCGGCCTCCCAGCGTCCCTCGGTGGTGATCGTCTTCTCGCCCTCCGGCCGCCCGAGGTAGGTCTCTCGGAGCACGAAGGTGTCGGGCTGGAGATAGAGCGTGAGCTCGGTGCGGATGCCCGCGCAGTCGGCGCACGGGAGCGTGCCCTCGAAGACCCCGAGCGGCGTGCGGTCGAGCTCCGCCATCTCGTCGCCCGACGGTGCGAAGGCCTCCGCGGCGCTGGGAGGCGTGGGAGCGGGGGGCGGCGAAGACGTCGGCGGCAGCGGCGCCGTTGCCGCGGCAGCGGGCGCTGCCGATTCCGGCGGCTTCGGCTCGCGGTCCGAGCAGGCCACGACCAGAGCGATCGCGGCAGCGGCGGCCGGAGCGATCCGGGCGTGGCGTGCGAACATCGCGGGAGTCCTCCCGATCGGAGCGAGGGCGTCATTGTGGCACGGCCCGCCCCGGCAGCGCACGCCGCCCGGCGCTACGCCGGAATCGGCGCCGAGAGCAGCCGGTCGACGCGCTCGAACGCGTTGCAGGCGGAGATCGCGAAGACGAGATCGGTGAGCGCGTCGTCGTCGAGGCCGGCCGACCGGCGCACGGCCTCGACGAGCGCGTCGGTCGCCCGCGCGGCGTAGCGCGTGCCGACGAAGATCAGCGCATCGAGCGGGTCGGACGGGCGCGGGTGCACGCCCTCGACGTCCTCGTCGCAGGCCGGCAGCGCGTCACGAACGCCCTGCTCGACGCGTTTGCGAAGGCGCGGGTCGAGGCCGGGCCATTCCTGCGCCATGCGGTGCGCCCACGCCGCGACGTTCGGCGCGAGCGCGAGCGACGCATATCCGGCCGGCAGCGGTGCGCCGCGCAGCCTCGCGGTCTCGGCGAGGAGCTTCTCGACGTCGACCTCGACGGGGCGGTTCGAGAGGTCGAGCATGCGAGCGAGCGCGCGGCCCTGCAGGCGGACGCCGAGCGAGCGCAGCCAGCGCCAGCGGCGGCGAACGATCGGGATCTCGCGCTCGATGCCGACGAGGTCCGCGACGCGGTTCACGAAGTGGAAGTAGCCAACCATTCCGACCGCCTCGAGCGCGCCGCCGGCGCCGATCTCGCGCGCGAGCGGTGCGAGATCGGCGGGCGAGAGCACTCGCGCGGCGCGGACGCTGCGCCGGGCGAGCTCTGCGATCGCGCGCTCGGACGGGGTCATCTGCGCCGTCGACAGGTCTCCCTCGACGAATCCCTCGGCGCGCTGTGCTTCCATTCCCGCAGCCTGCGCGAATGCCGAGTGCGAGGTCAGTCAGTAGAAGCAGTCGTTCTCGCGCGAGACGAGGAGCGCGACGAGCTCGCGCTGCGCGCGCGGAAGACGTCCGCCCCAGCCCGCGAAGCGGTAGCCGTCCGCGGCGGCGCGCAGGAGGCCGGGGCGCCGCGAGAGGCACTGCATGATCTTCGGAACGAGCCCCGCGCCTCCTCGCGCACCCATGCTCGTTCGCAGGTACGCGTACGCGGCCCGAAGCTCCGGGCCGGCCTGCGCGGGCGGGACGAGCGCGATGCGCGGCATGGCCGGATTGTACTCCCCGGTGGGCGGAGCTCACCGCTCTTTCGGCCGTGCGACGCCGGCCGTTGCCGGCGTCGCGAGCCGGGGCGCGAGCCACGCGCGGCGACGCGCTTCGCTCGCCGGATCGCGGCGCCGGCGTGTCCGCGGCGCGCTACTCGCCTGCGCGACCGCTCGTTTGCTGCGGCGTGATTCCCAGCACGCTCCCGGCGGCGGCCGCGAAGGCGCGCGCATCGGATTCGCTCGCGAAGCCGAAGCCGCGGAGCGTCCTTCCGTCCTTGCGCCGGAGCAGCACGCGCCACGAGCGATCGTGCTCGGGAGCCTTTGCCTCGACGCTGCGCTTCTCGCGGTGCAGGACGTCGAGGGTCGCGAGCTCGGAGCGCGGCCACTCGGTCTCCTGACCGAGGCTTCCCCGGTCGACGATGCGCGCGGGCGCAAGGACGACGCTCGGGATGCCGACGCCCGCGAGCCGCGGGTGAAGCCGCGCGAGGAGCTGGCTGAGCCGCGGGTGCTGGTCGGGGAGCGAGCGAATCTCGAGGCCCTCGGCCGTCTGCCTCAACGCGTACTCTCCGATGCGCTGCGCGGCGGCGGAAGTCTCCGCACTCTCGCAGCCGGCCAGCAGCGTCGCGAGCAAGAACACCGAGGTGACCTTGCTCGCGGCGCTCACGCGGCGCCGCCTCCGAACAGCTCGCGCTGCGCACGCCGCATGAACAGGAGGCCGAGCGCCGCGTTGAAGAAGATGAAGAAGTTGTGCATGCACAGACCGAACGCGGCCGCCTCGCCGACGTGGTCCGGGAAGAGCTGCGTCCACATCGTGATCGCAACGGCCCGCATGGGGCCGGGAACGGCGGCGCCGAAGAAGATGACGGGCAGATAGCCGAGGATCTGGCCGAGGCTCGCTTCGATGCCGAACAGGCCGAGCGACCACGTGTAGACGAAGACCGCGAGCAGGAGCGCCGGCGAGCGCAGGACGAGGATCGTGAGGTACTGCCACGGCTTCGCCCTGCGAAAGGCGTGGAAGATCTCGCGCTCGCGAAGACGCGAGCCCGGCAGGATGCGTCCGCCGCAGTAGAGCACCCAGAGCACGAAGAAGATCGCCGCTACGAGCGCAACGAGCGGGATCTGGTGAAAGATCGGCGGCAGCGACGACCAGCGGAGCACGGCGCCGAGCGTCGCCCACGCCAGCAGGTAGTAGAACTCGCAGAACATGATGAAGAGCATGCTCGATCCGACCTGCCAGCCGGGAACGCCGTCGCGCCGGTTGAGATAAATCGCCATCGCGCCCTTTCCGACCTGCTCGTTGAGGATCGAGAGGACGTACGTGCTCGCGCGAACCGGCAGGATGTCGGCGTATCCGATCCGTGTGTTGAACCAGTTGACGACGCGCCAGAGCACGAGCGAGTCGATGAGGAAGAACGCGAGCGAGTAGGGCACCATGAGCGCGAGCCAGGTACCCCACTGCACGCGCGCGAAGACGCTCGAGAGATACGGGACGAGCGACTGGCCCTGCCGCAGCGCGGCGGCGTCGATGCGCGTGTAGAGGTAGAAGAAGCAGGCGGCCGTGACGACCCACGGCGCGAGCCTCGCGCCGAGCGGTGCGCGCCGCCGGGGCGCCGGTGCGGGAGCGGCCGTCACGCGGCCTCCGCGTCCGGGCCGGCGCAGCGGCGAAGCGTCGTGTCGAGGGGAGTGAGCGTGATGCCGAGCCGGGCGCAGGCCGGCGCGGGGTCGATGCAGTCGTCGCACTCGAGCACGCCGAGCATCGCGCGCGTGACCGGCGGATCCGGAGAGAGGGTCTCGAGGAGACCGGCGAGCGCGTGCAGGGCCGCGGCCGGCACCGGAACCACCCTCGGACGCCGCCCGTGCAGCGCCGCAGCCCGCGCGAGCAGCTCGCGATGCGGCAGCGCCTCGGGGCCCGCGAGCGCGATCGTCTCGCGTCCGAGCCCCGGCCGCTCGGCCGCGGCGAGGATCGCGGAGACGACGTCATCGGCGTCGATCGGCTGCTCGAGGCACGCGCCGCCGCGCGCGAGCGCGACGAACGGCGCGCACGCCCGCGCGCGCAGCGCCTGCGCCGCGATCTCGCCCGGGCCGAGCACCATCGGCACCTGCAGGACGACGGCCGGCACCTGGCCCTGCAGCAGGATCTGCTCGGCGCGTCCCTTCGACGCGAGACACGGATTCGCGTGGTCGGGCCGCGCGCCGAGGATGCTGAGGTAGACGATTCGCCGCGCGCCCGCGCGAGCCGCCGCAGCGGCCACCGCCTCGGCGGTGCGCTCGTGCGCGTCCTCGTAGCGCGTCGCTCGCGTCTGCTTGAGGATGCCGACGAGATGAACGATGCAGCCGCAGCCGGCGGCCGCGGTGGCCAGCGCGTCGCGGTCGGCGTAGTCCGCGATCCGTATCTCGAGCGAATCCGCGAAGGGAAGCGCGCGGAGCGTGCTCGCGGCGCGGTCGGAGCGGACGAGCGCGCGCGCCTCGCGCTGCTGCGACGCGAGCCGCGCGAGCAGACGCCGGCCGAGGTGGCCGTTGGCACCCGTCACCAGGAAGCGTTCCCGGTCATGGCTCACGCAGCCGCCACGATAGCAGGCGGCCGGCTCCGCCCCTCGTGGGCGGCGAGCACGCTGCGGCGAGAGGCGGCGAGCGTCAGGGGGCGGGCGAGAGCCGCACGGGCGCGAGCGGGACCGCGAACGGGAAGGCCGGGTCTCGCCGCTGGAACGCGACGTCCGGCTCCATGACCTGCGCCCAGGTCTCGGTGAGGAACACCTCGTAACGCGTGTCCTGCAGGAGGTGGCGGCGGAAGAACGAGACCGCGTAGAGGTTCTGGATTCGCTCGGCGACGCCGATCGGGAGCACGCCCGGGCCGCACGTCTCGAGGTAGCCCGGCACGACCGAGCGCACGAACGACACCGGCGCGTTGTACGCGAAGAGGACGTCCGCCAGCTTGCACACGCTCGCGAAGTGCGAGTGGTCGGCGCCGATCACGTCGGCGCGGTAGACGCGGCGCGACGCCGGCATCTCGAAGGCGAGCCGGCTGTTGGGCTCGAGCGGCGTCGTCGTGTCGAGCGTCCCGCCGAGCACCATCACGGGGACTCGGATCGCGGCGAGCTCCGCGTCGGAGAGGAGCCGCGCTGCGGGCGCGATCGGCATGATCGCGCGAACGCGCACGTCGGGGACGAAGCTCTCGTAGCCTCCGGCAACGGCGAGCGACGTGAACCCTCCGAACGAGTGCCCCGCGACGCCCACCTGGTACGGGTTCACGACGTGGTACAGGCGGTCTCCCGGCGTTCGTGTTCGCGCGATCATGCGGTCGATCACCACCGAGACGTCGCGCGGCCGGTTGTACGCGGCCACCGCGAACGGATCCATTCGCGTGAAGAAGGCGTCGCCCGCGGTATTGCCCGTGTGGTTCGGGGCGGCGACGACGAAGCCGTGGCTCGCGAGCGTCTCGCACAGGTTCGTCGACTGGACGGCGATGCCGCCGTTGCCGTGCGAGAAGACGACGAGCGGACGCGCGACGTTCGGAAGGGGAGGCGCTCCCTCGCGGGCCACCTGCGAGAGGAAGCCGAGTCCGAGCACCTGGAACGAGTACGGCGCGAAGGCGCCGGCGGCCTGCGCGGGGTCGACCGGGTACCACACGTCGACCACGATCTGGCGCGGGCCGGCGACGCCGAGCCGCGTCTCCGGCCGTGCGGGATCCGACACCGTGAACACCTCGTGTCCGACGGCGTACGGGCCGAGCGCGGCGGGGTCGGGCGCGCTCGCGGCGCGCGCCGAATGCGGCGCTGCGACGGCCCACGCGACGCAGGCGACGAAGAGAAGAGCGGCGGCGTACGGGCGGCGGGTGAGCGGCACGGGGGCTCCTTCGGCTGGAGTCCCCCTTCTACCACAACGCCGCGCGCGTCAGGCGAAGATCGCCGCGTCTCCCTTTCCCGCGCGCACGACCACGGGCTCCGGGCCGACGAGATCGACGACCGTCGTCGGCTCGCGGCCGCCCGGTCCGCCGTCGATCACGAGGTCGACCTGGCGCTCGAGCCGCGCGCGGATCTCCTGCGGGTCGGTGAGCGGGTCCGCGTCGCCGGGAAGGACGAGCGTCGTCGTGAGCAGCGGCGCGCCGATCGCCGCGAGCAGCGCCTGCGCGATGACGTGATCGGGAACGCGAAGCCCGATCGTCCTGCGCTTCGGGTGGAGCAGCCGCTTCGGCACCTCGCGCGTCGCCGGCAGGATGAAGGTGTACGGCCCTGGCGTGTGCGCCTTCATCAGCCGGAACTCCGAGTTCCCGACAACGGCATAGGTCGCGATCTCCGAGAGGTCTCGGCACGCGAGCGTGAACTGGTGATCGGTCCCGAGGCGGCGGATCGCGCAGATCCGCTCGAGCGCGGCCTTGTCGCCCACTCGACACCCAAGTGCGTAGGCGGAATCGGTCGGATAGACGATGACGCCGCCCGCCTGCACGATCGCCGCCGCCTGCTGCACGAGGCGCTTCTGCGGGCTCTGCGGGTGGATCTGGAAGTACTGGCTCATGCCTGCGCCGGGGAGGAATCGTCCGGCATAGTACTGCGCCTCGCCGCGCCCGGGCCGGCCGCGGCGAGGCCGATCCCGGGCATGCCGCGCACCCCGCACGCCCCCGGCCGGCGCGCCCTTGGCGGGGTCGCTGGGACACCCGGCGGTGGAGGGCGGTGCCCGCCCTTGCAACGGTCGCGAGCCGCCTGCCGGACGTAGCCTCGTCCGGTGCCCAGCGGCGCAGGAGAAGGAGTAGAATGACACGGTGCGGGAGCCCTCCGCGCCGGGCGCCCGCGAGGTTCTCGCCGATGGTCGTTCGCCGATGCTGTGCCTGCTCGCTCGCGCTGCTGCTGCTCGCGCGGGCCTTGCCGGCTCACTCGCAGGTCGTCTTCGACGGGAGCCTCGGGGGGCCGGCAGGTCCGGCGCAGACCCAGGGCACGGACTACAGGATTCCGGTTTCCGCCGGGCGCGTTCCGGGCGGCGGTGCGAGCGTCTTTCACAGCTTCTCGGCGTTCGGCATCGAAACGGGGCACAGCGCCACGTTCTTCAATGACACGCCGCAGGCCATCTCGCGCGTGATCTCGCGCGTAACCGGCGGATCGCCCTCCGAGATCTACGGAACGCTCCGCTCGACGATCGGCGGTGCGGACCTCTGGCTGCTGAAGCCCGCGGGCGTCGTCTTCGGACCCGGAGCGCGGCTCGACCTTCCGGCGGGGCTGCACGTGTCGACGGCGGAGTCCGTTCGGTTGGCAGACGGCACGAGCTTCGCCGCGACGCCGCAGGCAGGCGAGAGCCTCAGCGCTGCGGCGCCGGTGGCGTTTGGCTTCCTGGGCCCGGCAGCGGGCAACATCGTCGTTCTGCCCAACGCCGGCGCTGCCGCATCGGGCGGTGCGCCTTCCGTCTCGCTGCCGTACGGGACGCTCGAGCTCGGCGGTGCGGACGTGGACGTCGCCGGCTCGGTCGCGAGCGCGAACGGGAGCCTCGTCGTGAGCGCTCGCGGCGGCATCGACGTGCACGACGGCGGATCGCTCTCGGCAAACGGCACGGTGAGCGCCGGCCCGAGCGGAATCGTCTACGAACAGGCGAGCCTTTCTCTCACGGGAGAGCGTGTGAGCGTCGTCGGTCCGGCCCGGGCCGAGGGGGCGACGCCGATGGTGAGTCTGCGCGTCTTCCGGCCGGACGGCGGCAGCCGGCTCGAGATTCGTGCCGGAGACGTCGTCGTCACGACCTCCGCCGCGATCGAGACGGCCGCGGCGTTCGGGAAGGCGCCGCCGATCACCATCGAGAGCCGGACGCTCGACCTGCGCGGCGCGCCGCTCCCCGCGGCCGGCGCCGCCGACCCTTCGCAGCGCGATCCGTTCGGAGGCGGAACGATCCGAGCGACGGGCCAGAGCGCCGGGGCAGGAGGCGACATCCTCATCGACGCCTCGGAGTGGGTGCGGATCGCCGGCCGCACCGCGGACAACCAGTGGGCGGGCATCCAGACGCAGGCGGGAGCGGCGATCGAGTCGCCTGCAGCGATCGTGATCGACACTCCGCTGCTCGAGCTCGGCCACGAGGGGCAGATCAGCAATCGCAGCGCTGGACGGGATCCGAATGGCCGGCCCGGTGCGATCGAGATCGACGTCGGAGAGCTGCGGCTCGAAGACGGCGCGCGCGTCGAGGTCGATACGTCGGATACGGGGAATCGGGCGCCCGGCACCCTTCGCGTGCGTGCGAGCGGATCGGTGACGCTCATCGGGCGCGGCAGCCGACCCCTCGACGATCTCGTGACGCCGACCGCTCTCTCGGCCGTCCAGCACGGCAGCGAAGGCGCGGGAGGCGCGATCGAGATCGCAGCATCCCGCCTCGTGCTCCGCGACGGCGCCGTGATCGATGGAAGATCCATTCCGAATGCCCCGGGCGACGCGTCGAGCCTTTCGCTTCGCGTGGGCACTCTCGACTCGACGAGATCCTTCGTCGTCGCTGACAGTCAGGGAAGCGGGCGTGCGGGCAGCGTCGACGTGCGCGCGACGGATTCGGTCAGCGTCGATGGCGGCGGGATCGGAGCGAGAACCTACGGCTCGGGCGCAGGAGGAGCGATACAGGTTCGCACCCCATTGCTCGTGGTCTCACGACAAGGGGAGCTGACCACGGTCGGCGCCCAGCGCTATCTCGACGTGCCCGCCGGCGGGGAGAGCGGCGACATCGTTCTCGATGTCGGGCGTCTCGTGCTTCGCAGCGGCGGCGGCATCCGATCGAACAGCCGCGGCGACGAGCGCGGCGGCGACATCACCGTCCGCGCCGCCGAGTCCGTCGAGCTGCTCGCGCCCGAAGCGGCCGAGGGCCAGGGCAACCCGGCGACGATGTTCGCAGGCGCGCAGGGAGACGGCCCGGCGGGAGACATCCGGATCGAGACGCCGCGGCTTCTCGTCGGCGAGCTCGCCCGCATCGAGACGAGCACCACCGGCGATTCGGGAGGCGGTGTCGTCGCGCGCAGCGGGCGCGCGGGAGACGTGCGGATCGCTGCCGGCGAGATCGTCGTCGCGCCCGGCGCCCGCATCGCTTCGGCCAGCACCGGACTCGGCTTCAACGAGGGGAACGCGGGCAGCGTCGTCATCGATGCGGGCTCCCTCTCGGTGTACGGCGACGGCTCGATCGCGACCAGCACGTCGACTCGCGGCAGCGGCGGCGCCGTGGTCGTGCGGGCGTCGCGAAGCGTCGCGCTCGACGGGCTCGGCGGCGCGGCGCGTCCGAACATCGCCAGCTCCACTTCGGGATCGAGCGGTTCCGGAGGCGCCGTTCTCGTCGAGACGCCGGCGCTCGAGCTTCGCGGAGGCGCCGGCATCGGCGCGTCGAGCACGGGCGAAGGAGACGCCGGCAGCGTGACGATCCGGGCGGGACGCGTCCTCATCGCGGGCGGGAGCGAGGTTGCGAGCGACTCGCTCGGAACGGGGCGCTCCGGGGTCGTGCGGGTCGAAGCGAGAGACGTGCTCGCCGTGCAGGGCTCGGGTGCAGCGGGCCCGAGCGGGATCGCCACGCGGAGCGCAGGCCCTGCGAAGGGGGGTAGCATCGAGATTGCAGCCGGGACGCTCGATCTGAGTGACAGCGGTTCGGTGTCGGCATCGAGCGCGGGATCGGGCGACGCCGGCGACATCGCGATCCGCGTCGCCGGTCGCTTCACGTCGAACGGCGGTTCGATCACGACGAGCGCGCCGCAGGCCGATGGCGGAAACATCTCGCTCGAGGTCGGTGATCGCGTCGAGCTCCGCTCCGGCCGGATCTCCGCAGACGTCACCGGAGGTCGTGGCGGAAACATCTTCGTCCAGGCGGCCGCGGTCATTCTCGACGCGAGCGGAATCACGGCCGAGGCCGGAGCGGGTCAGGGCGGAGCGATCCGCATCATCGCCGACGTTGTGTTGCAGTCGCAGGACAGCGTGGTGAGCGCCGCGGCCGGCGCGTCGGGCGTGAGCGGGACCGTTCGCATCGAGACACCCGAGAGAGACGTCACGAAGGCGCTCGAAGCGATGCCGGTCGAGTTCGTGGATGCCGTGACCCTGCTTCACGAGCGCTGCGCAGCGCTGCGCGGCGCGAAGGCGAGCTTCGTCGTAGCCGACGCGGCGCCGCCCATCGCGAGCGATCTGCTGCCGGTGTCCGTGGCCGACCATCCCGAGGCCCGCGCGACGCGCGTCGCGCTCGTGGTGGAGCCGAGCGCGTCCGATTCGTCGCGCGCGTGGCACATCTCCTGCGGTGGCTGAGAGAGCCCCGAGACTTCGCCGGGCGATCGCGATCGGCGCTGCGCTGCTTGCGCTCGGCGCGCCGGCCGCCGCCCAGACCGTCCTCCCGTTCCCTCGGCCCGGCGACGAGCGGCCGCCGCTTCCGCCTCCGGCCCCGCCTCGCGAGCCGGGCCTCGTGCTTCCCCCGCCTCCGCCGCCCTCCGGCGCGGGCGGAGGCGGGGCGATCTTCGTTCGTGACTACCTCGTCGAGGGCAGCTCGCTGCTCTCGCCCGACGAGATCGCCGCGCTCACCGCTCCCTACCGCGACCGCGTCGTCACGGGCGAGGAGCTCGTCGCGCTGCGCGACCGGATCACGCTTCTCTACATCGATCGCGGTCACGTGAACTCGGGCGCCGTCATCGATCCCCAGGAGATCCGCGACGGAGTCGTGAGAATTCGAATCGTCGAGGGTGCGCTCGAACGGGTCGACGTCGAGGGCCTGCACTGGCTCCGCGACTCCTATGTGCGCGATCGGCTCACGCTCGCCGCGGACGTTCCCCTCGACGTGAACGCGATCGAAGAGCGCATGCGAATCCTGCGCGAGGACCCTCGGATCGCGCAGCTCCACGCGGAGCTCCTGCCCGGGAGCGCTCCGGGGCTCGCCGTCCTGCACGTGAAGGCGGAGGAGGCGCGGCCGTGGCACGTGAACCTCTGGGGAGGGACGCTGCAGTCGCCGACGGTGGGCACGTGGACGGTCGGAACGACCCTCTCGGACGCGGACGTCACGGGCTTCGGCGACGAGATCGAAGGTGGCTACTCGTGGACCCCCGGCGTGAACGAGGGGGGCGGCTCGTACGTCTTCCCGGTGAACGCGTACGGCGGCGGTATCGAGCTCTACGGTCAGTACGGCGACAGCCGCGTGACGGAGAGCCCGTTCGACGCGCTCGACATCGAGAGCCGTTCGTGGACGGGAGGCGTCGGCTTCGTGCAGCCGGTCTACGAGCGGCCGGGGCTTCGCCTCGCGGTCGGGCTGCGCGGCGAGATGCGCGAGAGCCAGACCTACCTGCTGGGGGAGCCATTCTCGTTCTCGCCGGGCGTCGAGAACGGAAAGGCCCGATTGTCGATTCTGCGCGTCACGCAGGAGGCGCTCTGGCGAAGCTCGCTGCAGGTGGTCTCGGCGCGGTCGATGCTGAGCTTCGGGCTTCCGATTCTCGGCGCAACACCGACGCGTGACGGGCTTCCGGGCGGCGAGTACTTCGCGTGGCTCGTCCAGACGCAGTACGCGCGCCGCCTCCCCTGGGCCGGGCTCGAGCTCGTGGCGCGTCTCGACGGGCAGGTTCCGAGCGATCCGCTGCTCTCGATCGAGCAGTTCTCCGTGGGCGGGTGGTCCAGCGTCCGCGGCTACCGCATCAACCAGATCGTCCGCGACGGCGCGCTCGTCGGTTCCGTCGAGCTGCGAATCCCGCTGCTCACGCGCCCCGACGCGAGCCCTCTGCTCCAGCTCGCGCCGTTCTTCGACAACGCCTACGCCTGGAACGCATCGCTCCCGGAGCTCGGTCCGCCGTGGATCGGAAGCCTCGGCGTCGCGCTCCGCGTCTTCGTCTTGCCGGGCGTCGTCGTCGATCTCTCCTGGGGCGGGCGTCTCGAGCACGTCGTCTACCCGCCGCAACGCACGATCGAGGACTACGGCTTCAGCGTGCGAGTCGGCGCGCTCGTCTTCTAGCGGCGTCGTGCGGCGACGCGGGTCGCGCTCTCAGCCCGAAGAGCGGTCCGGTCGCGACCGCTCGGCCTACGGCGGCGGCGCCGCGACGTCGATGCGACTCGGCTCCTGCGCGGCCGCCGCGCCGAGGCCCTGCGACACCAGGAGCTTCGATGCGGCGACGCGGTCTTCGTCCGCACCGGGCTGCGAAGAGACGATTCCGCGCTGCAGCGCGGCCAGCGCGTCGTACCACAGCCCGCGCTCGCCGAGCGATTGCGCGTGCGCCACCACGGACGATCCGTTCGCTTCGTCGCTCGCAGCGACGCGCTCGATCTGGCCGCCCGAGAGAACGTCCTTCGAGCGGGCCTCCGGGTCGGCGACGAGGGCGACGGACCACGAGTAGACGATCCCCGGTTCGAGCGAGACGGCGAAGTCGGCCAGAGACAGCGCGTGGATCCCGGCGGCGTGAGGACCGGTGAGCTGCCGCTCGACGCGTGGTGCGATTGCGCGCGGATCGTTGAGGACGAAGTCGATGCGGCAGGCCGTGGTCTCGCTCACGAACCAGTAAAGTGTAGGCTGCGCGCTCGCGGTGAGGCCCGCGTGGTCCTCGGGGACGAGGGCGAGGATCTGGGACGGACAGCTCGCAGGCCCTCGCGTCGAGCCGCCCACGCGGCCCCCGGGTACGCGGCGATCGGGCGGGGGAGGCACGTAGACCGCGGCGTCTTCGGGGCTCGTCTCGTGCCGAGGCTCTCGCGAGAGCGACGGCTGCGCCTTCGCTGCCGGCTCCGTCGCGGGCGGGGGCGCCGCCGCCTGCGCGGGCTGGCGACGCGCTGCGGCGTCGTCTGCAGAAGCCGGCTCCGGCGGCTGCGCGAGCGCGCCGGGGGCGGCAAGGGCGAGAACGAGTCCGGCCGCCGTCAGACGAATCTTGCGTGTCTGCTGCACCGAGGTCATGGGCCGCCTCTCGCGAGACCTCACAGTGTACACCCGCCGCCGCTCGGAGCCTCGCCGAGGATGCGATGGATCACGACCTTGCGCGTGCGGCCCTTCAGCGGATGCTCGCCGAGACACTCGGTACGGAATGCGCCGGCCAGGCACGCGACCGTCTCCTCGCTCGCGAGGATGCGCACGAGCTGCGGCTCTCCCGGCCGGGACGTTTCGGGGCTCGGGAGCATGAATCCCGCGGTGCCCGCCGATTCTTCTGCGCCGGCAGGCTCTCGCAGGATCGATTCGAGACGCGAGGCGACGTTCACGGTGTCGCCGACGGTCGTCAGCTTCTGGCGCTCGTCGGACCCGAGGCTCCCGAGGATCGCCGGCCCCGTATGGATGCCGACGCGCATGCGCGGAAGCGGCACTCCCTCCCCGGCGCTTCGCGCGGCGAGTGCGACGAGCTCGCGGTCGAACCGAAGCGCGCACAGGACCGCGCGCCGCGCATCCTGCTCGATCTCGGAGCGCGTCTCGCGCACGATCGGCGCGCCGAAATCCGCTTTCAGCCCGTCGCCCCAGAAGTCATCGATGATTCCTCCGTTCTCCTCGACGACGCGCGAGAGGATGCGCATGCACTCGCCGAGCCAGCGCATGAGCGTTGCGGGCGGAACGTCTTCGGCGAACGCCGTGAAGCCCACGAGGTCGGCGAAGAGAATCGTCACCGTCGCGTGTCGCGACTGCAGGCGGCCGTCGCGAAGGAAGCGGTCGCGCTGCTCCCACAGGTGATCTCGCACCGGGCGCGAGACGTGGCTCGTGAGCATCCGGTCGACGATCGCGCGGTCGCTGCGCTCCCGGCGCAGCCCGTCGGCCACACCGAGGGCCGAGGCGCCGGTGAAGCAGAGCAGGGCGGTCGGGACCGGCAGCCACACGTTCTTCGCCGAAGCGGCGATCGCGGCGACGACGCCCGCAACGATCGTCGCGCCGAGCGCCGCAGCAAGACGCCCCGGTGAGTGGAGCCGGACGCCCGCGAAGCCGCCGGCGATCGCGATGGCCAGCATCGCGATCCACGCCGTCCGCGGGCTCGGAACGGCCTCCATCGAGTCTCCGCGAAGCGCGACCCGCAGCACGCGGTCGGCGATCAGCGCGTGAAGCTCGACGCCGGCGATCGCCGGGAGAGCGGAGTCGTCGCTCCTGGCCGCGGCGGCTGCGCACCGGTCGCTCACGCGCGGCGAGACGGGTCCGATCAGCACCATGCGGTCGGAGAAGCGCGCGGCGTCCGCGCTCTTCTCGAAGATCTCTCCGAAGGAGACCGACTCGAGCGCGGCCGG
>JABLTH010125112.1_pt1 | contig 28678 bp, 25 predicted proteins | sample 7875711 | NCBI WGS metagenome assembly JABLTH01 (sample SAMN14941262, study PRJNA633318) | bioreactor metagenome | isolation source: bioreactor | place: China | collected 2019-03-05 | reverse complement strand
GCTCCAGATTTTTCTGGCAGCGTGTGGTACGGCAAAGCGCTGCAGGTGCAGGACAATGCGGGAGTAGCTCAGTTGGTAGAGCGCAACCTTGCCAAGGTTGAGGTCGCGAGTTCGAGACTCGTCTCCCGCTCCAAGTAATGGGGAAGCCACGCTTCCCTTTTTATTTGATGGACCTCCGGTCCTCGAATAAAAAATCTGTCTCTTGCCTCACGGCATCCGGACAGTCCGCTTTTGGCGCGATAGCAAAGCGGTTATGCAGCGGCCTGCAAAGCCGTTTAGGCCGGTTCGACTCCGGCTCGCGCCTCCAGGTAGGAAAAGAAAAGCCCCGCTTCGGCGGGGCTTTTCTTTTTTCCGCGCCCGTTGCGGAGATGGCTCGTGAGACGGGCGGGATGGATGCGGTAGCATGACGCGACCCGCGGGCGTTTGGGCCCTGCGCGAAACGTCGAGGCTGTCGATGCAGAAACCTGGTGAGGCGGATTGAACATCCCGGAGCCCGAAACGAGGGACGCGCGGCTTTCCGATTGCGCCGCAATCGCGAGGCTGTTGCGCCAGCTCGGATATGACGTCACGCCCGCGCTGATCCATGAAAAATTGCTGTCGCTGGCCGACAAGCCGAGTGACCGGGTCTGCGTGGCGATTCTGAATGGCGAGATTGTCTGCAGTATCAGCCTGCACATCCTTCCGCTCTTTCACGCACCCGGGAATCTCGGGCGCATCACGAGTTTGGTCGTCGACGAGCGTCACCGGGGATGCGGAATCGGCGGTGCGCTGATGGCGGACGCGCAACGTTGGTTCGAGCGCGGCCGATGTGTGAAGCTGGAGGTGACGAGTGGTGACCAGCGTCCGGACGCCCACCGTTTTTACGCGCATCACGGTTTCGCGCGCGACGGGCAGCGTCTTTCCAGGAAAATGCGCACGTAGCGCGTGTTTGAAAACCAAAGCCCGCTGCGAGCGGGCTTTTTGATTTCGGCAGATGCAGCGGGATTCTCGAACGGGCTTCGGCCATGCGATGCCGCTCGTCCGTCGCGACATCCGCTCAGCCGTCCACCGGTTGCGCAGGCGTGTCGAGCGTCAACTGATAGAACGCCGCATCGAGCCAGCGGCCGAACTTGAAGCCCGCTTCCTTGATCGTGCCCGAATGCACGAATCCCAGCTTCGCATGCAGTGCGATGCTCCCCGCGTTGGCCGCATCGATGCAGCCGACCAGCACGTGTACTTCCGCTTCCCGCGCGCGCCGGACGACTTCGCGCAGCAGCACTTCGCCAAGCCCGCGGCCACGCTGGTCGCGATGCACGTACACGCTGTGTTCGACCGTGTACTTGTAGGCGGGAAACGCGCGGAACGTGCCCCAGCTCGCGAAGCCGAGCAGCGTGCCCGACGCGTCGACCGCGCCGATGACCGGGAAGCCGCCTGCGCGTTTCGCCGCGAACCACGCGACCATCGCTTCCGGCGGCCGCGGCTTGTAGTCGTACAGCGCGGTCGAGTTCGCGATCGCGTCGTTCAGGATCTCGAGGATGGCCGGCGCATGCTCGGCCTCGCTGCAATCGATCAGGCGCACGTCGTCGCGCTGTTTCGGGGAATTCATACGGACTCCTGTGGGCAGTAAGGGGGCGCGCACGGCTGCTGCGACGACGCGTACATCAGGGGTTGCGCACGCCGGCGGCGGACGCATCGCAGATCACGACGACATAACGCGCGGCGTGCGGCGACGGATTGCTGAAAATCAGCGGCTGGTCGAGCCGCATGGCCAGGCAGTCGCCTTCGTGAAGTTCGTGAAGCGTTTCGCCGAACGTGACGTCGACGCGGCCGCTGATGATCCACACCTGCTGATGCAACGCGCTTTCGCGTCCGCCACTGTCGTACGCGACGCGCGCACCGGGCGGGAAATCCACCTCGACGAGCTGGATCGGCGACGGCCAGCCAGCCGGGGAGAGGTTGCGGCGCACATAACCGGACGCCGGATCCCGCCATTCGGCCTGCTGCGCGCGGCGTGCCAGCGGCTGGGCGGGCGCGTCGTCCTGGTCGCCGCCGAACAGCCCGGCCAGCGACACGCCGAGCCCGGCTGCCAGCTTGTCGAGCACGACGGCCGTCGGGCTGGCCGATGCACGTTCGATGAGCGAGATCATCGAACGACTGACGCCGGAGCGCGCAGCCAGCGCATCGAGCGTGTAGCCTCGCACGGTGCGCAGGTCGCGCACGCGCCGGGCGATGCGTTCGTTGATGCCGGTGTCGTCGGCCGCGGCGGTGACGGATTCTTTCATGGTGGATTTATTTTCCAGCAAATTGGAATTCGGTGTCAACGCCGGTGACGGGCCGGCAGCCGGCAGCCGGCCGACGGCTCGACGGAATCCGCATGGCTTGCCCGCCAGCCGGCCGCAGCGTAATATACGAACCGACTACGTTTCGTTTAATTGGGGATATATGGGCATCATCAAGATTTCCGAGCACATGCACGAGCGGCTGCGCTCGACCAGCACGGCGCTGAGCCGCTCGATCAACGCACAGGCCGAGCACTGGCTGCGCGTCGGGATGCTGGCGGAACTCAATCCGGCGCTGTCCTACGGCGACATCTGCCGGATGCTGATCGAGGCCGAAGCACGGGGCGGCGACGCGGGGCCGGCGGAACCGGTCGAACACGGCATCGAGCAGGTGGCGTAATGGCGAAGCGAGAAATCCCGATCCGCGGCATGGCGGAAATCGCGAAGTCGCGCGAAGCCGCGAAGCTGGCGTCGCAGGTACTGACGATGATCACCGAGCACGTGAAGCCGGGCGTCACCACCGACGAACTGGACGCGCGCTGCCGCGAATACATCGTCGACGTGCTCGGCGCGATCCCGGCGAACATCGGCTACCACGGTTATCCGAAGACGCTGTGCACGTCGGTCAACCACGTGGTGTGTCACGGTATCCCGACGTCGCGGCCGTTGCGCGACGGCGACATCGTGAACCTCGACATCGCGGTGATCAAGGACGGCTGGTTTGGCGATACGAGCCGCATGTATTTCGTCGGCGAACCGAACGAACTCGCGCGGCGCCTCGTCGCGACGACCTATGAGGCGATGCATGCGGGCATCCGCGCGGTACGTCCGGGTGCCACGCTCGGCGACGTCGGCTACGCGATCCAGCAGGTCGCGCATCGCGAAGGATTCAGCGTGGTTCGCGAGTACTGCGGGCACGGCATCGGCGACGTCTATCACGACGAGCCGCAGGTGCTTCACTACGGCCGCCCGGGCACCGGCGTACCGCTGCGGCCGGGGATGATCTTCACGATCGAGCCGATGCTCAACGCGGGGAAGCGCGACACGCGCATGCTGGCGGACGGTTGGACGGTCGTCACGAAGGACCATTCGCTGTCGGCCCAATGGGAGCACATGGTCGTGGTGACGGAAACGGGCTTCGAGGTGCTGACCGAGGATGTGAAGCCGCAAGCGTCCCCGGCGCTGTCCGGCACGCACGCTGCCTGACGCGTAAAGTGCGCCGCGAAGGGCGGGGCGGCGGCACAGTGAAACGGGCTCCCTTGCGGAGCCCGTTTCGTTCGAGGTCATGCGGCGAGGTTCATGCGTGAACGCGGCGACCTGCCGCGCGGTGGATGAACGCGGCTCAGCCGCCGCTCAACCGCGTGCCTTCTGCCATGCGGATTCGACGAATACGCGGCAGAGCGCCTCCATCCCCTGGCGGTCTTCGTCGTCGAAGCGCGCGGCGACCGGGCTGTCGACGTCCCACACGCCGATCAGCGTGCCGTCGCCGGCCACCAGCGGCACGACGATTTCCGATTCCGACGCGGCGTCGCACGCGATATGGCCGGGGAAGTCGTGCACGTCGCGCACGACCTGCGTCTCGCGCGTCTGCGCAGCCGTGCCGCATACGCCCTTGCCGAGCGCGATCCGCATGCAGGCGGGCTTGCCCTGGAACGGCCCGACCACGAGCTCCGTCCCGTCGAAGAAGTAGAAGCCGGCCCAGTTGAGACGGTCGAGCGAGTGGTAGACCAGCGCGGCGAAGTTGGCCGCGTTCGCGGTCAGGTCGCGTTCGGATTCGACGAGCGCGCGTGCTTGCTCGACGAGCGTCGCGTATTGATCGGCCTTGGAGGCGTTGGGGTCGTTGGACAGCGTGAACATGGCGGAAAAGCGATCAGGGTTGTGGGATGCGCGATGCGCGTACCGCAGTCTACGGCACGCGCGCACGGTTTGCAGCGCGCGGTTGCGCGCGACGCGGCAAGCTCAGTCGGGTTCGAGTTCGGCAAACCGCGCGGCCAGAAAATCGAGCAGCGCGCGCACCGCAGGCAGCAACCCCCGGCGCGACGCGAACACCGCATGCACGATCTCGCGGCGCGGTGCCCAGTCGGGCAGCACGGTTACCAGCGCGCCGCGCGCGACCTCGTCGCGCACCATCATCGTCGGCAACTGCACGATGCCGACTCCCGCGACGGCCGCCGCGCGCAACGCGAGCATGCCGCCGGTCACAAAGCGCGGCAGGTGGTGGATTTCCGCATGCGCGCCGTCGGGCCCGCGCAGCCGCCACACGTGCGTGGACTGCGGGACGTCGTGATCGAGGCTCGGCAGGCGCGCGAGATCGGCGGGAACGGCCGGTGCGCCATGCTCGCGCAGCAGCGCGGGGCTCGCGACGAGGCACTGGCCGCGCTCGGCCAGCACGCGCAGCGCGAGATCGCTGTCCTCGAGCGGCGGCGGGCGTACGCGGATCGCGACGTCGATCCCTTCGCCGACCACGTCGACGCGCCGGTTGGTCGCTTCCAGATGAATCTCGACGCGCGGGCACGCGACCATGAACGCGGCGATCATCTCGCCGACGAGCGAATCGAGCAGCACGATCGGGCAACTGACGCGCACGATGCCCCGCGGCTCCTCGTGCAGCAGCGCGATCGCCTCGTCGGCCGCATCGGCCTCGACGAGCATCGCGCGGCAATGCGCGTAGTAGGTCTGGCCGACGTCGGTAACGGTGAAGCGGCGCGTCGAGCGCTGGATCAGCCGCATCCCGAGCCGCGCCTCGAGCAGCGCGATGCGGCGGCTCAGCTTCGATTTCGGCATGTCCAGCGCACGCCCGGCCGGTGCGAAGCCGCCGTGTTCGACGACCTGCACGAAATAATAGAGATCGTTCAGATCCCGCGCTTTATCGTTCATGAAATGGAACGCTGAGTGCGATTTTGGCAGTCTACCGGATCGATCGTTCCACCTCTATATTCCTGTCCAGGATGCGAAACACGTGTTTCGCCGCAATTCGGAGAAGGCAATGAAGAAGATCCAGGGTGTGTACAGTGCGCCGCGCGGCCATTGGGTCGGCGACGGTTTCCCGGTGCGTTCGATGTTCAGCTACCAGTCTCACGGCGCGCATCTGAGCCCGTTCCTGCTGCTCGACTACGCCGGCCCGGCCACGTTCGAGCCGGGCTCGGCCTCGGCGCCGCGCGGTGTCGGCCAGCATCCGCACCGCGGGTTCGAGACGGTGACGATCGTCTATGACGGCGAGGTCGCGCACCGCGACTCGACCGGCGCGGGCGGCGTGATCGGCCCGGGTGACGTGCAGTGGATGACGGCCGCGAGCGGGATCCTGCACGAGGAATTCCACTCGGAAGGGTTCACGAAGCGTGGCGGCCCGCTCGAGATGGTCCAGCTGTGGGTGAACCTGCCCGCCAGGGACAAGATGGGGGCGCCCGGCTACCAGACGCTGCTGGATGCCGACATCCCCGTGGTCGAACTGCCGGACGGCGCGGGGCGTGCGCGGATCATCGCAGGCGAGCTCGACGGGCGGCGCGGCCCGGCCCGCACGCATACGCCGATCGACGTATGGGACGTGCGGCTCGTGGCCGGCGGCCATGCGCGGTTCCCGGTCGCCGAAGGGCGCACGCTCGCGGTGGTCGTGCTGAGCGGTACCGTGCAGGTGAACGGCGAGACGGTCGCCCGCGAAGCGCAGTTCGTGCAGCTCGGCCGCGACGGCAGCGACGTCGAGATCGAAGCGAACGGCGACGCGAAGCTGCTGATCCTGAGCGGCGAACCGATCGACGAGCCGGTCGTCGGGTATGGGCCGTTCGTGATGAACTCGCAAGCGGAGATCCGCACCGCGATCGAGGACTTCAACAACGGCCGCTTCGGCCAGATGCCGGCATGACGGACAGGCCCCGCGTTATGCGGGGCCTTTTTTCGGGTGCGGGCGGCCGGTCGCGCGGCGCGCGCGCTTCGGGGCATAATCGACGGTTGCCGCGCGCCGGCCGGCGCGCCCGAATCAGGACCGACCATGAACGCATCCGCCGCATCCCCGAGCGCCGTCGATCTCGACTGGCGCTGGAAATCCTTCGACGCGCTGACGGCGCGCGAAGTCTATTCGATCCTCGAAGCCCGCAGTGCCGTGTTCGTCGTCGAGCAGAACTGCGTGTATCGCGACATCGACGACGCGGACCAGGCCGCCTGGCATCTGGCCGCATTCGATCCGGCCGGGCGGCTCGCCGGCTATCTGCGCGTGCTGTTGCCGGATGCGCAGAACACCGATGTCCGCATCGGCCGCGTGCTGACGACCGCCGCGTTCCGCGGCGCCGGCCTGGGCAACGGGCTGCTGTCGCGCGCGCTCGAGCATATTCGCGCGCAGTGGCCGGATACGCCGGTGAGCCTGCATGCGCAGGCCCACTTGCAGCGCTTTTACGGGGCATTCGGCTTCACGCCGAGTTCGGACGTGCACGACGAGGACGGCATCCCGCACGTGTGGATGAGCAGCGCACGCGCGTAATGCGCGCCGCGCCGCGCGGCAGTCAGTGCGCGGCGCGCGCGACCGACGGCGCGTCCGCGCGTTGCGCGGCCCGTTCGCCGATCGGGCGGCCGCGGGCGGACAGCCGCAGCCAGTGCCGCAGCGCGATCAGCGCGCCGATCACGCTCATCATCGAGCCGGGAATCCACAGCAGCAGGCCGCCGATCTGCTGGTCGCGCAGCGGGCTCAGCCACGTGAACGCGCGGCCGCAGATCGAGTAGATCGGATACAGCTCGTGCGGCGTGAAGAAGATCAGCGCGCCGAGTGCGATCTGCGGCGGGATCGCCGCGACGACGATCAGGATCCGGCGGCCCGGCGACAGCCGGGCAGGCGGCGCGGGGCGCGGATCGACGACGAGCCACCAGAACAGCAGCCCGTCGATCACCATGCTCCAGTTCATCACGCGATAGAGACGCCAGTCGAGCATCGCGATGAAGTGGATCGGCGACAGCAGCCAGAAATAGATCAGCCCGACGAACAGCACGACCGCGACGACGGGATGGAATACCACGTCGAGCGTCGCGCGCACGGGCGCCCACGCGAGGGCGGGGCGCACGAAGCGCTGCCGCCAGCGAAACGGGATGCCCGCGCGAATCGCCGCACCCGGATAGGACAGCGCGATGAAGAACGGCCCGAGGTGGTGCAGCACGAGGTGCTGCGCGCGGTGCAGGAAGAACTCGTGCTCGAAGAAATAGTCGAGCCGCGTATGCAGTGCGATGTAGAGCGCCGTCAGCCCGAACCAGAACGAGAACTGCCGCAGCGGCGACACCTTCGCCTTCTTCACGCCGCGCGCGAACAGCACGGCAGCGGTGAGCACCGCGATCACCACGGTCGGCGACGGTTCCCACGGATCGAGCCAGTACAGGAGGTTCATCGCGCGCGTATCACTTCGCCTGGGCCGGCGATTTCACGGCGAACGGCGCATCGACCGTTTCGCCGTCGGAGAATTTCAGGCGCAGGTGCACGGTGTCGCCCGGCTTGATCGCGTGCTTCGGCTCCTCGAGCATGAAGTGGTAGCCGCCCGGCGCGATGTCGACCTTGCCGCGTGCGGGGATCGTCAGCTTGTCGACCATTTCCATCTTCTGCGTCGAGCCGTTCGAGACGGTCTGGTGCAGCATCGTCATCCCGTAGTCGGGGCTGTCGACGTCGACGAGATCGACCGGCTTGTCGCTCGTGTTCACGATCGTCACGTAGCCACCGGCCGGCAGCTTGTTCGGCAGCCAGCGCACCCATGCGTTCTGCGCGGTGATCGCACCGGCGGCATAGGCGTGGGTGCCGGTGCACAGCGCGGCGAGGAGGGCGAGCGTCTTGAGTGTCGTCTTCGTCTTCATGTCGTGAGAGGAATTCAGGTGGTGGAGGCGGTGTCGATGATCCGGCGCACATCGGCGGCGATGGCGTCGGGCGAGTCGCGGTCAGTTGCAAGCAGGCGGGCGCGGCCGGTTGCGTCGAAGATGTAGACGGCCGAGCTGTGCGTGACTTCGTAGCCGCCGGACGGATCGCGCTGCTCCATCTGGTACGCGACGCGATAGCGCTTCGCGAGCGATTCTATCTGGCGGTCGGTGCCGGTCAGGCCGCGCGCATGCGCGGCGTCGAACGCGGCGACATACGATTGCATCGCCTGCGGCGTGTCGCGTGCAGGATCGACCGAGACGAACAGGATGCGCACGTCGTTGGCCTGCGGGCCGAGCTTCGCCAGCACTTCCATCAGCCGTGCCATCGTTTCGGGGCAGACGTCGGGGCAGTGCGTGTAGCCGAAGTAGACGAGCGCGACCTGGCCGTGGAACGCATCGGCGTCGACGGGATGGCCGTCGCCGCCCGTCAGCGTGAACGACAGGTCGGGCAGGTGGCCGGTGACGTTGGTCAGGTTCCAGCGCGGCTCGTCGTGCGTGCACGCGGCGAGCGCCACGGCGGCGGCGAAGGCCGCGGCCGTGCGGATGAAGCGGGAGAAGCGCCGGTGCGGCGCTGGGCGGGCAGACGACATCCTGGGGCTCGATCGGACGGAAAGGTGACCGGCCGGCGCGATGCCAGGCGTCGCGCGGCAGGCGGTTGCGACTGTAGCGCAATTCGCGCGCCCGCGTCCTTTCGAAACCCGTACGGGGTGGACGAGCGGGGCAATATGTCGCAGTTGACGCAATCGGCGGTGCGCGGCTGGCGATGCGCCGGTTTCGCCCATCTCGGTGCGCAGGCGCGGTAAGATGCGCACAATTCCATTCGCGCAGCGGCGGTGCGGCGTTTGCCGGCCGGCCCTCAGACTATCGAATCGATGCAATCCGTTCCGGCTTCCCTGTCCCTGACCGATACCGCGTTCTTCTTCGACTTCGACGGCACGCTCGTCGAACTGGCGCCGACGCCCGACAGCATTCACGTTCCGCCGTCGCTGCTGACGCTGCTCGACGAGCTGCGGCACCGCTCGCACGGTGCGGTCGCGGTCGTGTCCGGGCGCGGTATCGACAACCTCGACGCGTTCCTCAAGATGCCCGGCCTGCCGATCGCAGGCCTGCACGGCGCGGAGCGCCGCGATGCGAACGGCGACACGCAGCGCATCGGCTTCAACGACGAACGCCTGCTGCGCATCGAGCGCGAGCTGGCGGCCGTCGTCGACCGTCATCCGGGCATGCTGCTCGAAATCAAGGGTGCGGCCGTTGCGCTGCATTACCGCAACGCGCCCGAGCGCGAGGCGGCTGCGCGCGCGGCCACCGAGCGCCTCGTCGCCGACTACGCCGATGCGTATGTGCTGCAGCCGGGCAAGATGGTGTTCGAGATCAAGCCGAAGGGTGTCGACAAGGGGCGCGCGCTGGCCGCGTTCCTCGACGAGCCGCCGTTCGCGGGCCGCGTGCCGCTGTTCGCGGGCGACGACCTGACCGACGAGAAGGGCTTCGCGGTGGTCAACGCGCGCGGCGGCCTGTCGATCAAGGTCGGCGCGGGCGAGACGTCCGCCCGCATGCGGCTCGATTCGGTCGACGCGCTGCATGAGCAGATCGCGCACTGGCTCGGTGCGGGGCAGCCGCACGCATGAGTCGCCTCATCATCGTTTCAAACCGCGTCGCACCGATTTCGGAAGGCGAACCGGCGGCAGGCGGCCTCGCGATCGGTGTCTACGATGCGCTGAAGGAGACGGGCGGCATGTGGTTCGGCTGGAGCGGCGAGGTCGTCGCGTCCGGCGCCCCGCAGATTCGCGTCGAGGAGCACGGGCCGGTCACGTTCGCGACCATCGGCCTGTCGCGGCGCGACTACGACCAGTATTACCGCGGCTTCTCGAACGCGACGCTGTGGCCCGCGTTTCACTACCGCACCGACCTGATCCAGTACGACCGTCACGAGTTCGAAGGCTACAGCCGCGTGAACGTGTGGCTCGCGCAGCAGCTCGTGCCGCTGCTGCAGGACGACGACGTGATCTGGGTGCACGACTATCACCTGATCCCGTTCGCGCGCGCGCTGCGCGCGGCCGGCGTGAAGAACCGCATCGGCTTCTTCCTGCACATCCCGTTTCCCGCCGCGCAGGTGCTCGTCAACGTGCCGCCGCATCGCGACCTGGTCGAGTCGCTGTGCGCGTTCGACCTGCTCGGTTTCCAGACCGAACCCGACCTGCGCGCATTCTGCGATTACGTCGAATCCGAAGCGGACGGCGTGATCGAGCGCGACGGCCGCCTGGTGACGGTGCGCGCATTCGGCCGGACGCTGCGCGCGGCCGCGTATCCGATCGGCGTGCATCCGGACGAGATCGCGGCGCTCGCGCAGGCCGGCGAGCACGGCAAGGCGGTGCGCACGCTCGCGGCGTCGCTGCGGGGCCGCAAGCTGATCATGAGCGTCGACCGGCTCGATTACTCGAAAGGGCTCGTCGAGCGCTTCCGCGCGTTCGAGAAGCTGCTCGAGCACGAGCCGTCGCATCGCAATCGCGTGTCGTTCCTGCAGATCGCGCCGTCGACGCGAGCGGAGCTGCGCGCGTACCAGGACATCCGCCTGCAGCTCGAAGGAGAATCGGGGCGCATCAACGGACGCTTCGCCGAGCTCGACTGGGCACCGATCCTCTATATCCATCGCCAGTACGACCGCCAGCTGCTCGCGGCGCTGTACCGGCTCGCGCGGGTCGGCTACGTGACACCGTTGCGCGACGGGATGAACCTCGTCGCGAAGGAGTACGTATCCGCGCAGGATCCGGACGATCCGGGCGTGCTCGTGCTGTCGCGCTTCGCGGGCGCCGCGCGCGAGCTGACGGGGGCGCTGATCGTCAATCCGATCGATATCGACGGGATGGCCGATGCGTTGTCGCAGGCGCTGACGATGCCGCTCGCCGAGCGGCGCGCGCGTTATACCGACATGATCGCGCAGCTTCGCGAGAACAACGTGTCGGTGTGGCGCGACAACTTCCTGCGCGATCTGCAGCACGCGTAACCGACACCTCCCGCCGGAAATGAAAAAGCCGCAGTGCTGCTCGCACTGCGGCTTTTTTTGCCGGCTGCGGGCCGGTGCTTCAGGCCACGCGTTCGCCGGTCGGCGTGCTGCCGTCGGGCGCCGCGTGATGGCGGCCGTGCTGCTTCGCGAGCAGGTCGCGGTACAGGCCGGGGCGGTTGCGCAGCACGTCGGGCGGTCCGTCGTCGATGACCTTGCCGTTGTTCATCACGATGATCCGGTCGAAGTTGCGCAGCGTCGACAGGCGGTGCGCGATCGCGATCACCGTGCGACCGACCATCAGGCGGTCGAGCGCGCTCTGGATCGCTTCCTCGGATGCGCTGTCGAGCGCGGACGTCGCTTCGTCGAGCAGCAGGATCGGCGCGTTCTTCAGGATCGCGCGCGCAATCGCGATGCGCTGGCGCTGGCCGCCCGACAGCTTGACGCCGCGGTCGCCGACGATCGTGTCATAGCCTTCCGGCATCGCTTCGATGAACTCCGCGCAGCGCGCGTCGCGCGCGGCCGCGAGCACTTCGTCGCGGGTCGCTTCGGGGCGGCCGTACGCGATGTTGTCGTAGATCGTCCGGTGCAGCAGCGAGATGTCCTGCGGCACGAGCGCGATCGCGTGGCGCAGGCTGTCCTGCGTGATCGACTTCACGTCCTGGCCGTCCACCTGCACGACGCCGTCCTGCGTGTCGTAGAAGCGCTGCAGCAGCGCGAGCACGGTCGACTTGCCGGCGCCCGACTTGCCGATCAGGCCGACGCGCTGGCCCGGCTCGATATGGAGATCGAAGTGGTCGAGGATCGCGCGGCGGTGCGGATACGCGAACGTCACGCGCTCGAAGTCGACGCGGCCGCCCTTGGCCGACAGCGGCTGGGCGTCCGAACGATCGGGCATCCCGTGCGGCTCGAGCAACGTCTTGACGGCTTCGGACAGGCGCGCGACGTGCTGGGTGACGTCGACGAGCGCGACCGCGAGGTCGCGCGTGCCGTGCAGGATCGTGAAGCCGAGCGAGCTGACGAGCACGATGTCGCCGGACGTCGCGCGGCCCTGGTCCCACAGCCACAGCGCCCAGCCGAGCAGGCCGGCGGACAGCATCGCGGTGATCACCGCGTGCAGCAGGCGCAGCTTTTCGAGATAGAGCAGGCTTTGCTGGCGCGCATCCATCTCGGCCTTGACCGTTGCGCCGAAGCGCTTCTGTTCGCGCAGCGTCATCCCGAACGCACGCACGAGGCCCATGTTGCCGATCACGTCGACGAGTTCGCCGTCTACCGCGGCGGCCTTCGCCGCGAACGCATGATGGCGGGCCGAGCCGCGCCCGGCGAGCTTGAACAGGATCACCGACAGCACGGCCGAACAGCCGAGCAGGCCGGCGGCCATCATCGGATTGACGACGATGATCATCAGGATCGCGCCCATCACCGCGATGCACGGCGGCAGCACGTTCCACGCCATCGTGTTCTCCGACGTGTAGACGGCGTTCGACGTGGCCGTGATGCGGCTCGCGAGCGTGCCCGGCTGCTTTTCGGAGTAGTAGGTCGGCGAATGGCCGATCAGGTACTGGAACAGGTCGCGCCGCAGGTCGCCGGTGACCGCGACGAACGTATGCGCGGCGACCCAGCCGCCGACACGCCACAGCAGGTTGTCGGCCGCGATCAGCCCGACGAGCAGCGCGAATGCGCTCCACAGCGGGCCGGGGTGATGACGCCCGGTCGCCAGCACGTCGATCAGGTGCTTGATCGCGTATTGCGAGCCGAGCGCGCAGCCGACGGCGGCCAGCACGCTGCAGAGCACGATCAGGTGGGCAACGGGATGCAGGCGGATGTAGCGGAACAGGAACGCGATCGGCCGGTGCGCGTAGCTCGACAGCTTCGCGTTGTGGGCGTTGCGCTGGGCAGGGGTGAGAGATTCCAAAATATGCGTGCGGTGATTCGGTGATTGAGCGTTGCGGCGGGATCGCTTGCCGGCGTTCGCCCGGACTGAATAATCCGGCATTGTAAACAAGGCCGTGCGCTGCGCTGCGCGAATCTTGCCTCGGCCAGGGGTGCTCGATCGATTTTGAGATAAAATCCGGCATCCCGTCCTGTCTCATGTGCCGGAATCACGCTGCCGGCAGTCACGGGGGCAAGGAATGCCAAAAGGGCCTTCCACTCTAGAACGGACGCCCAAGTCCGCGGGTTGCAAAGTGTTGCACCTTTGTAACAAAGTAAAGTGTTTGAAATGTTGTGCGCCGTATCGGGATTAACCCTAGATAATCGGCTCCGGGTTCGATTCCAGGTTTTTTACGAACCCCTGTCAACGGGTCTTCGTTTCAAACGTTCTATGCCTGTCGCGTCGCCGACGCTCCTTGAGCAGCGCGGGTTTGACGCCCCCGGCAGGCTGATTCGTCCGACTTTTCGGGCGAAATGCATCCAGCCCGGACCGCCGGCAGGTTGCCGACCCATACCTGGTTTTTAGCCGATTTTTTAGGAGTTACGCATGCGAATCGCCCAAATCGCTCCGTTGCACGAAGCGGTGCCCCCGAAACTGTACGGTGGTACCGAGCGAGTGGTGTCCTACCTCACCGAAGCACTTGTCGAGATGGGGCATGACGTTACGCTCTTTGCGAGCGGCGATTCGCAAACCTCCGCGAAGCTCGAAGCGTGCTGGCCGCAGGCGCTGCGCCTCGACCCGACGATCCGTGACGTGATGGCCCCGCACATGCTGCTCCTCGAGCAGGTGCGCCGCCGCGCGGAAGAGTTCGACGTCCTGCACTGCCACATCGACTACTACCCGTTCTCGCTGTTCTCGCGCCAGCCGGTCCCGCATCTGACGACGATGCACGGCCGTCTCGACCTGCCGGAACTGCAGCCGATCTTCAATGCATTCAGCGACGTGCCGGTCGTGTCGATCTCCGACAACCAGCGCATCCCGCTGCCGCAGGCGAACTGGCTGTCGACCGTTTACCACGGCCTGCCGGAAAACCTGCTGACGCCGATCCCGAACGTGAAGCCGAGCTATCTCGCGTTCCTCGGCCGCATCTCGCCGGAGAAGCGCGTCGACACGGCGATCCGCATCGCCGAGCAGGCCGGCCTGCCGATCAAGATCGCCGCGAAGCTCGACAAGGCTGACCGCGCGTACTACGAAGAGAAGATCAAGCCGCTGTTCGCGCTGCCGCACGTCGAGTACATCGGCGAAATCAGCGAAGCCGAAAAGACGGAATTCCTGGGCAACGCGCACGCGCTGCTGTTCCCGATCGACTGGCCGGAGCCCTTCGGCCTGGTGATGATCGAGGCAATGGCCTGCGGCACGCCGGTGATCGCGTTCAAGCGCGGCTCGGTGCCGGAAGTGATCGACAACGGCGTGTCGGGCTTCGTCGTCGAAGACGAACTGTCGGCCGTCGCGGCGCTCAAGCGCCTCGATACGCTGCCGCGCGAGAAGGTCCGCGCCGCGTTCGAAGCACGCTTCTCGTCGAAGGTGATGGCGCAGAACTACGTGAAGGGCTACGAGGAACTACTGCGCCAGAAGCGTCGCACGGTGCTCCGCGAAGTCAACGCAGGCTGATTGCGGGCCGCCGCCTGGCGGCGCGCGGCTTGCCAACGACGCCCCGTCCGGGTTTCCGGCGGGGCGTTGTCACATCCGCGGCGCGGATCTGTTGTATTCTCGCCGCGCCCGACGCCGCGAACGGCCCCCGAAGCGGGCCGCCATAGCATCCAGCCGTCTGTCCAGACGGTAATGTCCCTATAATGGCCGTGCCGTGAAATCCGGCCCCGCACGAATATCCAGAGGAGAGCAGTCTTGGCGAGAACGAAATCCACGCGCGCAGCGCCGGCCCCCGGCGCCGGTGTCATCTTCGCGTTGCGTGCGATCGGTCTCGTGCTGCTCGCGCGCTGGCTGTTCTCGATGTCCCAGATGGGCTATCGCTCGTCGCTGTCCGCGATGGTGTCGTCGCCCTGGGCGTTCGTCTACCTCCTGCTGATCTTCCTGCTGCTCGCGCTGCCGGGTGCCGTCGCGCGCGCCGAGCGGCCGTTCCATCCGCTGCCGCAGTGGCTGCGCCAGGCGCTGCGCGTCTTCGCGCTGATCGGTTTCCTGTTCGCGGTCTGGTCGATCGGCATGTTCGTCTGGGTGGATGGCTGGCGCCTCGCGCTGCATGCCGTGACGGCGACCAACGGCTGGCTCGTTGCCGCTCCGGCGCTTTATGCGGCGATCGTCTGGATCTGCCGTCCGCGGCCGCTGTGGCGGACCAACGTGGCGGCCCGCCGCTTCGCGGTCGGCCGTTATGCGATTTCGCTCGACGTGCTGACGCGCACCGCGATCGTCTGGATGGAAAGCCGCAAGGTCGGCCAGTACGACGCGCGCGAACTGTCGGTGCGCTGGCCCGGCCGTACAGCGCCTGCCGCCGGCGAAGGGGCGACGGGCGGACAGTCCTCGGTCGTGCCACCGCGTCGCGGCGGCCTGTTCAATCGACCGAAGGTCGAGCTGCTGTGGGATTCGCCGGCGGCCGTCGGCCATAACCGGCAGATCGTCATGCGCGCGCCGCTCGCGACCGAAGGCGACCGCGTCGCGGTGCTCGCGCTCGACGCCGCGCTCAAACAGATCGTCTGACAAGTCCCGCGCACGGCGTGCGGGCGCGGGGGATTGGGGCGGCCGGTCAGGAATGGCCGGACAGGTGCGGCCGGCCAAGTCCGGCCGAGTCTCGATCTGGCCGGCCGGATTCCCATCGCCATCCCGATCGGGATCCTGTCCGACACGAGCAGCGTTTTCCGCCGGACACCCGCCAGCTGGGCCTCGCCGCTCCTGTCGAGCCCGGCCCGGCCGGGCGATTCAGCCGCCCGGTCCGTTCCGCGCTCAGCGCACGAGGCAGGGGCGCTTGTTGTTGAAAGTCCACCCCGGAATCAGGTACTGCATCGCCGCCGCGTCGTCGCGGGCACCGAGTCCGTGCTGCTTGTACAGCTCGTGCGCGACCGCGACGGCATCCATGTCGATATCGATGCCGAGGCCCGGCCGCTTCGGCACGTCTACCAGCCCGTTCTCGATCTTCAGCGGCTCGCGCGTCAGGCGCTCGCCGTCCTGCCAGATCCAGTGCGTGTCGATCGCGGTGACCTGGCCCGGTGCGGCGGCCGCGACATGCGTGAACATCGCGAGCGACACGTCGAAGTGGTTGTTCGAGTGCGAGCCCCACGTGAGGCCCCAGTCGCGACACATCTGCGCGACGCGCACCGAACCCTGCATCGTCCAGAAATGCGGATCGGCGAGCGGAATGTCGACGGCCTGCAACTGCACCGCGTGGCCCATCTGCCGCCAGTCGGTCGCAATCATGTTGGTTGCCGTCGGCAGCCCCGTCGCGCGGCGGAATTCGGCCATCACCTCGCGGCCAGAGTAGCCGTTCTCGGCGCCGCACGGATCTTCCGCGTAGGCGAGCACGTGATGCTGGTCGCGACACAGCCGCACGGCCTCGTCGAGCGACCATGCGCCGTTCGGGTCGAGCGTCACGCGCGCGTCCGGGAAGCGCTCGGCGAGCGCCGTCACGGCCTCGATCTCGCTCGCACCTTCGAATACGCCGCCCTTCAGCTTGAAGTCGTTGAAGCCGTAGCGCGCATGCGCGGCTTCGGCGAGCCGTACGACGGCCTCGGGGGTCAGCGCGGCTGCGTCGCGCACACGCGTCCAGTCGTCGGTCGCGCCGCTGCCGTCGCGGTAGGGCAGCGCGGTCTTCGTGCGATCACCGACGTAGAACAGGTAGCCGAGCATTTCGACGCGCTCGCGCTGCTGGCCCTCGCCGAGCAGCGCGGCGACCGGCACGCCGAGATGCTGGCCCAGCAGGTCGAGCAGCGCAGCCTCGAGCGCGGTGACCGCGTGGATCGTCGTGCGCAGGTCGAAGGTCTGCAGACCGCGGCCGCTCGCGTCGCGGTCGGCGAAGGTGCGCCGCACGTCGTTGAGCACCGCATGGTAATTGCCGACCGGCTGGCCGACGACGAGCGCGCGCGCATCGTCGAGCGTGCGGCGGATGCTTTCGCCGCCGGGCACTTCGCCGACGCCGGTCCGGCCCGCGCTGTCCTTCAGGATCACGAGGTTGCGGGTGAAGAACGGGCCGTGTGCGCCGCTCAGGTTGAGCAGCATGCTGTCGTGGCCGGCGACCGGAATCGCTTGCAGGTCGACGATGCGCGGCGTGTCGTGGGAGGGCGAGGCAGTGACGGCGTTCATGGGCGGCGATGGCAGAAGGGTGGGCAATGCCGTGCGGCAAAAGCTTTGCCGCGCGCGGCAGGAGGTGCGATCATTCGACAACCGACGTGCGCGGCGCGCAAGCCCCCGCAGGTCGACGCAACCCGGAACGGGGTGGGAGCGACAACCTGACCAGCGGAGCGCAGAACGCGAAAGCTGGCTGATCGTAAGGCATGGGACCAGGCAGTGCCGGCGTGCGCGCTTGAGTCGACAGGAGATCCATGTTTTGATCATCAGTCGTCGGATGACTTGTGACGCAGTATAATGAATCATCGGCTTTCGCTCAAACCCCGCGTAAACCCTCGGCTCACATTACGATCATTCAAAAAGGAACCGGCCTCATGTCCGTGCCTACGCTTCCCGCAGCGCCGCGCCGTCGCGCACGCAGCCTCGCACAAGATGTCGTCGACGCGCTGACCGCGCAGATCGAAAACGGCACGCTGCGTCCCGGCGACAAGCTGCCGACCGAAACCGAAGTCATGGCGGCGCAGGGCGTGAGCCGTACGGTCGTGCGCGAGGCCATCTCGCGGATGCAGGCGAGCGGTCTGATCGAGACGCGCCACGGCATCGGCAGCTTCGTGCTCGAGCCGTCGCGCCGCCAGACGCTCGGGATCGACCCGGCGACGATCACGACGCTGCGCGACGTGCTCGCGGTGCTGGAACTGCGCATCAGCCTCGAGAGCGAATGCGCGAGCCTCGCCGCGCAGCGCGCGAACGATACCGACCTCGTCGCGCTGCGGCGCGCGCTCGACGCGATCGCAACGGGGGCGGGCGGCGGCCGCGACACGGCGCAGCTCGATTTCCAGTTCCACCTGCAGATCGCGCAATCCACCGGCAACCGCTATTTCGTCGACATCATGACGCAGCTCGGCACGTCGATCATCCCGCGTACGCGCGTGAATTCGGCCCGTTTTGCCGGTGACGATCTGGAGCGATACGTCGGCCGGCTGAACCACGAGCACGAGGACATCTACGAGGCGATCGCGCGCCACGACCCGGAGGCCGCACGCGCCGCGATGCGCACGCACCTCACCAACAGCCGCGAGCGGCTGCGCCGCGCGCACGAGGCGGCCGAGGCCGAGCGCGACACGCAGGCCGGCTGATGCGCCGGGCGGCGCGTCAGCCCGGTCGAATCGCATCAACATCAGTCGTCATACGAGATCGACATCCGTTCATCGATCTCCGCGGCCGGGCGGCCTGTCCGCCGCCGGCCGCCGGCACCGCCGATCAGCCTCCCTTCGTCGTGATCGTCTTCCACGCGCCGCTCTTCACCTGGTACAGCGTCGACATCCCGCTCTTCAGCGAACCGTCGCTCGCGAACGAGATGCGGCCGGTGACGCCTTCGAAGTCGATCTTCTTCAGCGCCGGACGGTAGACCTTCGGGTCGGTCGAGCCGGCCGCCTGCATCGCCTTGATCGCTGCCCACGCGGCGTCGTAGCCGAACTGCGCGTACGACAGCACGTCGACGCCGAAGCGCTTCTTGAAACGCTGCTCGAAATCCTTCCCTTGCGGCAGCTCGTCGAGCGGCCGGCCGTATTCCCATGCCATCGCGCCTTCGGCGGCCGGGCCCGCGATCTTGATGAACTCGTTGTCCTTCACGCCGCCGCCGCCGACGAACTGCGCGTTCAGCCCGAGCTGTCGCATCTGCTTGATGAAGTTCGCGGCGAGTGAATCGAGGCCGCCGAAGAAGATCAGGTCGGGATTCTTGGCCTTCAGGCTCGTGATCTGCGCGCGAAAGTCGACCGCCTGGTTGCTGGTGAATTCGCGGCCGATGAGGTTCCCGCCGGCGGCCTTCACGGCCTTCTCGAACTCGTCGGCCTCGCCCTGGCCGAACGCGGTGCGGTCGTCGATGATCGCGATGCGCTTCGCCTTCGTCACGTCGACCGCGTACTTGCCCGCGTTGCCGGCGTTCTGGCCGTCGGTCGCGATCACCATGAACATGTTCGCCAGCCCGCGCGAGGTGAGCGTCGGGTTGGTCGCCGCCGGATCGATCACCGGGATGCCGGCCTTGTCGTAGACGACCGAGGCCGGAATCGTCGTCCCCGAGTTGAAATGGCCGACCACGACCGACACGTTCTGGTCGACGAGCGCCTGCGCGGCCTGCACGCCGATGCGCGGGTCGGCCTGGTCGTCCTGCACGACGAGATTGAAGTGCGCGGGCTTGCCGGCGATCTGCACCTTCTGCGCGGCGGCATCGTCGAGCGCGAGCTGCACGCCGTTCTGCAGGTCCTTGCCGTAGCCGGCGTTCACGCCCGTGAGCGGCGCGGCGAAACCGACCTTCACGTCGGTCGTGTCGGCGGCCCGGGCGGCCTGTTGCGAGAGGAGGGCAAGCGCGGATGCAATCGACACCGACAGCAGGGAATGACGGAATTTCATGTTGTTCCTCTTGTTCGATACCTGCGAGTAAGTACCGCACACGCTCGGGATGGCTGAACGCGTGCGACGGGCGGGCGGTTCGACCGCTTCTCGGAATCGGGCGGGGAGGTCGGCATCGTGATCCTCGGAAGAATCTCCCGTCAGGCTCGGCGAAGAGCCCCGATCGTTTCGATATATAGGTCGCCGATATGCGTGGGTCTTGGCAATTTGCCGCGCATTCGATGCGGATTTGCGCATAGCTTCCGCGCGTGCGGAGGCAGCCGGTATCGGGAGTTTCCCGTCGCGAACGGAGCGGGCGGAGAGGAGGGGTGGAGGTGGGGGGAGGCAGCGCGGCCCGCCGGGGCCGCGCTGCCTCACATGAGGCCGTCAGTCGGACAGCGCGTCCGATGCGGCTTCGGCATCGTGCGATGCGTGTGTGCGGATCAACGGATCGCTGGTGCTCGGGCGCCCCGTCTCGACGTGGCCCGCGAAGCGGCGCAGGAAGCCGAGCAGCCGGCCGTCGCTGACGGTCAGGTCGTACCAGCCGTGGCTGCCGCGCAGATCCCAGTAGTCGTCGATCTGCTGGCCCGGCGCGAGATCGAACGTGCGCGCGCGGCCGTGGCCGTATGCGTTCGTGACCTTGAGCCGCACCGCCTTGTGGCCGCGGTTCATCAGGCGCAGCGTGATGTTGCCGTTCGCGACGTCATAGCCGTAGATCACCTCGGGGTTCACGTTCGCGCTGCCGACGCCGGTCGCGAACGGGCCGCGGAAATGGCAGTAGAAGCCGTTCGGGCCGTACACGTCGAGGTCGTACAGGCCGAGCGACGCCGCGGCGCTCCACGTGTCGGCGATCCGCTTGCCGGCTTCGACGGTGTACGCCCACGGGCCGTCGAGGCGGTTGCGCGACTGCACCTGGAACGCGGCGCCTGCCCGGCCCGTGTTCGCGAAGGTCAGCCGGAACTGGCCGTTGACCGATTCGACGCGGCCGTGCACGAACAGCTCGTAAGGCAGCGCGCGCGCCGGCCGCAGTCCGGCCTCCTGCTTCGGCAGCTTCTGCAGCACCGGCGGCACGGGGATGTAGTCCGGGTGGCGCAGGCGGTCGGGCGGCGCGTAGCCGCTCGTATCCGGCAGCGTCGGCCAGCCGGCGTCGGCCGTCGCGAAATCGAACGCGGCGGTCAGGTCGCCGCACACCGCGCGACGCCACGGCGACACGTTGGACGCCTTGACCGGGTATTGCGCGCCGAAACGCGCCTCGATGAATTGCAGCAGCGACGTGTGATCGAAGGTCTGCGAGCAGACCCAGCCGCCTTTCGTCCACGGCGACACGACGAGCATCGGCACGCGCGGCCCGAGCCCGTACGGGCCGGCCATGTGCGATGCGTCGCCGGGGAACACCTCGTTGGTCGTCGCGACCGTCGACAGCCCGTTGTCGCGCGACTGCGGCGCGAACGGCGGCTGCACGTGGTCGAAGAAGCCGTCGTTTTCGTCGTACGTGATGAAGAGCGCGGTCTTGCTCCATACGTCCGGATTCGACACGAGCGCCTTCAGCACCTGCTCGATGTACCACGCACCGTAGTTCGCCGGCCAGTTCGGGTGCTCGGAATACGCTTCCGGCGCGCAGATCCACGACACCTGCGGCAGCGTGCCGTTCTTCACGTCCTGCTGCAGGACGTCGAACAGCGTGCCGCCGGCGCTGATGTTGGTGCCGGTGCGCGCCTTGTCGTACAGCGGCGTGCCGGGCAACGCGGTGCGGTACTGGTTGAAGTAGAGCAGCGAGTTGTCGCCGTAGTTGCCGATGTACGGGTTCTGCGTCCAGCCCCACGAGCCGTTCGCGTCGAGCCCCGTGCCGATGTCCTGGTAGATCTTCCACGACACGCCGGCCTGTTCGAGCACCTCCGGATAGGTCGTCCAGCCGTAGCCCTTTTCCTCGTTGCCGAGCACCGGGCCGCCGCCCGTGCCGTCGTTGCCGACGTAGCCCGTCCACATGTAGTAGCGGTTCGGGTCGGTCGAGCTCGGGATCGCGCAGTGGTACGCGTCACAGATCGTGAACGCGTCGGCGAGCTGGTAGTGGAACGGGATGTCGTCGCGCTTCAGGTACGCCATCGTCGTGGTGCCCTTGTTCGGCACCCACTGGTCGTAGCGGCCCTTGTTCCATGCCGCGTGCATGTCCTGCCAGCCGTGCGGCAGGTCCTGCAGGAACTGCAGGCCGAGCTTGTCCGCGCCTGGATGGAACGGCAGCAGTTCGGCCGGGCCGACCGGCTGGTGGAACACCGACTTGCCGTTCGCGAGGCGCAGCGGGCGCGGGTCACCGAAGCCACGGACACCGCGCATCGTGCCGAAGTAGTGGTCGAACGAGCGGTTCTCCTGCATCAGGATCACGATGTGTTCGATATCGCGGATGGTGCCGGTGCGGCGGTTCGCGGGAATCGCGAGCGCATCGCGGATCACGGGCGGGAACAGGTTCAGCGCGGCGGCGCCGGCGGTGCCGGCAGCGACGCGCAGGAAGTCACGACGGTTCGATCGGGTCATGGTCGTTATCGTGGGGTAAAGAGGGAGCCGATTGGCGGGACCAGCGGGAACGGCGCACACCGGGTCGCAGGATGCGGCTGCGTTGGTGCGTGCCGCCGCGAGCATAGCGAGGAATCGGTGTCATTCATGTGAAGTCCGGAAACGTTTGCATCCGCATCGAAGCGATATCGACGCAGCGTCGGGGCATATCGCGAACGGTCGTGGTGACGCAGGGGGAGAGCGGGAAAGCGGGACAACAGGAAAGCAGGAAAGCAGGAAAGCAGGACAACGAGACAACGAGAAAGCGCGGAATGCACGCCGCTGAAGCGGTGGGCGATGCCGCTACGTCAGGCGTCGGTCACCCACGCGCCGAACCATTCGCTCGGGCGTGCGATCTCGTCCTGCGCGGCGACGAGCTCGAGCTCGTAGCGGCGCGCATCGTAGGTCGCCTTCACGACCGCATGCACGGCTGCGAGCGTGTGCTCGAACGCGGCGCGCACGGAGTCGCCGCGCAGCCGGCATGCGACGAAGATCGCGCTGGTCAGGTCGCCGACGCCGACCGGATGGCGCGGAAACGCGTACAGCGGGCGCTGGCCGATCCATGCCTCGGTTTCGGTGACGGCGAGCATGTTGAAGCGATCGGCCGGGCTGTTGCGGTCGTGCAGGTGCTTGACGAGGATGATTTGCGGGCCGCGGCGGATCAGCGCGCGGCACGCTTCGACGGCTTCGGCGACGGTTTCGATGCGCCGCCCGGCCAGCTTCTGCAGTTCGGTGTGGTTCGGCGACATGCCGTCGGCGAGCGCCGGCATTTCCTGGACCATGAATTCCTCGACGCCGGGTTCGGGCCGGATGCCGCCCGTCTGGCCCATCGCCGGATCGCAGAAGTACCACGCGTTCGGGTTCATCGCCTTCACCGAGCGGACGATCTCGACGGCCGCGCGCGCCTGCGGCGGCGAGCCGAGGAAGCCGGACAGCACGGCGTCGCAGCGCTTGAGCGCGCCGATCGCGGCGATGCCGTCGACGAGCTGCTCCATCTTCGCGGCGTCGATCGCGCTGCCCGCCCAATGGCCGTACTGCATGTGATTCGACAACTGGACGGTATTGAGCGGCCAGACGTTGACGCCGAGGCGCTGCATCGGGAACACGGCCGCACTGTTGCCGGCATGGCCGTAGATGACGTGCGACTGAATGCTGAGGACGTTTTTCATGGGAATCGCCTGCACGCGTTTCAGGGTCACGTCACACGATACCCGAGTTCGTCGCGCGCGCGGAAGTCGCGCGGCCCCGGAGTGTTGCGCGCCGTCGTCAGCGCGACCGCGTAGAATCGCGGGGCGCGAGGCGGCCCGGCTGCCCGCGTGCGTCTCCAATCACCGTGATCGCCATGCTTTCGATTCGCAAGATGTTGTATGCCGTGCGCGCCGTCGTGCTCGGCGCGGGTGTCGCCGCCGCGTGCGCCATGCCTGTCGCGGCGGCCGCCGCATCGGCCGCCGGCAACGACGGGCCCGTGTACGGCCCGCGCCTGGAAGGGTTCACCTATCCGGCACCCGTGCATGTGTATACGTTCGTGTCGCAACGCGAAACGCTCGAGATGGCCTATCTCGACGTGCCGCCGGCGCACCCGAACGGCCGCACCGTCGTGCTGCTGCACGGGAAGAACTTCTGCGCGGCGATCTGGGAGGACACGATCGGCGTGCTGAGCCGGGCCGGCTATCGCGTGATCGCACCGGACCAGATCGGCTTCTGCAAGTCGTCGAAGCCCGATCGCTACCAGTACAGCTTCCAGCAACTGGCGCGCAACACGCACGCGCTGCTCGAATCGGTGGGGGTGAAGTCGGCGACGATCGTCGGCCACTCGACGGGCGGGATGCTCGCGATGCGCTACGCGCTGATGTATCCGAAGGCGACCGAGCAGCTTGTGCTCGTGAACCCGATCGGCCTCGAGGACTGGAAGGCGCTCGGCGTGCCGCCGCTGCCGGTCGACTACTGGTATGCGCGCGAGCAGAAGACCACGGCCGACAGCATTCGCCGCTATGAGCAGGGCACGTACTACGCGGGCAAGTGGTCGCCGTCGTACGAGCGCTGGGTGCAGATGCTGGCCGGGATGTACCGTGGCGCCGGCCGCGACGCGGTCGCCTGGAACTCCGCGCTGATCTACGACATGATCCTCACGCAGCCGGTGGTCTACGAACTCGGCGCGATCCGCGTGCCGACGCTGCTGATGATCGGCGACAAGGACACGACCGCGATCGGCAAGGACGTGTCGCCGCCCGACGTGCATGCGAAGCTCGGCCGCTACCCGGAACTCGCGAAGCGGACGCAGGCCGCGATCCCCGGCGCGCAGCTCGTCGAATTCCCGGCGCTCGGGCACGCGCCGCAGATCCAGGATCCGGACGCGTTTCACAAGGCGCTGCTCGACGGGCTGGAGGCCGCGCACCCGCAGTGACGCGGGGGCGGCTGCGGGCGGCTCGGGCGCGTGCCGTCAGCGCACCTCGCTCGCGAGCTCGTCGCGGATCTGCGCGGTCAGTTCGAACGAACGCAGCCGTGCCGCGTGATCGTAGATTTGCGCGGTGACGATCAGCTCGTCGGCCCCCGTCTGCGCGATGCGGTCGCGCAGCTTGTCGCGCACGGTGTCGCGCGAGCCGACGGCCGCGAACGACAGCGAATGCGCGACGGTCGCGAGCTCGAGTTCGTTGGCCTCGAGCATGTCGACGGGCGGCGGCAGCTTGCCCGGCGTGCCGCGCCGCAGATTGATGAACTGCTGCTGCAGCGACGTGAACAGGCGCCGCGCCTCGTCGTCGGTATCGGCGACGAACACGTTGACGCCGACCATCGCATGCGGCTTCGGCCACGCGGCCGACGGCCGGTACTGCGCACGATAGATCTCGAGCGCGCGCATCAGGTAATCCGGCGCGAAGTGCGACGCGAACGCGAACGGCAGCCCGAGCATCGCCGCCAGCTGCGCGCTGAACAAACTCGAACCGAGCAGCCACACGGGCACGTCGAGCCCCGCGCCGGGCACCGCGCGCACGCGCTGGCCGGGCACCGGCTCCGCGAAGTAGCGCTGCAGCTCGGCGACATCGTCCGGAAACGAATCGGCGCTGCCGATCAGGTCGCGGCGCAGCGCGCGCGACGTGGTCTGGTCGGTGCCGGGCGCGCGGCCGAGGCCGAGGTCGATGCGCCCCGGATACAGCGACGCGAGCGTGCCGAACTGCTCGGCGATCACGAGCGGCGCGTGGTTCGGCAGCATGATGCCGCCCGAGCCGACGCGGATCGTCTGCGTCGCGCCCGCGACATGACCGATCACGACGGCGGTGGCCGCGCTCGCGATGCCCGGCATGTTGTGATGCTCGGCCAGCCAGTAGCGCTGGTAGCCCCACCGTTCCGCGTGCTGCGCGAGATCGACGGTGTTGCGGAACGCCTGGGAGGCGTCGGCGCCGGCCGGAATGGGGGCGAGATCGAGTACGGAAAACGGAGTCATCGGTTGGCCTTCGAACAGGGGGCTGGGTGATGCGCTTACGCAACAAATGCCAGGGATTTTGCCAAAGGGTTCCGGAACGTGCTGGGAGCGGCGCGATACCCATGCGCGTTTCAGGGGTGCAGGGCCGAATCCGGTGATCGTTGCAAAAATCAATCCAATCGGCGATTAATTACCAATCTTTACGGCGATTGGATGTGAATCCGCATCGACGTACAAATTTGCACGAAACGATTGATTTTCAAGACTGCAATACGCCTGCAAACCGCTTACGCTAACGTGAACGCGGGTGCGCTCAAATGGTTCGCCGACTGCGCAGCTTTGCCGGAAATGCACAAGTCCGTTTCTCGTAGCGCCGAGCGCGGGGTGCCGCAGACTGCTAAAATCCGGCGCCTGCCCATGTTGTGCCGAAGGTAGCCATACGAGTCTTCCCGCATCTCGCCCGGGTTTCCCGCGGAGGTGCACCACGCGAAACCGGGCATGGCCATACCCGAAGGATGGGTCGAGCCTTCCTCATATACAGACGCTGCTGGAACAAGGAGTCGGGTCGTGCCCGCGTTCGTCGTTGTCGGAATACCGAATCACGCTCAATCGCGTTCAAGCGTTCTCCATGGCGTTCAGGTCGCCGGGAGGCGTCGCGCATGACGGCAACCGCAACGATGCTCGACTGGCTCCTGATCGTCTTCACGCTGGCCGCGGCCGGTTATGCGCTCGTCGCCGCGTTCGCGCCGCGGCCGCGTACGCCGCGCACGGCCGCGCGCGACGGCTTCGAGCCGGTCAGCGTGCTCAAGCCGCTGTGCGGCGCCGAGCCGCACCTGTACGAAAACCTCGCGACGTTCTGCGAGCAGCGCCATCCGCGTTACGAAGTACTGTTTGGCGTCGCGTCGGCGGCCGATCCGGCCGTCGCCGTGGTCGAACGGCTGCGTGCCGATTGCCCCGAGTGCGACATCACGCTCGTGATCGATGCGCGCGTGCACGGCAAGAACCTGAAGGTCAGCAACCTGATCAACCTCGCCGAACGCGCGAAATACGGCCGCATCGTGATCGCGGACAGCGACATCGCGGTGACGCCCGATTATCTGGAGCGCGTGACGGCACCGCTCGCCGACGTGTCGGTCGGCGTCGTCACGTGCCTGTATCATGCGCGCAGCGTCGGCGGGTTCTGGACGCGAATCGGCGCGCAGTTCGTCGACGCCTGGTTCGCGCCGTCGGTCCGGATCACGCATCTCGGCCGCTCGAGCCGCTTCGGCTTCGGCGCGACGCTCGCGCTGACGCGCGACACGCTCGACCGGATCGGCGGTTTTCCCGCGCTGAAGGACGAACTGGCCGACGATTTCTGGCTGGCCGAGCTGCCGCGCCGCCTCGGGCGCCGCACCGTGCTGTCGGAGGTCGAGGTCGCGACCGACGTGATCGAGCCGTCGTTCGGGCCGCTGTGGCACCGCGAGACGCGCTGGCTGCGCACGATCCGTTCGCTGAACCCGGCCGGTTTCGCGTTCCTGTTCATTACGTTCACCGTGCCGTGGCTCGCGATCGGCGCGGCGCTCGCGCTGCGCCTCGACGGAACCTTCGCCGGCTCGCTGGCGGGCGGGGCGGCCGTGGTGGGCGCGTTCGGGCGGCTCGTGCTGCACGCGCGCGGCGAGGACGGCTGGCGCGCATTCTGGCGCGACTTGCCGCTCGTCGCGGTGCGCGACACGCTGCTCGCGCTCGAGTGGCTCGCGGCCGTGTTCGGCACGCATGTCGTGTGGCGCGGCGCGAGGATGACGGTCGTCGGCGGCGAGCGCGCGACGGCGGCCGTGGAAGCAGTGGACGGCCGCTAGGGCCGTTCCGGTCGAACCCGGCCCGAGGGCCGACACGCGCTGCGCGGCGAGGCCGCGCGGCGCGACATGACAGAGAGGCGGGCGCCGGCAAGGCGGCCCGCGGTTTTTTGACTGAATCGTTGTAACGAAACGAACTATGCAGGCTACCGGAGCATTCATGAAAACGCTGTTCTTGCAGGCCCCTTCGTATGACGGCTTCGACGGCGGAGCCGGCTCGCGCTATCAGGCGAAGCGCGAAATCCGTTCCTTCTGGTACCCGACGTGGCTCGCGCAGCCGGCCGCGCTCGTGCCGGGCAGCCGCGTCGTCGACGCGCCGGCCGACGGCCTGTCGGTCGAGGAAACGCTGAAGATCGCCAACGACTACGATCTCGTGATCATCCACACGAGCACGCCGTCGTTCCCGACCGACGCGATGTTCGCGCAGGATCTCAAGAAGATGAAGCCGTCGATGCTGGTCGGCATGGTGGGCGCGAAGGTGATGGTCGATCCGCACAACTCGCTCACGGCGAGCGAGGCGATCGACTTCGTGTGCCGCGAGGAATTCGACTACACCTGCAAGGAAATCGCCGAAGGCAAGCCGTTCCCCGAAATCAAGGGCTTGAGCTGGCGCGCGAAGGACGGCTCGATCGAGCACAACGAAGCGCGTCCGATCCTCGAGAACATGGACGAACTGCCGTTCGTCGCGCCCGTCTACAAGCGCGACCTGAAGATCGACAACTACTTCATCGGCTACCTGAACTACCCGTACGTGTCGATCTACACGGGCCGCGGCTGCAAGTCGCGCTGCACGTTCTGCCTGTGGCCGCAGACGGTCAGCGGCCATCGCTACCGCACGCGCTCGGTCGAGAACGTGCTCGCGGAAGCGAAGTGGATCCGCGACAACATGCCGGAAGTGAAGGAACTGATGTTCGACGACGACACCTTCACCGACGACCTGCCGCGCGCCGAAGCGATCGCCATCGGCCTGGGCAAGCTCGGCATGACGTGGTCGTGCAACGCGAAGGCGAACGTGCCGTACAAGTCGCTCAAGATCATGAAGGAAAACGGCCTGCGCCTGCTGCTGGTCGGCTTCGAATCCGGCGACGACCAGATCCTCGTGAACATCAAGAAGGGCGTGCGCACCGATTTCGCGCGCCGCTTCAGCGCGGACTGCAAGAAGCTCGGCATCAAGATCCACGGCACCTTCAT
>JABLTH010021386.1_pt1 | contig 28690 bp, 15 predicted proteins | sample 7875711 | NCBI WGS metagenome assembly JABLTH01 (sample SAMN14941262, study PRJNA633318) | bioreactor metagenome | isolation source: bioreactor | place: China | collected 2019-03-05 | reverse complement strand
GGGGCCTGCACCCCCGAACCCCGCGGCACCTCCGAGCACGGGACGCCCATGACCCCGATCCGCCACCGGCTTTCCACCCTGCTCCTCGCGGCGGCCGCCCTCCTGCTGGGGGGCTGCGGCGGGGAGGCCCCCGCCAGCCTGGAGGCCGGCACGGACTTCACCATGTCCGTGGCCACCTCGGACTTCAAGGCCGCCCCGGGGACCACCGTCCACACCGACGTGCAGTTCACCTGGGTGGGCTGCCCGCCCCAGGACCTGGCCCTTGAGGTGCTCGGCGCCCCCGCCGGCGTCTCGCCCGAGTTCTCCGCCAACCCCGCCGCGGTGGCCACCCAGCTCCGGCTCCGGGTGGAGACCGGGTCCGCCTCCGGCGCCTACCCCCTGGTCCTGCGGGCCTCCCGGGGCGGCCTGGTGCACACCAAGAACCTCACGCTCGCCGTGGACGCCGCCGCCCCCGGCTTCTCGGTGGCCGTGAACCCCGGCGCCCTGGCCCTGGACGCCAGCCGCCCCGCCACCGCCCAGGTGGACCTCGTGCGCACCGGCGGCTTCACCGGGGCCGTGGACTACAGCCTCGTGCTGCCCCCGGGCTTCACCGGCTCCCTGGCCGCCCTGCCCGCGGCCCCGGGGAGCGCCGCCGGCGCCGACGCCAGGCTCCTCACCCTCCAGAGCGGCAGCGCGGCCCCGGGCGCCTACACCCTGCGGGTGGTGGCCAGCGCCGCGGGCCGCTCCGCCAGCCGGGACCTCGCGGTGACCGTGGTCCCCCTGCCCGCCATCGCCGCCTTCACCGCCCTGCCGGCGGCGGTGGAGTACGGCGCGGGCGCCACCCTCCAGGCCACCTACACGGGCGGCGCCGGCGCCGTCGCCGGCGCGGGGCCCCTGGCCTCCGGCGGCTCCCTCGCCGTCACCCCCGCGGACACCACCACCTACACCCTCACCGTCACCAATGCCCTGGGCACCACCGCCACCGCCGCCGCCACGGTCACCGTGGCCCCGGTGGCCGTCACGGTGATGCCGGGGAGCGCCACCCTCAACCCCGGGGAGGCCGTGTCCCTGTCCGCCGCCGTGACCGGCGCCGTGAACAAGGCCGTGGTGTGGAGCGGGAACGTGGCGGCCTCGGGCAACACCGCGGTCTTCACCGCCCCGGCCCTGCCGGGGACCTACACCGTCACCGCCACCAGCGCCGCGAAGGCCTCGAGCAAGGGCACCGCCACGATCACGGTGCTCGGCCCCCTGGCCCAGCTCAGCGCCGCCAAGGCCACCGTCACCGCGGGGCAGGGGACCACCCTCACGCCGGTCTTCGCCAACGGCACCGCCACGCTGAGCCCCGCCCTGGGCCCCCTCGCCTCCGGCGTGCCCGTGGCCACGGGACCCCTGTCCAGCGACACCACCTACACCCTCACGGTCATCGGGGCCGCGGGCCAGGTGGCCACGGCCACCGCCACCGTGAAGGTGGTGCCCCCGCCCACGGCCTCCCTCAGCGCCAGCGCCACCCTCGTGGCTCCGGGCCAGGCCGTGGTCCTCACGCCCACCTTCGCCAACGGGACGCCCCTGCTGGCCCCCCTCGGGCTCACCGGCTTCGCCAGCGGCGAGCCCCTCTCCTCCGGGCCCCTGAACGGCACCACGATCTTCGTCCTGACGGTGACCAACCCCGCCGGGGACGCGGCCACCGCCAGCGTCACCGTGGCGGTGCCGGTGCCGCCGGTGATCACCTCCTTCAAGTTCACGGGCCCCGACACCGTGGTGGGCGTCTTCTCCGGCAGCGCCGACGGCACCGGCCGGCTCTACGACAACACCAACCCCGCGAGCCCCGTGCTCCTGGCCACCGTGGCCTCGGGCCAGGCCTACACCGCCCCGGGGCCCGTGCCCGAGGCCTTCATGCTGGTGGTCAGCAACATCTCGAACCTGACCGCCAAGGCCTACGCCAGCAACATCACCGTCACCCTCAACGAAGGCAGCACCTGGACCATGGCGGGCCGGACCGCGAACACCGCGCCCTCCCAGGCCTTCACCGCCACCCTTACCGGCAGTTCCGCGGGCGTGGCCTGGAGCGTCGCCGGGGGCGCGGATCCCGGGAGCGTGAACCCCGCGACGGGCCTCTACCAGCCTTCGTACCGCCCCGGGACCTACACCTTGACCGTGGCGGCCAAGGCCGACCCCAGCAAGACCGACAGCATCCAGGTGAAGGTCGTCCCCCTCTTCGTGTGGCCCTACGGCCAGACGGTGGGCCTCGGCCACAAGCTCATCCTCCGCCACGCCCTCCTCGGCGCGGCCACCACGGAGGTCGCCTGGTCCATGCATCCCTCCACCCCGGCGGGCGCCACCTACGGGAGCGTGGACGCGCGGGGCGTCTACACCTCGCCCGCGACCGTCCCCTCCAGCGACCCCCTGGTGGTGGCCACCTCCGTGTCCCATCCGGCCGTGAGCGTCACCGTCCCGGTCAAGGTCTCCAACGCCATCAACGGGGGCGGCCGGATCCGGGGGACCCTCACGCCGGTGACCAGCTTCAACCCGAGCTACGCCGCCTTCGGCACGCGGATCTACCACACCCTCACCACTCTGGCCAACGGCGAGGTCCTGCTCGCAGGGGGCGCGATCTACACGGCGCCTTCCACCCGTCCCAGGGACGCGTACTACTACCGGCCCGCCGACCAGACCTTCTACATCGAATCGAACCAGATGGTCTCAGGCCGGGCCTGGGCGACGGCGACCCTGCTCCACGACGGCAGCGTCCTCATCGCCGGCGGCGACGACGCCAGCGGCAATCCCATGGCCACGGCGGAGCGCTTCTTCCCCAATCCGTCCTTCGGGGGCGTCTTCAAGCCCGTCGCGGGCGCCATGGCCGCCCCCCGCGCCGAGCACACGGCCACCCTGCTGCCGGACGGGAAGGTGCTGCTGGCGGGAGGCCGCCGGCAGGCCGGGCCGGCGGGGGCCCTCAACGACTCCGCCGAGCTGTACGACCCGGCCACGGACACCTTCACGCCCCTCGTCTCGACCCTGCGCGCCCCCCGGGTCTGGCACAGCGCGACCCGGCTCCTGGACGGCCGGGTGCTGGTCGCAGGAGGCGCCTCCGCGGTGTATCCCTCGGTGGCCATCAGCCCTCAGTCGGACCTCTTCGATCCCGCCACGGGGCTCTTCGCCGCCACGGGGAACCTGTTCCAGCCCGTGATCAACGCCGTCGCGGACCTGGACCCCGGCGGCGCCGTGGTGTCCGCGGGCGGGGGCACCATCGGCTTCCCCTTCTCCAACTTCCAGCGCTACGACCCCGCTTCGGGGGCCTGGTCCTTCTCCAGCGTGAGCATGTTCAGCGGACGCTCCAGGCCCATGGGCATGATGCTGACGGACACGTCCTTCCTGGGCTGGGGCGGCAACACCCTGTCCTCGGACACCGCCGACTTCTGGGTCCCGGGGGCGCCGGCCCTGGACTCCCCGACGCTCTTCAACGTGGGCGTCGCGGACGAGGGCAGCCTCGGCCGGATGGTCCGCATGCTGAACGGGAAGCTGCTGGTGGTCGGGACCACCCCGCCGGGCTTCCCCCCGGCGAGCTTCACCGGCCTGGTCTATCCGTGAGCGCGCGGCCCTAACGCCCGGCCCTGAGCGCCCGGCCCTGAGCGCCGGTCCGAGCGCCGGGCCCTGAAGGCCGGGCGGAGGAACACTCCGCCCGGCCCGCTCAGTAGCGGAAGCGCGCCTCCACGGTCACCGAGGGCCGGGGGGCCGGGATGCCGTAGACCATGGCGGCGTTGTCGTTCAGGTCGGTCCTGCGCCCCTGCCAGTCGGTGATGCTGAGGTTCTTCTGGGCCAGGTGCTCGCCCCGCACGATGACGCTGAAGCGCCGGGACCAGGTGTAGGTGGTGGTGACGGCCAGGTCGTCGTAGGAGACGAAGGTCGGCGTCACCAGGGGCTCCAGGTCGCTGCACTGGTAGGTCTGGACGGATTCGTAGCGCCGCCCCACGCGGTTCCAGCGGGTCTCCACCCGGACCTTGGGGCCCGAGTAATGGATCTTGAAGCCGTGGGTGGTGAAAGGGCGGTTCTGCACCAGGGGCGTGCCGAAGCGGTTCTCCGGCCCGGCGCCCAGGTCCCGGGCCTCCTGGTTGCGGATGAAGGCGTCGAAGCCCAGGGGCAGGCGCCCGCCGGAGCGGTAGCCCACGGCGGCCTCCACCCCCTGTTGGCGGTAGGCGCCGCCGTTGGCGAAGCCCGGGGCCGCCGGGGCCGCCGCCGCTCCCGCGGGCCGCCGCGCCGCCGGGGCCGAGAGGTCCGTGGCGAGGGGGGAGACCAGGTCCTCGTAGCGGGTCCGTCCCGCCTCGAGGCGGGTGGTGAAGGGGCCCACGTCCCAGCCCAGGCCCACCTGGACGAAGGTGCTCTTCTCCTGCTGGAGGGCGGGCAGGCCCTCCCGGGCGTTCACCATGGTCTGGGCGAGGAGGGGCGTGTTGAACCCGGTCCCCGCCAGGGCGTAGAGGCGCAGGCCCGCCCCCAGGGCCTGGTTCAGGCCGAGGCGCAGGCTGAAGGGGCTGTAGGATCCGGCGTCCAGCGCGCGGCCGTCCGGGGCGGTGTAGCGGTGCTTCAGGGACTCCAGCCGGGCGTTCGCCACCAGGCGGAGGCTGGGCGTGAGGTCCCAGCGGCCCTCCAGGGCGGCGCCGAAGCTGCGGTTGCGGCCCCGCTCCAGGCCCGCCAGCAGGCCGGGCTGGGTGGCCCGCTCCTCCTGGGCCTCCAGGCCGAGGGTGAAGCCCGCCCGGGCGCCGGCGCGCCAGTGGAAGGCCAGGGCCAGCTGGCCCCGGCCGCTCTGGAAGCGGTCCTGCAGCCCGCGGTCGTCGTTGGGCTCCTCCCGCCGCAGGTTCACGTAGCCGGCCCGGAGCTCCCAGGCGAACGTCCTGCTGGGCTCCAATCGGAGGGAGGCGGTCACCTGGTTGCCCCGGTAGTCCCCCCGGCGGGCCTCGTCGAAGACCCGCTCCAGGGGCGTGGCCTTCTCGAAGGGCAGGGGCACCGACTGGTAGAAGTTGCGGTAGGCCACGGAGAGGGTCGCGGCCTCCCCCACCTGCTGGCCGAAGCCCAGGAAGACGGTGCCCATGCGGAAGGGCCGGGCGGTCTCCGTGAGGGGCTGGTCCTCCTGGTAGAGGGAGCCCGCGCGGATCCATCCGGAGCCCCATCCGTAGGCGGGCACGACGCCGCCCCGCCGGTCGCCGCCGCTGCCGCCCCCGGTGGCCAGCTCCCCGTGGCCCCCGGCCCCGGTGGTGCCGGCGCTGTGGAGGGCGACGACGCCCCCCATGGCGTGGGTGCCGAAGCGCGAGGAGCCCGCGCCCTCCAGCACCTCCACCCGGTCGATCCCCGCCAGGGGGATGCGGTTGAGGTCCACGGTGCGGCTGGTGGCGTCCGTGAGGGGCAGGCCGTCCAGGAGGACCAGGGTGTCCTGGGGCCGCGCGCCGCCGGGGTAGGCGTAGACCGCCATGCCCGGCTGGCCCGGGTCCTGCACCTGGCCGGGCAGAACCTGGGCGAGGAACTCCCCGAGGGTGCGGGCCCCGGACTGGGCGATGTCGTCGGCGCGGAAAATCCGCACCCGGCCGGGCACGAGGGCGAGGTCCACCGGGCCTCCCTCCGCCGCGAGGGAGGTGGTGGCGGGGACCTCCGCGGGGGCCTGGGGCGGCGGCGCGGCCGGTTTCGCCGGGACCGGCGCCTCCTGGGCCGCGAGCCCGCCTGCCGCCAGCACGCACAGCAACGCCCTGGATCGCATGGCACCTCGCCCCTGGAAGCCCGTGGTGGGAATGCAGCCATCATAGGGCCTCGGAGGGCGCCGCGACATAGGCGCGGCGCTTCCTTGCCGGGGCCCTATTCCGGCGTGAGGACGCCGCGGTCCTCTCGGTAGGCGAAGAGCTCGCCGAAGCGGCCCCAGGCCACCAGGGTCCCGAAGGTCAGCTCCAGGTTCTCCATGGGCAGGCGCACCGCCAGCTCGTGGAGCAGCTCGTCCTTGTTGAGCTCGCCCTCATGGAGCTCGATGAGGTCCTTCACCACGCGGAAGAGCTTCAACTCCAGGAGCTGGGCCTTCCAGATGTCCTTGCGGGCGTCCATGTCGGCAGCGACGAAGCGCTTGCCCAGCTGGGTGAGCACCACCGCGCGCCGGGGGGTGTCCACCAGCTCCAGCATCTCGGCGCCCTTCACGATGGTGAGCACCTTCTCGAAGGGCACGTGGGTGTGGGTGACCACCTGGAAGAGGTCGCAGCTGCCCCCCTGCTGGGTGTCCAGGAACTCCAGGAGGCCCAGGATGTCCGCGGTGTGGGCGTGGGGCAGGGGCTCGATCACGTCCTCGGCGAGCTCGGGCTTCGGGGCGGTGACGTGCACGTCCGGCAGCTCGGCGGAGGCGATGATGTCGTGGAGCTGGTCCACCAGCCGCAGGAAGCCGGGGCTGCGGGGGTCGCGGGGGCGGGGCAGCGGGTTGTCCACCACGGTGCGGATGGTGCTGGGGGTGCCCCCGAGGATGGCGATGCGGTCGGCCATGAGCACCGCCTCGCTGATGCTGTGGCTCACCAGCACCACGGAGCTGGGGTTGTTGTCGGCGTCGCTCCAGATGTCCAGGATCTCCTGGCGCAGGGCCTCGCCGGTGAGGGCGTCCACCTGGCTGAAGGGGTCGTCCATCACCAGGATCTCGGGGTCCACCGCGAGGGCCCGGGCCACGCCCACACGCTGCTTGGTGCCCCGGGACAGCTCCCTCGGGAAGGCCTCTTCGAAGCCCTCGAGGCCGACCTTCTGGATGGCGGCGGCGGCCTTGGCGCGGACCTCGTCCTCGGGCAGCTCCCGGGCCCGCAGCACCATGCGGACGTTCTCCTCGAGGTTCATCCAGGGCACCAGGGCGAAGGTCTGGAAGACCATGCTCACGGAGAGGTTCAGCCCCCGCAGCTTCTCGCCGTGCCAGCGCACCTCCCCCTTGGTGGGCTGGAGGAGCCCCGCCAGGATGCGCAGCAGCGTGGACTTCCCCGAGCCGTTGGGCCCGAGGACGCAGAGCACCTCTTCGTAGCGCACCCCGAGGTTGATGTCCTCCAGCACGCGCTTCACCTGGCCCTTGGGGCCGGGGAAGCGCATCTGGACGCCCTTCAGCTCACAGAGGTTCATGCTCTCACCGGTCCAACGTGTAGCGCGTCTCGGCCATCCGGTACAGGGGCAGCCAGACGAGGCGGTTGAAGAGCACCACGAGCCCCGCCATGAGGAGGCTGGACGCGGCGATGAGGGGGATGGAGCCGGCGGCGGTGGCGAGCTGCAGCTCGCTGCCCAGGCCGAAGGTGGCGAAGGTGCGGCCGTCCCCGCTGACGAACTCGGTGATGATGCTGGCGTTCCAGGCGCCCCCCGTGGCGGTCACCCAGCCAGTGACCAGGAAGGGGAAGATGGCCGGGAAGTAGAGGGTGGTGAAGCGCTTCCAGCGCGTCAGGCGGAAGGCCTTGCCCATCTCCCGGAGGTCCGAGGGGATGGCCTGGGCCCCGGCGATGATGTTGAAGAGCAGGTACCACTGGGTGCTCAGCACCATGAGCAGCACCGACGTGAGCCCGAGGCCCACCTTCAGCTTGAGGGCCCAGGCGGCGATGGCGGCGAAGAGGAGGCTCACCGGGTAGCTGGCGCTCACCTGCACCACGGGCTGGATGCGCCGGGCCACGCCGGGGTGCAGGCCGATCCAGAGCCCCACGGGCACGGTCCAGAGGGTGGCGAGGGCCGTGGAGGCCAGCACCCGGCCCAGGCTCGCGGCCCCGGCCTTGAGGAGGCGCAGCCAGTCGGCCCCGTTCACCAGGGCGAGGATGCTCCACAGCTTGAACCCCGCGAAGGCCAGGCCCAGCAGCAGGACGGCGAGGAGCCCCACGGCGATGATCCCGGCGGCGCGCCGGCGCTCCTCCGCGCCCTGGGGCATGACCCGGCGCAGGGCCTGGGGCCGCGGGATGCGTTTGAGGAGCCATTCCGAGCGGGCCTGCTCGATCCACCGCAGGAGGCGGGAGCGGCGGATGACATCGAGGATCCAGCTCCGGGGCCGCTCGGGGCGCAGGTTCTCGTCCAGGATGAAGCCCTGGGACCAGGCCATCACCGGCTTCCAGAGCAGCCTATCCAGGAGCACCACGAGCAGGAGCATGGCCAGGATGGCGCTCCACTTCGCGGTGGTGTCGCCGGCGTCCACGGCGGCCTGCATGTAGGCGCCGACGCCCGGGAGCCGGTAGTTCAGGCTGCCCTGGCTGAAGGCCTCGGCGGTCATCAGGAAGAACCATCCGTTGGCCACGCTCACCATCGAGTTCCAGACCAGCCCCGGCGTCGCGTAGGGCAGCTCGATCCACCGCAGCCTGCGGTACCAGTCGAGCTGGTAGGTGTCCGCCAGCTCCGCCAGCTCCGGGGGCACAGTCTTCAGGCTCTGGTAGAAGCTGAAGATCATGTTCCAGGCCTGGCAGGTGACGATGAGGATCGCGGCCGACAGCTCGAGGCCCACGTTGCTGCGGGGGAAGATCGCCACCATGGCCAGGATCACGGGGGGCAGGAAGGCGAGGATCGGCACGCTCTGGAGGATGTCCAGGATGGGCACCAGCAGCCGCTCCGCGAAGGGGTCCTTGGCGGCCCACCAGGCCAGGGTGAAGGTCAGGGAGATGCTGATGAGGTAGGCCACCCCCGCCCGGACGATGGAGAAGAGCATGTACTTGGGCAGGGCGCCCAGGCTGAGGTCGATGTCCACGGTGGGCCGGTGGGCGCCGGTCCATTCCCGTCCGACGATCATCAGCCCGTACATGATCCCCACGAGGGCCACGAGCACGAGCAGGTCCAGCCAACGCTTCCGCCGCCAGGCGAAGAGGGCGTTGGCCTGGCCCCACACGGTGTCGATGAAGCGGTTCAGCATGGCGATCCGGCGCCTGGGACCGGCGGGGCCCTCCACGGGAGGGCGGCCCGGTCATGGACGGGGGGAATCGGCGCGGCCGGAGCGCTTCGATCAGCTCGGGATCAGAGGCTTTCCGGCGGCGCCGTGGTCGAGGGAGGTTCCGCGACGGTACTGCCTGAGTTCATCGCACCCTCCTTTCCGGCGGCCCACCGGGGCCTTGGCCAGTCTGGCCCTCGCGTGGAAGGCCCGTCAAGCCAAGAAGTTGTGAAACGCGTCTTCCCTGGATGCCCCGCCCTTTCCAGGGTGAAATGGGGGCAGGCCGACCGGCGGAGACCATGGAACAGGACGACGGGCAGCGCAGGGCCACGGTGGGCTTCTCCCGCCCCTGGCCGCGCCTGCACAGCCGCATGATCGGCCTTGCCCTGCTCTGGGGCTTCCTCGACGCCCGGGACCTGGAGGAGGCCCAGGCCGCGACGCCGGGGCAGGGCTCGGAGGGGGCGCTGCGGTGGCTGGAAGCCAAGGGGCTGCTGACCGCCGACCAGATCCAGGAGCTGGCCCTGGAGGCCCGGGCGGTCACCACGGCGCCGGACGAGGCGCCCACCTCCCGGTTCCGCATCCCCGACACGGAGTCCATCCTCCAGCCGGACCTGGAGGGGCCGGCCTCCGGGGCCTTCCGCCTGCCGGGGCGGCCCAGCGGGTCGGTGGCCCCCGACGTGCTCGTCTCCAGCACGCTGACGGCCTGGGGGCCCTTCGAGCGGCTGCGGCTCATCGGCGAGGGCGGCATGGCGCGGATCTTCCGCGCCCACGACCCGCGGCTGCGGCGCCCGGTGGCCCTCAAGATCCTGCGGCGGGACGATCCTGAGCTCCACCAGCGCTTCATCCACGAGGCCCAGGCCCAGGCCCTGGTGGAGCACGAGCACGTCTGCCGCATCTTCGAGGCGGGGGAGATCGAGGGGCAGGCCTACATCGCCATGCAGCTGATCCAGGGCGAGACCCTGAAGTCGGCCCTGACGAAGCTGGACCTCCAGGAGAAGGCGCGCCTCATGGTGCAGGTCTGCGAGGGCGTCCACGCGGCCCACCGCCGGGGGCTCATCCACCGGGACCTGAAGCCCGCGAACCTGATGATGGAGCAGGACGAGGACGGCCAGCTCCGGGCCTACGTGCTGGACTTCGGCCTGGCGCGGCAGGCCATCGCGGGCAAGGGGATGACCGCCACGGGCTTCGTGATGGGCACGGTGGTCTACATGTCCCCCGAGCAGGCCCGGGGGGAGACGGAGACCATGGACCGCCGGGCGGACGTCTATTCGCTCGGGGCCACGCTGTACGAGCTGCTCACGGGCCTGCCGCCCCACGGGAGCGCCGAGGGGATGGAGGCCCTGCGCAAGATCCTTTACGAGGAGCCCGTCGCTCCGCGGAAGCGCAACCCGGACATTCCCCGGGACCTGGAGACCATCGTCCTCAAATGCCTCGAGAAGGACGCGGCCCGGCGCTACGACACGGCCCGGGCCCTGGGGGACGACCTGCAGCGGTGGATCGAGGGCGAGCCCATCCGCGCCCGGCCGATCTCCGCCCGGGAGCGCCTGGAGCGCTTCGCCAAGCGCAACAGGGTGGCCGTCGGCGTGGGCGCCGCGGCCCTGGTGGCGGTGCTCGCCCTCGGGACCATCGCCGTGCGCAGCCGCCTCCAGGCCTCCGCCCAGGCGCGGTGGGCCCAGCACTTCGGCCAGGAGGCGGAGCGCCTGGAATCCCTCATGCGCTACGGGAAGCTGCTCCCGCCCCATGACATCCGGCGGGAGCGCCGGGTGGTCGAGGCGAGGCTGCAGGCCCTGGAGCGCCAGATCGCCGGCGCGGGCAGCCTCGCGAAGGGGCCGGGCGCCTACGCCGTGGGGCGGACCTGGCTGGCCCTGGGGGACGCCCGGCAGGCCCGGCAGCACCTCCAGCGCGCCCTCGACGCGGGCTTCGCCGGCCCCGAGGTGAAGTACGCCCTCGGCCGCGCCTGCGGCGTGCTCTACCAGCAGGAGCTGGAGGAGGCCCAGCGCATCCCCGAGCCCGACGCCCGCAAGGCCCGCATCCGCGAACTCGAGCAGGGCCTCAAGGCCGAGGCCCTCGCCCTGCTGAAAGCCGGCCGCGGCAGCGAACTCGAGCCCCCCGAATACCAGGAAGGCCAGCTCGCCCTCGTCGACGGGCGCTACCAGGACGCCATCAAGCACGCCCGGGCGGCCTTCGAGAAGGCGCCGTGGTTCTACGAGGCGAAGCGGCTGGAGGCGGAAGCGGGAATCAGCGCGGCCCACTACGAACGGGACCCTCGAGGTGCCATCCGTTCATTGGAAGATGCTGGCGGTGAACTGCAGCTGGCGAAGGGCATTGCCCCAAGTGATCCGGGACTGCTCGAACTGGATTCTTCTCGAATTCATGACATGGTCGGTCGCGCAATCAGGGAGGCGAAACCCTTCGAACCCTGGATTGAAGCCCAGGCTGAGCTCTGTGGTGTTTGGGCAAAAGTTGAACCCGGTAATCCACGGGGGAAGGTCAAACTGGCCATTGAGTGGGCAGAACGTGCTCGTCTTCGAAGCAAGGATGAGTCGGATGCGATGCGCATGATGGAAATTGCAGAAACTCATCTCGATGAGGCTGCGCGAGTACCTGGCGGAGAACCGGAAACACACCTGGGGAGGCTAGTGGTCCTGAGAGCCAAGGCTCGGATTGATGATGCAAAGGGTCGTGACCCACTGCCTCACCTGCGTTCCGCGGTTGAAGTCGCCAAGAAGGCCCGTGCGGCTACTCCAGAATCGATTGTTGCGAATATCGCCCTGCTGCGCACATATGTGCAATTGATCGAAACGCTGTCGGCCCGGGGTCAAGACAGCGATGGTGTCTATCCACAGGCAGAGGCGCTTGTAGAAGATCTGATGCGCAGGTATCCCGATGTCGCCACTTATCCAGGCGTATTCGGAATGATCCAGGTTGAAATGGCAAGCAGTCTAGTCTTGAAGGGCGGAGATCCTCGGGCCTATCTGGAGAAGGCATTCAAACACCTTGAGATCGCGCGACATTTGAGCCCCAACGATGTGGTGCACATCTACTCTCTTGCCAATGCACACCTCGTCGGATCTGAGTATTCGCTGCGAATCGGACAGGATCCCGGAGCATCTTTGGCGAGCGCTAAGCAGTTCTATGCGCAGCTGATTGGTTATTCCCCTAAAAATCAGAATTATCTGCTTGGCGCAGCCATGGCGGAGGAGCTTGATGCCCGATGGAGGGCTTCCCAATCCCAAAATCCAGCCACAGCCATCGCAAAATCCAGAAGCTACCTGGCAACCGCAGAAGAATCGATGCCCGGCTTTTGGATGCACAAGCTCGTGGCCGCCCGTTTGGAGCTTTCTGAGGGACGCTTTCGGGAATTTCACGGCAATGACGCTAGTCAGCAATTAGGACGCGCAAAAGCGATCCTCTCCCGTTTGAAACAGGATCGTCCGGCAGACCCGGCGGTTCAGTCCGCCCTGCTCGCCTTGGGCAAAGGGTGACTAGCTAATCGAGGTAATTCGCAAACCAGCCTCAGGGCCAGCCATCAGGCTCGCACTGAGGCTTCACCATCACTGCCGGCAGTTCCGTCGCGCTTGCGCTGGCGGTCCCCGTCCCGTCCCAGATCTCATCCACCTTCGCGGCCTTGTGGTCTTCGCCGTTCTGCTTGTAGGCGGCCTTCATGACCTTCTTCGCGCCGTAATCGTTCCAGATGAGCGCACCGCCCTTGGAATCCTCTAGGGCCGCGCCGTCGATCACCTTGGTGCGTCCGTCGTCGAGGAGGACCGTGATGGACTTGATCTTGGGACGAACCTTCTCCGTCTTCTTCGCTTCGCTCATGGATCCTCCGGGTGTGGCCCGAAGGTAGTTCCTCGCGGGCCCGCTCGTCAAATGCGAAACGGCCCGCCCCTGCTGGGGCGGGCCGCGCTTGGCTCAGGCCTCCACCCTCAGGGCCACCCGCCCGGGTCGCACAGCGGCTTCGACATGGTGGCCGGCAGGTCTCCGGTGGTGGCGTCCAGGGTGTTCCACCGCGTGAGCACGGTGCTGGAGCTGGACCGCAGCCAGGGCCGGGAATCGTAGAAGGGCACGAGGGTGGCGCGGATGGTGGCGTCGCCCCAGGCGAGGACGCCGTTGATGGCGTCCTCCAGCATCTTCAGGGGCATGCTCCTCGTCCGGCCGTTGGTGAGGGTGACCGTGAGCCCCGCGAGCTTGGGGCGCTGGGCTCGGGTGCCCGGGGCGGCCGCGCCCAGGGGCGTGAGGGTGCCGCCGGTGACCAGGAAGGCCACCGGGCCGTCGGCGTCCACGGCGGGAGACCAGGCGGACCAGATCGCGTCCGGGCTGAGGGTGTTGTCCCCCCGGGCCGCGAGGTAGGCCATGGCGATCTGGGTCACCCCGAAGCTGTTCCAGACGATGAAGCCGCCCGGCTCCCCGCCCAGCTGGGCGCCGGAGAGGGTGATCGCGCTCCCGTCGTCGAGGGTGAGCACCAGGGAGGCCACGGCCGGCCGGGTGGCCTCCAGGCTGAGTGCGGGGGCCACCCCCGGCGGAGGCGCGGAGGCGAAGGCGGGTGCCGCGAGACAGGCCGCGAGGAGGGGAAGGATGGGTCGCATGGGGACCTCCAGGAGTGGGGGAACCGGATCGGAAGTCCGGTGTGCGCGAAGCGCACGGTCCTCAATGGCAAAGGCAATACCAGGGATCCTTGCCGGGTCCCTGGGAGGGCGGAGTTCTGGCGCTGGAGTGTGTGGAGGTTCCTGGACTCCCGGCGGAGGGTGGGCGCAGAAAAAGGCCAGACGGCTCTCCTCCGGATGGAAGAAGCCGTCCCGGGGTCCCTGGTTGGAACTTGTGTGCCGGACCTCTTTCCGCATCCGGAAAGTCCCTGGCCTTCAGGAAAAAGGAGCCTTCGAGTCCCAGGGGGACGCCCCCGGCCCCGTCCCGTTTCTGGACGCCGTCCCGATCCTGGACGCCGCCTAGGGCCGGGGCACGCTCTCCAGCAGCCGGGCGATCACCTCGTCGGTGGTCACCCCGTCGGCCTCCGCCTCGAAGGTGAGGAGCAGGCGGTGGCGCAGCACGTCCGGCAGCAGCATCACGACGTCGTCGGGCAGCACGTGCCCGCGGCCGCTGAGGTAGGCGTAGGCCTTGGAGGCGCTCTGGAGGGCGAGGCTGGCCCGCGGGCTCGCGCCGCAGCGCAGCAGCTCCCGGCCCTTCCAGGCCTTGCCATGGCCGGCGCGGGTGGCCTGCACCAGCTTCACCATGTAGCCCCGCACCGCGTCGTCCAGCTGGACCCGCCCCGCCTCGGCGCTGGCCCGGCCCAGCAGGGCGCCGTCCACCACCGGCTGCACCGCCTCCTCGTGGCCGTCCGCCCGGCGGAGCACCTCGATCTCCTCGGTCTGGCTCGGGTAGTCGATGCGCAGCTTGAAGAGGAAGCGGTCCATCTGGGCCTCGGGCAAGGGGAAGGTGCCCTCCTGCTCGATGGGGTTCTGGGTGGCCAGCACCAGGAAGGGCTCAGGCAGGCGGAAGCTCTCCTCGCCGAGGGTCACCTGCCGCTCCTCCATGGCCTCCAGCAGGGCGCTCTGGACCTTGGAGGGCGCGCGGTTGATCTCGTCCGCCAGCAGCAGGTTCGTGAAGACGGGGCCCTTCTTGGGGGTGAAGGTCAGGGCCTTGGGGTCGAAGACCAGGGTGCCCACCACGTCGCTGGGGAGCAGGTCCGGGGTGAACTGGATGCGCCGGAAGCCCAGGTGGCTGGCGGCGGCGAGGGTCTTGATCGTGCGGGTCTTCGCCAGGCCCGGCAGGCCCTCCAGGAGCACGTGGCCCCGGCAGAGCAGGGCCACCACGAGCCGGTTCAGGAGCAGGGGCTGGCCCACGATGATCTTGCGGCACTCGTGGAGCAGGGCCTCGAGGGGATGGGTGCTGGGCTGGGCGGGCATGGTCAGACCATCTTGCCTGGAACGCCGGGCCGCCGTCAGGCCCTTTGCGCCCCCGGCAGCCTCAGCAGGGCGCGGGCCCCCGGCCCGTCCTTGCGGGGCTCCAGGGCGAGGGCGCCCCCGTGGGCCTCCGCGATCTGGCGGCTGAGGGCCAGCCCGATCCCGCTCCCGCCGGGCTTCGTGGTGAAGAAGGGCACGAAGAGATTCGCCGCCGGCGGGGGACCCGGGCCCTCGTCCGCCACCCAGACCAGGGCGGCCTCCCCCTCGAGGTCCCAGCCCAGCACCACGCCGCCCCCGGACTCCAGGGAGGCCTCCGCGGCGTTCTTCACGAGGTTCACCAGGACCTGCTGGAGCTGGTCCCCGTCGGCCCGGAGCCGCACCTCCGGTCCGGCCTGCACCGCCACCGGCACCCGGGTTTCCAGCGCCGCCACCCTGCGCACGAGGTCTCCCAGGTCCACGGCCTCCAGCCGGGGCGGCGGCAGCTTGGCCATCCGGGCGTAGGCCTCCAGGAAGCGCTGGAGGGAGCCGCTGCGGGAGGCGATGACCTCCAAGCCCGCCAGCAGGTCCTCCCTCAGGTCCGGCGGCGGGGGATCCCGCTTCACCAGGGCCGCCAGGCTCCCCGACAGGGACTGGATGGGGGCCAGGGAGTTGTTGAACTCGTGGCTGAGCACCCGCACCAGGCGCTGCCAGGCCTGGCGCTCCTCCTCCCGCAGGGGCCGCGTGAGGTCGTTGAGCACCAGCAGGGTGTGGGGCAGGCCCCCCTGGCGGAAGGCCGAGCGGCGGACGTCGAAGCGCCCCGAGGCGCCCGGGAGGTCCAGGTGCTGGACCCCCGGGTTGGAGAGGGCGCCCTGCAGGCCGAGCTCCTCGGCGGTGCGCCCCGTCAGGCGCGACCCGGGCCGGCCCAGGGCCGCCTCCCCGGCGCGGTTCACGAGGCGCAGCCGTCCCTCCCCGTCGAAGGCGAAGACCGCCGTGGGGATCTCCGCCATCACCGCGCGGAGCAGGGCCGTGGCCTCCAGGGCCCCGATGCGCTGCTGCTGGAGGAGGTCCGCCAGGGTGTTGAGCTCGAGGAAGACGGAGCCCAGGGCGTCTTCCGGGCCCGCCTCCCGGCCCCGGAAGGAGAAGTCCCCCTCCCGCAGGGCCGCCAGGAGATTGGAGACGGTCTGCAGGGGCCGGAGGGTGCGCCTTTGGGCCAGGTGCGCCCCCGCCCACCAGGCCGCGAGCACGCCGGCGAAGGCGCCCAGGGCCGCGGGAAGGGGCCACCCGGACCGGGCCAGGAGGAGCCCCGCCAGGACCACCGCCGGCGCCCCGCCCCCGAGGGCCAGGAGCTGGATGCGCCGGTCGTGGGAGGGGGCCATGTCAGGCGTTGATGCCGTAGCGCTGCATGCGCCGGTACATGGCGCTGCGGGAGAGGCCCAGCAGCTCCGCAGCAGCCGTGGCGCTCCCCGCGCGGGCCAGGGCCTTGCGGATCACCATCGCCTCCATCTCCTCGAGGCTCAGCTCCGCCGCGTCCGGGGGCGCCTCCCGGGAGAGGCCGAAATCCGGCGGGAGGAGCCTCCCGCCCCCCAGCAGCACCGCCCGTTCCGCCGCGTGGTCCAGCTCCCGCACGTTCCCGGGCCACCCGTGGGCCCGCAGGGCCCTCAGGGCCTCCTGAGCGACGGCGGGCAGGGGCTTGCGGTAGCGGGCCGCGTGTTGCCGCAGGAAGTGGTCCAGCAGGGGCTCCAGGTCCTCGGGCCGCTCCCGCAGGGGCGGCAGCGTCACCTGGATCGTGTTGATGCGGAAGCGCAGGTCCTGCCGGAAGCGCCCGGCCCGGACCTCCGCCTCCAGGTCCGCGTTGGTGGCGCAGACCAGGCGCACGTCCGAGCGCTGGGTGCGGCTGGAGCCCACGCGCTCGAATTCGCCGGTCTCGAGGACGCGCAGCAGCCGCGCCTGGAGGGGCAGGGGCGCGTTGCCGATCTCGTCCAGGAAGAGCGTGCCCCCCTCCGCCAGCTCGAAGCGCCCCGGGCGGTCGGCCTTGGCGTCGGTGAAGGCCCCCTTCACGTGGCCGAAGAGTTCGCTCTCCAGCACGCCCTCGCTCAGGCCCCCGGCGTTGAGGGTGACGAAGGGCTTCGAGGCCCGCGCCGAGGCCTCGTGGAGGATCCGCGCCGCCAGGCTCTTGCCGGTGCCGTTCTCCCCCAGCAGGAGGACGTTCGCCTCCGTGGGCGCCACCTTGGCCAGGGTCGCGGCCACCTCCGCCATGGCGCGGGACCGGGCGACGAAGGCCTGGGTGGGCCCCTGGAGCAGGCGGTTGCCCTCCTCCAGGCGGCGGGCGGACCTGAGGGCCCCGGCGAGCTCGAGCTGGGTGCGCAGGATGGCCAGCAGCCGCGCGTTCTCCCAGGGCTTCTGGACGAAATCCTTCGCGCCCCGTCGCATGGCCTCCACCGCCAACTCGATGGACCCGTAGCCCGTCATCACCACCACCGGCAGGTCCGGCTCCGCCGCCCGGGCCTGGGCGAGGAGCTCCAGGCCCTCCGCGCCGCTCGTGGTGTCGCGGCTGTAGTTCATGTCCATGAGCAGCAGGTCCGGCGCGAGGCGGCCCCCCGCCTGGAGGGCCGCCAGGGCGGCCCGGGGGGACTCGACCCCGTCCACGGCGTAGCCCTCGGCCTTGAGCAGGAGGCGCAGGGCCTCCCGCACGTCCGCCTGGTCGTCGGCCACGAGGATGCGGGCGGCGCTCAATGGGGGGCCTTCCGTCGGAACGCCGGGCTAGAGGGCGGGGCAGGAGTTGGGAGCATCGTCCACTCAGGTTAGCCGTTTCATCCGGACCTCAGCGCTGTTCCGGGATCCACTCGTGCTGCGGCGAGAGCCGGTGGCAAGCAGGCCCCCAGCGCCGTGGCGCCCAACAGGAGGGCGGCGGCGCCAAGGGTGGCGGGATCCGATGGCGCGATGTCGAACAGAAGGCCTGCCAGCAGCCGCGAAACCACGAGGAAGGCCACCAGGCCGAGGCCCAGCCCGCACCCGACGATGCGCAGACTCTCCCCCAGCACGAGGGCGAGGATGTCGCTTGCGCGGGCGCCCAAGGCCATGCGGATGCCGAATTCCACCCGCCGTTGGCCCACCGAGCATGCGACCACCCCGTAGACCCCCAGCAGAGCAAGGATGGTGGCCGCTAGGCCGAAGATTCCCGTGAGCTGGGCCAGGAAGCGGCGACGGAACGCATCCGGGGTGCTTTGAACAAGGCGCTCAAGGCTGCCCAGTCCCGTGACCAGGGCACCTGGATCCTGGTTCTGGAGTTCTCGTCGCAGGGCATCCAGGAGCCTGCCGGAGTCCCCGTCGCGGTCCCGCACCAACACCACCATCCGCGCACTGGGGTCCTGGGCGAAGGGGAAGTAGACGGCGGGGGTGGGCCGTCCGTCGAGGCTCGTCAGCACCTCGTTGCCGACAACGCCGATGACCTCGAACGGGGCGGGCTCCGTGGTGCCTTTAAACCACAGTCGCTGGCCGAGGGGCTCGGTCCCCTTGAACATCTGTTCCGCAAGCAGCTGATTGATGACGATTCGGCGGGGCTCCATCGCCTCCTCCTGCGGGCCGAAGGCGCGGCCGCGGTGCACGGGAATCCCCATGACGGAGAAGTAGCCCGGTGCCACAGTGCGGACGTTGGCGTTCGGCCGTTCGCCGGGGCGAGGTTCCGGGCGCCCCGCCACGGTGTAATCGCTGGTATTCCCGCCACCGTTGAAAGGGGGCACGTCGACGGTGGTAGCGCCCTGGACTCCCGGCATGGCCTGCAGGCGTGCGCGCAAGTCCTGGTTGGCGCGGACCAATGCCCCCGGATCCCCGGCGCGGTTCGGGGGAAGCAGGAACCCTGCTGTGGCCAGCCCCCGCAGCCGGAAACCCGGGTCCCGGTTCAGGACCCGGAGGAAGCTCTGGACCACCAGGCCCGCGCTGGCTAGGAGCACCAGGCCCAGGGCCAGCTCGGCCATCGCCAGCCCTCGCCGCAGCCGTCGGCCGCGGGGGTCTTCCACTCCCATGGTGCGCCCCTGGAGAGAAGCGGCAGGCCGCAGGCCGAGGGAGGCCTGAAGGGCAGGCAGGAGGCCGCAGAGCAGCCCCGTGCCCAGGGCCAGGAGCAGGGTGAAGGCTAGGACCCGCAGATCCACGCCTGCCGCAGCGAGGAAGGGGAACGCAAGGCGCTGCTCCGCGGGGATAAGCCCTTTCACGAGGCCCAGGACCCCTGCGGCCAGGAGGGCGCCGAGGGCGCCACCCAGGAGGCCGAGGACCAGGCTTTCCATGACCAACTGCTGGACCAGCTGCCAGCCATCGGCCCCAAGGGCCGTCCGCACCGCGAGTTCCCGGTTCCGGCTGGACAGGTGGGTCAGCTGGAGGTTGGCGATGTTCGTGCAAGCAATCAGTAGCACAAGCCCTACAGCTCCAAGCAGAGCCAGGAGGGCGGGCCGCCGGGGCCCCCGCGTGAGCTCTTCGAGGGGGACCGCTAGGAAGGCTGCGCCGGCCTTGGATTCGGGATGGATGGAGGCCAGCTGCGCACCCAGGGCCTCCAGCTCGGCCTGGGCACCAGCGGTTGTCACTCCGTCCCGCAGGCGGCCATAGGTGTTCAGCCGGTAGGCGTCCCGTGCGGCCTCCTCCACCCCATGGGGCTGGACGGGCACCCAGACATCGGCTGGCCCACGGCCCGGCAGGCTGAAGCCTGCAGGGAGAACCCCCACCACGAGGTGCGCCCTCCCATCCAGCACAAGGCTGCGGCCGAGGATGTCCGGATCTCCGCCGAACCGTCCCTGCCACAGCCCGTGGGAGAGCATCACCACCGGCGTTCCCCCTCGCCGAGCCTCGTCGGTCCTAAACTCCCGGCCCACGGCAGGGCGGACGCCCAGCAGTTCGAAGAAGCCGGGTGTCGCAGCCGTGGCGCTGAGGGGGACTTGGCCCTCCGGGGTCGTGAGCGCGAGGGCGCCGCGGCCCCGGAAGGCCGCGAGGGCCTGGAATGATTGCGCCCTGGCGCTCAGGTCCGCGAAGTCCGGATGGCTCAATTCGTGACGCGGGTGAATGCCGTCGCCTCCGATGCCGAAGATCTGCACGAGCCGGTGGGAGCGGAAATAGGGCAGGGGCCGGAGCAGGGCGTGGTCCACCAGGGAGAAGATGGCAGCATTGGCGGCGATGCCGATGCTCAGGATGAGGGGAGCCATCAGCGTGAAGATGGGACGCCGCCGCAGCTGGCGGAAGGCCTGGACCAGATGATGGGCGAGGGGTCCCATGCTTGCCTCCAGCGTGAAGATCTACTCCGAGCGCAGCGCCACCGCCGGGTCCACCCGGGCGGCCCGGAGGGCCGGCAGCAGGGTGGCGGCGAGGGCCACCAGGCTGAGGGTGGCGAGCACGCCTGCGTAGGTGGCCGGGTCCGTCGGGGCGACGCCGGTGAGCTGGCTCCGGAGCACCCGGCCCAGGGCCAGGGTGGCGGCGAGGCCGAAGCCCGCGCCCAGCAGGATCGTCCGGAGGCCCTGGCCCAGCACCATGGCCACCACGTCCCGGACCTGGGCGCCGAGGGCCATGCGGATGCCGATCTCCCGGGTCCGCTGGGCGACGAGGGTGCTGGTGACGCCGTAGATGCCCACGCCGGCCAGGAGGAGGGCCAGGGCCGCGAAGGCCGCGAAGAGGGCGCTTCGGGAGCGGGAGGCCTCGCGGTCCTGGGCCACCAGGTCCGCCATGGTCCTCAGCCGGGTCAGCGGCAGTTCCGGGTCTGCCTCCCGGAGGGCGGCCTTGAGGAAGGGCTTCAGGGCCTCGGCGTTCGCGCCGCGCGCCACCACCGTGAGCAGGGGGACGCGGTCCCCCTCCGCGGCGGGATCCATCAGGGGCAGGTAGAACTGGCTGGCCGGGGCCTCCGAGAGGTTCTCGTAGCGCACGTCCGCCGCGACGCCCACCACGGCGAGCCAGGGGCCTCCGGACCCCGACAGGGAGATCCGCTTGCCCACCGCGTCCTGGCCGGGCCAGTGGTGACGCGCCAGGGACTCGCTCACCATCACCACGCCGCTGTCCCCGTCCTGGAAGGACCGTCCCCGGAGCACCGGGATGCCCATGGCCTTGAAGTAGCCCGGCGAGACGTCCTGGTGCAGGGCCACCGGGGGGCGGTCCGTGTCCGGCAGGCCCTCCACGCTGTAGGAGCTGGAGGTGGTCATCCCGTTGAGGGGGACGAGGTCCGCCGCTGCGGCGGCCTCCACCCCCGGCGTGCCCTCGAGGCGCTGGAGCACCCGGGTCGCGAAGGCGCGCCGGGCGGCGGCGCCGGGGTACTTGCGGGCCGGAAGGTCCAGGGAGGCCACGGCGACGCCGTCGGGCCGGAACCCGGGGTCCACGGTCTCCAGCTTCCAGAGGCTGCGCAGCATCAGCCCGGCGCTGACGAGCAGGGCCGTGGCGAGGGCCACCTCCGCGGCCACGAGGCCGGCGCGGAGGCGCTGGTGCACTGGGGAGGCGCTGCCCTTCGCGCCCTCCCGCAGGCCCTCCTGGAGGTCCGCGCGGGTGGCCTGGAGGGCCGGCAGGGCGCCGAAGACCAGCACCGTCCCCAGGGCCAGGGCCCCGGTGAACAGGAGGACGCGGGCGTCCAGCAGGGCCTCTCCGGCGGGCAGGCGCAGGGGGAGGAGCCGCACCAGCCCGCCTGCGGCCGCCTGGGCCAGGAGCAGGCCGAGGGCGCCGCCGACCAGGCCCAGGAGGAGGCTCTCGGTGAGGAGCTGGGCCACCAGCCTGCGGCGGTCCGCGCCCAGGGCCGCGCGGATGGCGAACTCGCGCTCGCGCCCGGCGCTGCGGGCCAGGAGCAGGTTGGCCACGTTGGCGCAGGCGATGAGCAGGACGAAGCCCACGGCGCCGAGGAGGGTCCAGAGCAGGGGCTTGGCCCGGCGGACCACCTCCTCCTGCACGGGCACCACCTTCCCGGCGTAGTTCACGTTGGTCTCGGGGTAGGCCTTGGCCAGGCGGGCGATGAGGGCGGACACCTCCTGCCGGGCGGCTTCCAGGGTCGCGCCGGGCTTGAGGCGCCCGACGCCCCCGAGGAAGTGGGACCCCCGGGCCTTCAGCTGGTCCGGACTCAGGGCGAGGGGCATGAAGAGCTCGGCGCCCCGGAGCTGGTAGGGGAACTCGAAGCCCGGCGGCAGGACGCCGAGCACCGGCACGTCCTCGCCGTCCAGGCGGAGGCTCCGGCCCACCACCCCGGGGTCGGCCCCGAAGCGGCGGCGCCACAGCGCGTCGGTGAGGATGGCGCCCCGGGGGCCCCCGGGCCTGCCCTCGTCGCCGGTGAAGGTCCGGCCGACGCGCGGGGCCACCTGGAGGACGTCGAAGAAGTTCGGGGTCACCCGGCCGGCCCTGAGCTGCTCGGGCTCGCCGTCGCCCGTGAGGTTGACGCCCGCGTTGCGGAAGGCGGCCACTCCGGTGAAGGCGGTGGTCTCCCGCGCGAGGTCCTCGTAGTCGGGCCAGGAGAGGTTGTCCCGGGGGGAACCGCTGGCGGCGCTGTACTCCGTGACCACCATCAGGCGACCGGGATCCGGCAGGGGCAGGGGCCGCAGCATCAGCCGGTCCACCAGGCTGAAGATGGCGGTGTTGGCCCCGATGCCCAGGGCGAGGGTGAGGGCCGCCGTGAGGGTGAAGCCCGGGGTGCGGAGGAGGCTCCGGAGGGCGTAGGCGAGGTCGTTGAGGAAGGCGGACATGGGCACCTCCGGGTCAGTCGGCGCGCAGGGCCACGGCGGGATCCACCCGGGCGGCCCGCAGGGCGGGGAAGAGGCAGGCGAGGGCGGCGGTGGCGAGGAGGCCCGCGGAGGCGGCGGCGAGGAGGCCGGGGTCCGTGGGGCTCACTTCGAAGACCAGGCTGCGCAGGACGCCGGAGAAGGCGAAGGCGCCGGCGCAGCCCAGGGCGATCCCCGTCGCGGCCAGGACCAGGCCCTCCTTCACCACGTCCAGCACCACCCGGCCGGTGGGGGCTCCCAGCGCCATGCGCACGCCGATCTCCCGGGTGCGCTGGGCCACGGAGTAGGCCAGGGACCCGTGGATGCCCAGCAGGGCCAGGAGGGCCGCGATGCCGGCGAAGAGGCCCAGGAGCAGGGTGACCACGCGCTCCCGGCGCACGCTCCGCTCCGCGACCTCCGTGAGGCTCTGGACCCGGGCGATGGGGAAGTCGGGGTCCACCCGGCGCACGGCGGCGCGGAGGGGGCCGAGGAGGCCCTCCCCCTCGAGGGGGGACTTGAGGACGATCCAGACCGGGTTGGGGCTGAAGGTCTCCACGCCCGGGAAGTAGACGGTGTTCAGCAGGCCCTTGAACCGGGGCCCCGCGTGGCGCACGTCGCCCACCACCCCCTGGATCCGGAACCACTGGCGGCCGAAGCCGATCTCCTGGCCGATGGGGTCCTTGCCGGGGAAGTACTGCTCGGCGAGGCTGGCGTTCACAAGCACGGCCGTGGGCTGGGTGGTGTGGTCGGAGGGCTGGAACCAGGCGCCGCGCACCAGCGGGACGCCGAGCACCGCGAGGCCCCGGGCGCTGGCGGCCCGGACCTCGGCGATGTCCGTCTCCCGGGGCTCCTGTCCGCGGAGCTGGAAGGTCGAGTTCCGCCCGTTCTGGATGGGGGGCATGTAATCGATCCAGCCGGCCTCCTCCACGCCGGGGACGCCTTTCACGGCCTCGAGCACCTGCTCCGTGGCCCGGAGCCTGGCGGCCTCGTCCTTGTAGACGGCGGGGGAGGCCTGGATGGAGAAGACCGAGACGCCCTCAGGCCGGATGCCCAGGGGCACCTTCACGAGGCGGCGGATGCTGAGGAAGGTGGCGCTGAAGCCCGAGGCCAGCATGAGGGCCAGGGCCACCTGGGCCACCACGAGGCCGTTGCGCAGCCGGCGGCGCGCAGGCGCGTCGGTGCTCTTGGATCCCTCCTTGAGGTGCTGGGCGAGGTTGAGCTTCAGCAGGAGGAGCCCCGGGGCGCTGCCGCACAGGAGGGCCGTGAGGAGCGCCGTCCCGAGGGTCAGGCCCAGGGTGGGGAGGTGGAGGCCGAGGGTCCGGGCCTGGGCCAGGTCCGCGGGGACCAGGGGCTGGAGCAGGTCGAGGGTGAGGGTCGCCACCGCGAGCCCGGCCAGCGCGCCGAGGATGGACACCACGAGGCTCTCCGCGAGGGAGGGCGCGAGGACCTGGAGCCGGTCCCCGCCCAGGGCGGCCCGCACCGCCATGTCCCGCAGCCGGCCCGTGGCCCGGGCCAGGAGCTGGTTGGCGACATTGATGCAGGCGATGAGGAGCACGAGGCCGGCGGCCACTCCCAGGAGGACGAGGGTCGGCCCCTGGGAGCCGTAGCGGTCCTCCCGGTAGGGACGGACGAGGGCGCCGCGCCCGCGGTCCCCTTCCTGCTCCTGTTCCAGGGCGCGGGTCACGGAGGCGAGGTCCGCGCGGGCCTGGTCCAGGCTCGCGCCCGCCCGCAGCCGGCCGTAGGCGATCATGAAGTTCATGTTCCGGTTGGTGCGCTCCTCCTCCCGGAGCTTGTGGGGCACGAAGGCCTCGCGGCCGTTGATGGCGAAAGCCCCGGGCAGGATGCCCACCACGGTGTGGCTGAGGCCGTTGAGGCGGATCTCGCGCCCGACGACGCCGGGGTCGCCCCCGAAGGCGCGGCGCCAGAGGCCCTCGCCGAGCACCACCACGGGGCTGCCCACGGGGTCGCTGGGCAGGAGGGTCCGGCCGAGGAGGGGGCGGGCCTCGAAGACCCGGAAGAAGTCCGAGGTCACCGAGCCGACCATCACCCGCTGGGGGGTCTCCAGGCCGCCGAGGTTCATGGCCTGGTTGTCCATGCCCGCCAGGGCCTCGAAGGTGCGGTTGCGCGCGGCCCAGTCGTGGAGGCGGGGCCAGGAGAGGGAGGAGGTCCAGCCGGGATTGGCGGCCACGGTGCCCCAGAGGGCCATCACCCGGTCCGGATTCCGGAAGGGCAGGGGCGTGAGCACCATCGTGTGCAGGAGGCTGAACACGGCGGTGTTGGCGCCGATGCCCAGGGCGAGGGCGAGGAGGGCGGCGGCGGTGAAGCCCTTCGCCCTCAGCAGGGCGCGCAGGGCGTGCCGGAGGTCGTAGAGGAAGGCGGCCATGGCGGTGTCCTCAGCGGAGGTTGACCACGTGGCCGTAGGACCCCTCCTGCTCCTCCACCACCCGGCCGTCGAAGAGGTGCACGGTGCGGTCGGCGAAGTTCGCGAAGCGAGGGTCGTGGGTGACCATGCAGATGGTGGAGCCCCGGCGGTGCAGGTCCTTCAGCAGGTCCATCACGGATTCGCCGTTGGTGCTGTCCAGGTTCCCGGTGGGCTCGTCCGCCAGGAGGATGGTGGGCCGCCCCGCCACCGCCCGGGCCACGGCCACGCGCTGCTGCTGGCCGCCGCTGAGCTGGGCGGGGAGGTGCTTGGCGCGGTGGACCATGCCCACCTCCTCCAGGGCCAGCATGGCGCGGGTGCGCCGCTCGCCGCCGGGGAGGCCTCGGTAGACCAGGGGCAGCTCGACGTTCTCCAGCACCGTGAGGTCGCCGATGAGGTTGAAGCTCTGGAAGATGAAGCCGATCTCCCGGTTGCGGATGCGGGCGCGGTCCGCCAGGCCGAGGTTCGCCACGGGCTTGCCGCTCAGCTCGTAGACGCCGCCCGTCGGGGCGTCCAGGAGGCCGAGGATGGCCAGGAGGGTGGACTTGCCGCACCCGGAGGGGCCGGCGATGGAAAGGAACTCCCCCTCCCGGATCTCCAGATGGATGTCGGCGAGGGCGTGGGTCTCCACCTCGTCGGTGGTGAAGACCTTGCGGATGCCTTCGAGGCGGATGATGGGCTTGGGGTTCACGGGGGGCTCCTGGTCGTTGGAGGGGTCGGAGAGGGGGCTACTTGATGCGGATGCGGTCCTGGCCGTCGAAGGGCGTCGCGTCGGAGAGCACGACCCGGTCGCCGGGCTGGAGGCCCTCGAGGACCTCGATGGTGCTCACCGAGCCCCGCCCGAAGCGGACCTTGACGCGGACGGCCTCGCCGCCGTCGGGGCTGAGCTTGAAAAGGGTGGCCGCGGCGTGGGACTGGGCCTGCACGGGGCGCCCGACGAAGACGCCGCTGTCGGCGCGGTCCAGCTCGATGATCCCCTCCACGCTGAGGTCGGGGCGCACGCCCTTGGGCAGCTCGCCCTCGAGGCTGGCGTCCACGGTCACGGTGCCGTTCTGCACCGCGGGATCGATGCGCAGCACGCGGCCCTCCACGAGCCCGTTCCGCGTGTCGATGGTGACCTTCTGGCCGATCTGGAGGTCCTTGGCCTGGGTCTCGCTCACCTTGAGCTCGGCCTTGAGGGGCAGGGGCTTGGCCACCTTGGCCAGCATGGCGCCCGGGGCGAGCTGCTGGCCCACCTGGAGGGGGAGCTGCTGGAGGATGCCGGCCATCCCAGACCGGACCTTGAGCGCGGCCACCTGGGCCTGCTTCAGGGCGGCCTGGGCCCGGGCCTGCTCCAGGGCCGCGCGGGAGGGCGAGGCGCTGCCCCCGCGCCCTTCGTAGAGGTCGAGGCGGGCGCGTTCCAGCTCGGCGCGGGCCTGGGCCTCCTCGAGGCGGACCTGGGCCTTGAGCATGTCGCTCTCGGAAAGCAGCCCTTCCTTGCGCAGTCGCTCCGAGGCCCGGAGGGCGGCCTGGGCCTCGAGCAGGGCGGCCTTGGCGGAGGCGGCGGAGCCCTTCTGGTTCAGCGCGCCCAGCTCGTGCTCGGACTGGGCCTTGCGCAGGGCCCAGGCGGCCTCCTCCGCGGCCTGCTGCAGCTCGGGGCTCGACAGCTCGGCGATGACACTGTCCTCCTTCACCGCGGAGCCGGGAAGGATGAGCACCCGCTCCACCTTGCAGCCCGTGGGAGCCGTGAGGATTTTCACGTCCACGGGCACGAGGGCGCCCGTGCCCCGGACCTGGAAGACCATGGGGCCGCGCTTCACCTCGTCGATGAGGAGGCTGGTCCGCTCCACGGCCATGGCCGCGGGCTTCAGGCGGCCGAGGGCCACGAGGGCCGCCAGGAGGGCCAGGCCCGCCGCGCCGTAGGCCATGAGGCGGCGGCGCTTGGGCTGGGGGTCGCGGGGGACGTCCATGGGGGCTCCGGCAAAGATCCGCCAGGCAGGAGGCCATGCTTGTGCCAACTGCGCAGGCATTGAAATGAAGGCACTAAGCAGGGTGTTCGGACTTCCGGAGCGGCCTGCGCGTCCCGGCTCCGGGACGAACCGTCCCAGGGGCGGGACGCTTCGGGCCTTGACCGCGGGTAACCGCTGAAGCCCTCCCGCCGCCGGTGCTAGGCTCAGGCCCACCGCTGCCTGGAGGCCCCATGAAGAGCGCCGTCATCGTCGAAGCCAAGCGCACGCCCATCGGGCGGGCCATCAAGGGGGCCACCGCCGCGACCCGGCCGGAGACCCTCGGGGCGGTGGTGCTGGAGGCCATCAAACCCCTCCTGTCCGACTGGTCCGCCCTGGAGGACGTCCTCGTGGGCTGCGCCATGCCCGAGGGCGAGCAGGGCATGAACCTGGCGCGCCTGGTGGCCTTCCGGGCCGGGCTGCCCATCACCTCCGCGGCGACGACGGTGAACCGCTTCTGCGGCTCCAGCCAGGAGACGGTGCTCATGGCCGCCCGGGCCATCGCGGTGGGCGCCGGCACGGTCTTCCTCGCCGGGGGCGTGGAGTCCATGTCCAAGGTCCCCATGGGGGGCTTCAACCCGAGCCTGGACCCCTGGATCAGCCAGAACTTCCCCGAGGCCTACTGCTCCATGGGCATCACCGCGGAGAACCTGGCCAAGGACTACGGCATCACCCGGGCCGAGCAGGACCAGTTCGCCTACGACTCCCATCAGAAGGGCGCCAAGGCCTGGGCGGACGGCAAGTACGCCAAAGAGACCGTGCCCTTCACCACGAAGAACCTGGAGGGCCAGGAGATCAGGGTGGACCGCGACGAGTGTGTGCGGGCCGACACGTCACGGGAGAAGCTCGGGGAACTCAAGCCCGCCTTCCTCAAGGACGGCAACGTCACCGCGGGCAACAGCTCGCCCCTCACCGACGGGGCCGCCTTCCTGCTGGTCATGGAGGAAGAGGCCGCCAAGGCCGCCGGCCTCAAGGCCCGCGCCCGCATCCTCGGCGGCGCGGTGGCCGGCGTGGCGCCGGACCGCATGGGCCTGGGGCCCGTGCCCGCCACGAAGAAGGTCCTGGAGCGCCTGGGCCTCGGCCTGGACCGGATCGACGCCATCGAGCTCAACGAGGCCTTCGCGGCCCAGAGCCTGGCCGTGATCCGGGAGGGCAAATTCGACCCCGCGAAGATCAACGGCTGGGGCGGCGCCATCGCCATCGGGCATCCCCTGGGCTGCTCCGGCGCGCGCATCCTCACGACCCTGCTCCACCGCCTGGAGGACGGCGGCGGGAGGTACGGCCTCGCCACCATGTGCATCGGCGGCGGCCAGGGCATCGCCACGGTCATCGAGAAGCTGTGAGGCCCGCCATGACCGAGACGATCAAGAAGGTCGGCGTCCTGGGCTCCGGGGTGATGGGCTCCGGCATCGCCGCCCACGTGGCCTCCGCGGGCTGCGCGGTGGAGCTGCTGGACATCGTCATCGACGAGGCGGCCCCGGACAAGCTGGCGGAGGGCGCCCTTGCCGGCCTGGCCAAGTCCAAGCCCGCGCTGATGATGCACCCCTCCTTCCTGAAGAAGATCCGCACGGGCAACCTCCGGGACCACCTGGACCGCCTCGCGGACTGCGACTGGGTGGTGGAGGTGGTGAAGGAGGACCTGAAGATCAAGCAGGACCTCTACGCGCGCCTCGAGGCGCACCTCAAGCCCGGCGCCTGGGTCAGCTCCAACACCTCGGGCATCCCCCTGAAGATGCTGGTGGACGGGCGCTCCGAGGCCTTCCAGCAGCGCTTCGTCATCACCCACTTCTTCAACCCGGTGCGCTACCTGCGCCTGCTGGAATTCGTGAAGGGGGCGGCGGTGCCCGAGG
>JABLTH010027103.1_pt1 | contig 28731 bp, 22 predicted proteins | sample 7875711 | NCBI WGS metagenome assembly JABLTH01 (sample SAMN14941262, study PRJNA633318) | bioreactor metagenome | isolation source: bioreactor | place: China | collected 2019-03-05 | reverse complement strand
TAAAGACAAGCAAGTGCCATTACGCTCACCGAAATGAAGCGGCTCATACTGTTCATAAGATCTACATCCGATCTGAGCGAGTAGCGGACGGCCCTTCGGCCGTCCGCAGCAGTGAAACCCTGTGACTTACTCGTAGGTGGCTTCGTAGATAACGTCCGACAGAACGCCGCCGGCGGTCGCAGCGGCGGTCGCGTAGTACTGCACGCCGAACTCCGCAATGGTCGGGCCGGTGGCGCTGAGCGTCACGTCCTTCGCGACGTGGCTCGTCAGGTCGATGGCCGTGGCACCATCGAGCAGCTGCAGCTCGACGTTCTCAGCACGACCGGCCGCGCCAGCGATATTGTTCAGTCGGCCATTGGTGTTTACGTTCGGGCTCGGCGTGAAGCGGAACTTGGCCGTAGTCAGAGCAGCGGCACACGGGCCACCCTGGCCGTCGCTGAACACAACGTGGAAGTTCTGGCGGCCGCCCACTGCGGCGGCGGCATTTAGCTCGGCGGCAGGAATGGGGTCCAGCGCCACGGTGAAATTGCCCTGGCCCTGGTTGGTTCCGGCACCGCCGGACACCACGCAGGTGCCATCCGTGACCGAACCAGTGAACGTGATGTCACCGTTGTCGGCCGAGGCCGAACCAGCGGCAGCAACGCCGAGAACGAAGGCAGCCGCGGCGGCGAGCTTGATGTGCTTCATGTATTACTCCTACATAGGATCGAGTTGATGGATGCCGCACGTCGCGGCGGTTTTCGTCACCCCTGGAGGATGGAAGGTGACAAAAGGGGGAAGGCATATGTGCAGTGCGTCGCGAACCGATGCGGAGCGGCCATCGACAGCGGAGTCGCGGCTTGCGTCACATGGAGAGAGCGTCGACTTTGTCACGCCCTGGTTGGCAAGGGCACTGGACTGGCCAGGTTTGCCTCTCGCAACGATAGCGAAGCGAGCGGCTGGGAATCATAGGTATGCGGCTAGAAGAGCAGCCATAGTAGAAATCCAAAAAGGAGGATCTCCCTAGCCTCAAGTCCTCGTTTTAAGAAGCATCTGACACGGCTTCTTTGGCACTCTTGTTCGTCGCAGAAATATGAAACTCCATCTTTCTGCTCAGCCCATACCAAGTTGCGCTTAATGAATCGTGGCTACCAATAGTGCGGCAGGCATTTGCGCACAAACGTGCAGCGCCATGTCGACGAATGCGACTGACGACCACAGAAAGCAAGGGATTACAGAGCTTGGCGCGGCTTGATATCCGGCTCGGCCTTTAGGACAGGGCACGTGACGACAGCGAAATGCACCGAACCATTTCTCGATTAACCGGCGAACCCTTCCCGACTGAGAAAATCGAAGAGCTCTACATCGTTGCGTATGCCTAGCTTTCTTACCGCGTCGCTCTTCTGCTTACTAATGGTCGTAATGCCGCGATTGAGCTTGACCGCGATCTCCTTAACGCGAAGACCTTTCGCCAGAAGCCGAAGCACTTCTACCTCTCGCGGAGAGAGCGGCTTTCCAGCCACGGCGAAGGCTCGTTGCACCCCGACCTCGACCGTCAACTTGCGCAGTGACGCAGAGATATAAGTTCCGCCTTTGTGAACCGACTGGATGGCGATGGGAAGCTCCGCCATCGACGCGGCCTTGTCCAACATTCCGCGAACGCCCGTGGCCATCACCATGCGGAGAATATTGACGTTGCAGGACATGCTGAGCACGAGCACCGGAAGCTCCGGATAATTTCGACAGACGCGCTCCACCATGGCGTAGCCATCGGCATGTCGCGATCCTGGCATGGACAAATCGGTGACGAGCACGTCGCATTCGTGCGTCGCCAACCGCTCCAGGAGTTCATCGACGGTAGCTGCCTCAGCGACAACCGAGCCTACGCCGCTACCTTCGATGGCGGCGCGCGCGCCTATCCGAACAACCGGATGATCGTCCGCAATCATGATGTTCAACATGGGATGCTTCGCCTTGGTAGATGCCAAGAAGCATAGATTCGTCCCATACACGCTCAAATACCGGCGTGATCCGAAATGGACAAAAGCGGCCGTTTGTCACGCCAATTTCGGCATGTGAGGACTTTTTGGGATTTTTCTTTTGGCTCCCATAGCGCAACGCCATCCGGAAGGCACCGCGATAGTCCACCGCCGCCAGCGATCGTCTAGCTTTCCCGATCGGGCATGGACACTCGGCTTCGTCCATACTTGGCATCGCCCGTATCGGGCCACTTACCCTAAGGAGAACCTGTCATGTCAATGCGCACCACCGCCGCGTTTCTCGTCATGGCGCTGGCATCCACCGGCGTCGCTCACGCACAGGCGGGCCTCGGCTATCTCACCAAGAAGGTGGATATCGCCAACAAGAATTTCGATGCCGCCGATCGAAATCACGACGGGTTCCTCAGCAAGGAAGAGGCTCAGAAAGGCAACGTGCCTTTCATCGCCAAGCATTTCGACCAGATCGACCGGGAGCACCGCGGCCAGGTGTCGAAGGACGACGTGGCGGAGTACATCAAGTCGCTGCACCGCCCAAAGCCGGCCTCGCCGTCATCGAGCGGGGCTCATTAACGAGAGAAGCCGCGCTTCTTCACCGATCGTCTCGACACCGTCGGCGATGCCTTGCGCATCGCCGACGAAAAAACATAGATAGAGTGATGCCCGAAACCGGCGGCGGACCCCAACGGCCGACTACTGCTCGACGACCTTGAGGTCCTTCAGCAGAAGATCCAGTTTGGGTTTCATGTTGTCCTGCGTCTGCGTACCCGACATCGCATAGAAAGCTGAGTACATGACCGCCGGCGCAGCCGTATCGGTCGCGCCGACGGGTGCGCCGATCCGAGTCTCGCCATCGGCCGTATAGGCCGCGCCTTCGTACGGGTGGCGGCGCTTCAGTATCTTGTCCCAATAGCTCTTCGAGTCGTCATCCAGCGTCGCTGGCGGCGCCACGTTACGCTCGATATGAAGTCGATCGGATTCCTGCGGGCTGGCACTGAGCGATACCGTGTTCACATCCCACATCACCTTGCCATGGTCAGGCAGGAATCCCATACCCAGGACCAGCGTGCTCTCCGGCTCGATCTTCTGCAGTTGCGGCGTGAAGGAGAAGGCCAAGCGTTTCGAGCTGTAGCTGAAGCGATTCTGGTAATCGGCCTGGATGCGCAAGCTCTTGATGGCATCCGGCAACAAGGCGGTGTTCTGCAGGAACTCCTTCCACTGCGCCAGCGAGCCGGCATAGCCCACCGATACGTAATCCAGCAGTGCACGCATGTCGGCGATATTGTCGTAGCTGTCGTCGGCCGCTGCGAAGCGCATCAAGATCGCGTATCCATCCGGCACCGGCAGCGAATACGTGACGATGCGCGTATTGGCAAATGGCAACGCCCATACGCGCAACTGCCAACGGCGCTGCGAGTGATCGACGTAGACCGTATCGGTCGCCGGCTTGCCCAGCGAAGTGATCCTGATCTGCTCGGAGCCCACTGGCCGCGTGAAGATGCCCATCTTGCACAGCTGCTCGGCAAGCGCGACGGGATCACTGTAAAGCTTCGCCGCCGGCAGGTTGTCCGGCCGGCGCAGATGCATGAGGAAGTTGTGGCCCGACACGCCCGCCTGCACATAGCCATTGGCGGCCAGCGACATGCGGTTGCCTTCCTTCTGGGCCAGCCCCCAGTCCCCGGCACTGTTGCGAACGATCAGTGCGGGCAGGGTGTTCATCCAGGAGGCGCCGTATAGCAGCTGGTTGGAACCCTCGCCGCTCGGGAAGAGCCGGTCGGATTCCTTAGCGAGAATCTCCTTCAGCTGGCTATCCACATAGCCATTGAAGATGGCCTGGTAGCGCTGGAAGAACTCAGGCATACCCAGCGGCAACGGAAACTGCCCCTTCAGGCTGTTGCTCAAGGTGGTGCTGAAGATGTCGAAGCGATAAGGCACGCGCCTGTCGATGACTGCCTGCTTGGACGCATTGAGCACTTCACCGATCTGCAGGGCGTAATTGAGATTCTCGTTGGCGGATTTCATCAGCACGACGCCGATGACCTTGCCTTCCTTGTTGAGCAGCGGGCCGCCACTGTTGCCCGGCGAAGCCGCGGCGGAGAAGCGCATCCATTTCCACGCGCCATCCTGCTGTTCCGGCGTGTCGGAGGTGTACAGGCCATCGCGAATCACCACGCCGGTGCCCAACGCGTTGCCGACGGCGTAGACCTCCTGGTTGAGTACCGGCTTGGTGTCCACGTCCAACGTTTCCGGCCCTGGCGTGCCAGCGACAGTGAAAACGACGAAGTCCTTGCGCAGATCGAACTTCTCGATCTTGTCGATCGCATAGATCTTGCCGTTGGCATCGCGCAATGAAGGCGCGCCCCACAGGCTGTCCACGCCAGTCAGCAATACGTGCCCCGCGGTAACGAACTGATTGGGGCCGATGGCGAAGGCCGTGCCGACCGAGTGGTACTTGTCCGTGCGCTCCTGGTAGGGGAGCAGGTCCAGCGGCAGCGGCTTCTCGTAGGAGAGGGGATCGTCGGCCGGCTTCGCGGCCACCACCTCGTAAGTGGCACCCTGGATCCTCGGCAGCAATGCCGTATCCAGGCTGGCGGCCGATACCGGCGCCATGGAAGCCAGCCACAGCGCGCACGCGCCTGCCCAGATCCGGGCGAATCCCTTGCCGCCCGCCAACGAACGCATCGTTTTCCGCATACGTATCCCGCGCATGACATCCACCGCCGGCACCCCCTCCGGGCGTCCTGCTCGCGGAGGACTGGCGCGCATAGTGACATGGCCCTGCAGAAACTGCATGGCCGGGAGACGGAAAGGCGGGGAGGCAGCCAGTGCCCCGGGTCAAGAGCAAAACGGCGCCACCCGGACCGGGTGGCGCCGCATGACTTACAGCTCGGTACGGAACTCCACACCGACCACGCGCGGATCGTTGACGAACGCGGTGCGGTTGTTGAAGTCGATCGCGCCCGTGATCACCTTCTTGTTGGTGACGTTGCGGGCATAGAGGGCCACTTCGCGCTTGCCGAAGTCCCAGTTGTAGCCCAGGCGCAGGCCGCCTTCGAGGAACGGCTTGCTCTGGAACTCCTTCGACTCGTACAGGAAGAAGTTCACGTCACTGCGGTAGTTCCAGTCGGTATAGACGAAGAACTCGCCGCTGTCGCCGTACGGAATGCCGTAGCGCGCGGTGAGCGTGCCGATCCACTTCGGCGCATTCGGCAGCACGTTGCCGTCGACCAGCGCGTTGCCCGAAGCATTGAGCGGATCGAGTACGGTGCAGCCGGAGCCGCACGGCGCTACGGCCAGGGTCGGGTCCTTCAGTTCCGTATGGTTATAGCTGCCCCCGGCAGTGACGATGAAAGTCGGCGTGAGGTAGGCCTCCAGGTCGAACTCGGCGCCGTAGCCTTCGGTCTTCTTCGCGTTGAGCAGGCGCGTGACGTTGATGTCGCCGCCCACCGCGGTCAACTGCTGGTTGTGCATGGTGTAGCTGTACACATCGGCGTTGAAGCGCACGCGGTTGTTCATGCCCGTGCTCTTCAGGCCCAGCTCGTAGGACGTGATCGTCTCCGGCTTGGCCTGCGAGATGAAGTCGGCGAACAGCACGCGGCCCTGCACGCTCGGCGCGCGGAAGCCATTGGCGACGCGGGCGTACACGTTGACGTTCGGGTTGAGCGTCCAGGTGGCGGTGACATCGCCGCTCCAGCGCGAATCGTGCGGCTCGGCGCCCAGCGACAGGGGACCGCCGCCGATCGGCGAGAGCAGGCGATCGACGCGGAAGGTGCGCGAATCGTGCGAATAGCGCGCGCCGGCGCGCACGTCGAAGTCGTCGGTGATGTGGTAATCGGCCGAACCGAACGCGGCCCACGCATTGGTGCGCTGGGTCTGCCTGGCGTAGCCGTCCAGCGCATGGTTGTTGAGCGTCGCGTAGTCGTAGTTGTTGATCGCGATGTCTTCGTGGAAGTAGTACGTACCGACCTGCCAGTTCAGGCGATCCTGCGGATTGCTGGCCAGACGGAATTCCTGGGTGATCTGGCGATCGTGCGGCAGCGCATCCGCGGTTTCCGCCGGGAACGGCGTCACGGCCTTCTGCTGGCTCGGGTCATGCGGGATGGCGATGCCGCCGTCCACGTCGCCCAGGCTGTAGGTCGTGGCCTTCTCGAAGCCGGTGATCGAAGTGAGGGTGTAGTCGCCCAGCTTCCAGTTCAGGTGCAGATTGCTGCCCCAGGTAAACAGGTGCTGCTTGTTGCGGCCATCCTGGTACACCGAGCCGCGGCTGAAACCGGGCACGAAGCTGTTCTCGCCCAGCGGGATCGCGTTGGCGCGGTTGACCATGGCGCTGCCATCCAGCCCGCGCGCATGCGTGTTGATCAGCGCATTGAAATCGCCGTTCTCGTACAAGGCCTGCAGGCGCACCGCGCGATCGTTGTAGCCGCCCAGGGCGTCCTTCTTGCCGGTGTAGTCGTTGTCGATCCAACCGTCGCGATGCTGCGCCAGCGCGGACACGCGGCCGGACCAGTGCGAGCTCAACGCGCCGCCCAAGGCCGCTTCGGCATTGGCCGTACCCAGCGTGCCGTAGGAAACGCGGGCGTAGCCGCTGGTTTCCTGGCTCGGCTTGCGCGATTCGAACTTGATCACGCCCGCCGGCGAGTTACGGCCGAACAGCGTGCCCTGCGGGCCACGGAGCACTTCCACCTGCTCCAGGTCGAACAGCGGGAAGCCCTTCAGAATCGGGTTCTCCTGCACGATGTCGTCGTACACCATCGACACCGGCTGCGAGCCGTTGAGGTCGAAATCGCTGTTGCCCAGACCACGGATATAGAAGCGGGGGAACTCGCGGACGTAGGACGTCTCGGCATAAACGCTCGGAGCGCGCGATGCGAGCTGAAGCACGCCATCGCCAGCCTGGCCGAAGGCCTCGAGCTTCTCGGACGTCAGCACGGTCATGGAGATCGGCACCTTCTGCAGGTTCTCCACGCGCTTTTCGGCGGTCACGGTGACCGCCTGCAGTTCCACCGGCTTTTTCTTGCTGCTGGCGGACGCATTGTCGGCATCCTGGGCCTGCGCGGCGGTGGCCGACAGGGCGATGGCAATGGCAACGGCGAGCGCGGCGAACCGCGACGGTTGAGCAACGGACATGGGTTTTTCCCTGGAGTTGGCAACGGTGAGCGGCGCCCGGCGTACGCCGGCGCATTGCTGTGCCGCACTATTGTCATCCAAAGCTGTTAGGGGCGGAAGCGCAAATGCTTGCGTCAGCTTGCCGGCAAGCCGACGCGCCCCCATCTAGAATGAACTTACGTCCGGCTCATGGCGAGCCCAAGTCCATGTCCCTGCAAGCATTTCATCCTGCCGTCCGCCAGTGGTTCGAGCGCGCCGTCCCGGCACCCACCGCGGCGCAGAAGGCCGCCTGGCCGTCCATTCGCGAAGGCCGCCACACGCTGGTGGCGGCTCCCACCGGTTCGGGCAAGACGCTCACGGCGTTCCTGGCCGCCATCGACGGACTGGTGCGCGAAGGACTGGCCCGGGGCGGTTCGCTGCCCGATACCACGACGGTGGTCTACGTCTCGCCGCTGAAGGCGTTGTCGAACGACATCCACATCAATCTGGAGGCGCCCCTGGAAGGCATCCGCGCCGAGCTGGCGGCCATGGGCCTGCCCGATGTGGCCATCCGCACCGCGGTGCGCACCGGCGACACGCCTCAGGGCGAACGCACGCTGATGCGCCGGCAGCCTCCGCACATCCTCGTCACCACGCCCGAATCGCTGTACGTCCTGCTCGGCTCCGCTTCGGGTCGCGAGATGCTCGCCAGCACGCGCACGGTGATCGTCGACGAGATCCACGCCATCGCTTCGACCAAGCGCGGCTCGCACCTGTCGCTTTCGCTGGAACGCCTGGAGGCACTGTGCCAGCGACCGCTGTTACGCATCGGCCTGTCCGCGACGCAGAAGCCGATCGAGCAAGTGGCGAAGTTCCTCGTAGGCAAGCACGGCCCCGCAGCACTTGCCCCCTCTCCTCTGCGGGGAGAGGGCCGGGGCGAGGGGGGCCTGCGGAGCGTAGAAACGGAAGCGTTGGAACACGCGACGCCTCGTCGATCCTCTTCCGCGAGCACCCGCCCTTCATCCGTCCCTTCGGACCACCTTCTTTCCGAGGGGGAGAAGGAAGAGCACGCCTGCAACATCGTCGATGTCGGCCACACCCGCGCCCGCGACCTGGCCATCGAAGTGCCGCCGGTACCGCTGGAAGCGGTGATGTCCAACGACGCCTGGGAGCTGGTCTACAACCAGCTCGCCGCGCTGGCTCAACAGCACCGAACCACGCTGGTCTTCGTCAACACGCGCCGCATGGCGGAGCGCGTGGCACGCCATTTGTCCGAACGCCTGGGCAAGGAAGCGGTGGCTGCCCATCACGGCAGCCTCGCGCGCGATCAGCGCCTGGATGCGGAGCAGCGCCTCAAGCGCGGCGAGCTGAAGGTGCTGGTGGCCACCGCTTCGCTGGAACTGGGTATCGACATCGGCGACGTGGATCTCGTCTGCCAGCTCGCCTCGCCGCGCTCGATCGCGGCCTTCCTGCAGCGCGCGGGGCGTTCCGGCCACGCCGTGAACGGCACGCCGAAGGCCCGCCTGTTCCCGACCTCGCGCGACGACCTGGTGGAATGCGCGGCGCTGCTCGACTGCGTGCGCCGAGGCGAGCTGGACACCCTGGCGATTCCACCCCAGCCCATGGACGTGCTGGCCCAGCAGATCGTCGCCGAGGTGGCGTGCCAGGAATGGGACGAGGACGCGTTGTTCGACCTGGTGCGCGGCGCGTACCCCTATCGCGATCTCAAGCGCGAGCAGTTCGACGCCGTCGTGCGCATGCTCGCCGATGGCTTTACCACCCGCCGCGGTGCGCGCGCTGCCTACATCCACCGCGACGCCGGGCACAAACAGCTGCGCGCGCGGCGCGGCGCGCGGCTCACCGCGGTCACCTCCGGCGGCGCCATTCCCGATACCGCCGACTATCTGGTGGTCCTCGAGCCGCAGGCCACCGTCATCGGCACGGTGCACGAAGACTTCGCGGTGGAAAGCCTTGCCGGCGACATCTTCCAGCTAGGCAATACGAGCTACCGCATCATCCGCGTGGAGCGCGATCGCCTGCGCGTGGAAGACGCCCATGGCGTACCGCCCAGCATCCCGTTCTGGCTGGGCGAAGCACCCGGCCGCAGCGATGAGCTGTCGCACGGCGTATCGCGCCTGCGCGAAGCGCTCGCCGCCCGGCTGGACGAAGGCGGCGTTGCGGCCGCTCTGGCCTGGCTCAGGGACACGCTCGGTCTGAACGATTCCGCCGCGCAGCAGCTTGCCGATTATCTGGCCAAGGCAAAGGCCGCCTTGGGCGTGCTGCCTACCCAGCACACGCTGGTGTTCGAGCGCTTCTTCGACGAGTCCGGCGGCACCCAGCTGGTCATCCACACGCCCTGGGGCAGCCGCGTCAATCGCGCCTGGGGCCTGGCGCTGCGCAAGCGCTTTTGCCGCCAGTTCAACTTCGAGCTGCAAGCCGCGGCGACCGAGGACGCCATCGTGCTGTCGCTGTCCACCAGCCACAGCTTCCCGTTGATCGAGGTCGCGCGCTATCTGCATTCGAACACCGCCGAGCACGTGCTGGTGCAGGCGCTGCTCGACGCCCCGCTGTTCCCGGTGCGCTGGCGCTGGAACGCCACCACCTCGCTGGCACTGCCGCGTTTCCAGGGCGGCCGCAAGGTGCCGCCGCAGATCCAGCGCATGAAGAGCGAGGACCTCCTCGCCACCGTATTTCCCGACCAGGTGGCCTGCCTGGAAAACATCGTCGGCGAGCGGCAGATTCCCGAGCACCCGCTGGTCGACCAGACGCTCTACGACTGTCTGCGTGAAGCCATGGACGTCGATGGCCTGCTGCGCATCCTGCGTGGGCTGGAGAGCGGCGACATCGAAGTCGTCGCGCGCGATCTCACCACGGCCAGTCCGCTGGCCGCCGAGGTGTTGACCGCCGCGCCCTATGCGTACCTCGACGACGCGCCGCTGGAGGAACGCCGCACCCAGGCCGTGCAGACCCGGCGCTGGAACGATGCCGACGGCGCGGACGACCTGGGCAAGCTCGACCCCGAGGCGATCGACGCCGTGCGTGGCGAGGCCTGGCCCGAGGTGCGCAGCGCCGATGAAATGCACGAGGCGCTCAGCGTGCTCGGTTTCGTCACGGCCGCGGAAGCAGCGGACAACGCGGGCTGGACCGGCTGGCTGCAGGCGCTGGCCGAAGCGCACCGCGCCACGACCTTGCGCCTGGCTTCGCCCTCCGGCTGGCACGCATGGGTCGCGGCCGAGAAACTGCCGCTATGGCATGCGATCCACGCCGATGCGGTTGCGCAGCCGGCCATCGAGGCGCCGGCCGAGTTCCTCGCACACGCATGGTCGCGCGAGGATGCCCTGCTCGAACTGGTACGGGGACGCCTGGTCGGCCTGGGCCCGGTGACCGTGGTGCGACTGGCCGAATCGCTGGCCGTCGATCCCACCGACGTGGAATTGGCGTTGATCCGCCTGCAATCCGAAGGCTACGTAATGCAGGGCCTGTTCACGCCGTCGGCGACAGCGACGGAGTGGTGCGAGCGCCACCTGCTCGCGCGCATTCATCGCTACACCATCGGTCGCCTTCGGCGCGAAATCGAGCCGGTAAGCCGCCGCGACTTCATGCGCTTCCAGTTCGACTGGCAGCATGTCGCGCCTGGCACGCGGCTGAGCGGCCCGGACGCCCTGCCGGTCGCGCTCGCGCAACTGGAAGGCTACGAGGCCGCCGCCGGCGCATGGGAGGCCGAGCTCCTGCCGGCACGCATCGACGACTACGCCATCACCTGGCTGGACGATCTGTGCCGCGCCGGCCGGATCGGCTGGAACCGCCTCCGCGGCGCCACCGGCGGCAGCAGCCCCGTGCGCGCCACGCCGATCGTACTGTTGCCACGCAAGGAGATGGCGCTGTGGGGCGGCATCGCCGGCGCCGGCCAGGCCCAGGAGCTGCAGCTCTCCTCGCGCGCCCAGGCCGTGGCCGATGCGCTGCGCGAGCATGGCGCGCTGTTCTTCGACGAGTTGATGGACATCGCGCACCTTCTGCGCACGGAGCTCGAAGACGCGCTGGGCGAACTCGTCGCCGCCGGCCGCGTCACCGCCGACAGCTTCGCCGGCCTGCGCGCGCTGCTGCTGCCCGCGGCCAAGCGCGACGCCCATCGGCACCGTCGCCTGCGCCGCCACATGCTCAGCGGCATCGAGGATGCCGGCCGCTGGTCGCAGGTGCGGCCGCCACTGGCGCTCGAAGCCAGGGACGGTGGCGCGCGCGCGGATGCCGTCGAGCATGTCGCCCGTACGCTGCTGCGCCGCTATGGCGTGGTGTTCTGGAAACTGCTTGAGCGCGAGGCCGCGTGGCTGCCCACCTGGCGCGAACTGTTGCGCGTCTATCACCGCCTGGAAGCGCGTGGCGAGATCCGCGGCGGCCGCTTCGTCGAAGGCCTGGTCGGCGAGCAGTTCGCGTTGCCCGAGGCCATCGGCAAGCTGCGCCAGATCCGCCAGCAGCCGAATGAAGGCCAGTTCGTCTGCCTGAGCGGCTGCGATCCGCTCAATCTGGTCGGCACCGTACTGAGCGGCAACCGCCTGCCGGCCGTGCTCGGCACGCGCGTGCTGTACGAGGACGGCGTCGCCGTGGCCGCGCTGGTGGCGAACAAACCGCAATGGCTGGTGGAAGCGGACGGCCCGCAACAGCAACGGTGGAAGAATGCGCTGCTGCGCCGCGCGGAACCCGATGGCGCTCTGTCGCGCACCGGCTGACCGAACTCAGGCGCGAGCCCAGTCCGCGAGCACGGCCGGCAGCGCGGCCATGTCCGAAAAGACCTGGGTAACGCCCGCCCCGCGCAACGCCGCCACGCTGTCGTGCCCGGGCTGGTGCGGGCTGTAGCCGAACACGGTGGCGCCGGCCGCGATGCCGGCCGTCGCACCCGTGACCGTATCCTCGATCACGGCGCAACGGCGCGGATCCACGCCCAGGGCGGCGGCGGCGAGATACACGTCCGGATAGGGCTTGCTGCGAGCCAGTTCCTGGCCACTGAACACGTGCCCTTCGAAGCAATCGAGGATGCCGACCTTCGCCAGCTGCATGGTCACCTTGTGCAGGTCCGCGCCCGAGGCGACGGCACTGTGGCCACCGAGCCTTCCGTGCAATTCGCGCACTGCCTCCGGCGCGCCGGTGATCGGCTCGAGGTCCCGCTCCAGTGCCTCATTGCGCCGCTGGCGAAAGGCCACCAGCCATGCCTCGCTGAAGGGCTTGCCGGTACGCGCCTCGATCAAGGCCGCCTCGTCCCTGACAGCCTTGCCGAGAAAGATGCGCATCGATTCCGCAGGAGTGATCGACCACCCCAGCTCTCCGAGCATCTCGGCCAGTACGCGGTTGGTGATGAGCTCGGAGTCGACCAGTACGCCATCGCAATCGAAGAGGACGGCATCGAAGGGAAACCCGGTCACGGTCGCGGCGCCCAACCCGGGCTCATTCGCTGAAATCCGCGATGTAGCCCAGCAGCCCTTCGCGCAGGCGGTACTCGCTACGCCCGGTCAGCACCATGCTCTGGCCGGCACGCACGCCGTTCGGCAAATCGATGGCGAAGGTGCCGTCGAACAGGATGTCGGCCGTGGCGGCATAGCCGCCGTGCTCGCGGAAGGCGGTGATGACCTGCCGCCGCGCCGAGAACAGATGCAGCGAGCTTTACGCCAGGTGCCGCAGCTCCTCGACGCCCTGGGTACGCACGCTCAGCACGCCCTTGGTGTAGTTCTCGAACACCACCTCGCGGTGCATGGTGGCCAGCATGGCGGGAACGTCCATGCGGTTGTAGGCGTCGAGGTAGCGGTCGATGAGGTCGCGCATGGCGTATCACGAAGTGGGAAGGTGCCCGGCGGAGCATAGCAATCCTGCCGTGGCCGGGCACTTGTGCCGTTGGCCCTTACTTCGCCTTGTCCTTCACGTTGTCGGTCGCTTCGATGAAGCGCGCCACGTTGTCGTGCAGCTTCTTCAGCGAGTCCTCGTGGGCATAGACCATGTGGCCGGACGGATACCAGTCGTACGAGATGTTTTTCTGCAAGGCCGCCGGGATCGGCAGGTGGTGCATCTCGTAATCGGCGGCGAAATAGGGCGTGGCCAGATCGTAGTAGCCGCCGTGCAGCGAGACGCGCAGGTTGGGATTGGTCTTCATCGCCATCGCCAGGTCGGTCATCACGTTGGTCGACTGCTGCAAGGCTTCGCCGTTGGCGCCGGGCGCCTTGTGCGCGAAATCCCAATGGTCGATCGAGGCGAACAGGCGGTACTGCTGGCCGTCGCCGTACTTCAGCTGCTTGCGCACGTAGTCGTTGAAGGCGGCGACGTAAGCCGCGCTGATCGCGGAGGACTGGGGATCGTACTCGGCGTCCTTGCTCAGCGGATCCAGCGAAGGGCCGGAGAAGCGGCTGTCGAGGCGGCCGGTGGTCATGCCGCCGTCGCCTTGCAGCTCGTGTTCGAACATGCCTCCGGTCACGCGCAGGTCCGCCTTCAGTAGATAGGCCACCGGCAGGCCGGTGTACCGATGCAGCTTTTCCGCGACGGCCTGCCGCTGTCCGTCGTCGAGCCGGCTGCCCGCCATCAGAGCCTGCGCATAGTCGGTCAGCGCGAACTGCTCGACTTCGCGCAGGAACGGCTCCAGCGACGCCGGCTGCTGCGGCAGGCGACGGTGGTAGAACGCCGTCGCGGCGAAGGTCGGCAGGGCGACCACATAAGGCAGATCCACGCCCGGGTTCAACTGCGGACCGTCGATGCTGGTGTCGAAGCTGAGAATCTGCGACAGCAGGATCACGCCATTGAGATCGATGCTGGCCTCGTTCTCCAGGATGTTGGCCAGCACCGCCGAGCGCGTGGTGCCATAGCTCTCGCCGAACAGGTACTTGGGCGAGTTCCAGCGGCCGTATTTGGACAGAAACTGCGTGATGAACTGGGCGAAGGCATGGCCGTCGCCATCGACGCTGTAGACCTCCTTGCGCCGCTCCTTCATCTGCTCGTCGCGCTTGCCCTTGTCCTCGTCCGCGGCGATCAGCCGACTGAAGCCCGCACCGGGCGCATCGATGAACACCAGGTCCGACACGTCGAGCAGGCTGTCCTCGTTGTTGACCAGTGCATAGGGCGCCGCGGGCGTGTGGCTGTCGTCGGCGGTGACGACGCGCCTGGGGCCGAACGCGCCCATGTGCAGCCAGACCGTGGCCGAGCCCGGGCCGCCGTTGTAGATGAAGGTGATCGGCCGTTTGCCCGCGTCGGCGCCCTTCTTGAAGTACGCCGCATAGAACATGCTGACTTGCGGCTCGTGCTCCTTGTCGCCGCTGCCGTGCAATACCAGGGTGCCGGCCACCGCCTTGTAATCGATGTTCCGCCCCGCCACGCGCACGGAGCCGGAGGTCTCCGACGACTGCGGCTGCACCAGCGCCGCGTCGGGCTTGCTCTCCGGTGCCGGGTCCTTGTCGTGCTTGTCGGCGGCGATCGATGTGCCGGCGAACAGCAGGGAGGCCAGGGCGGCGGCCAGCGGGAGCATGCGCATCGGAAATCCTCGGAAGGTCGGTCAGCCCCCGAGCTTAGGCAATGCAGGCGCCGCCTTTCGCACGCCAGAAGTCATGCGTGCTGGCGCCTCGCCGAGCCGGCCGCCGGCGTCAGCTCCTCGTCGCCAGGGCGATCGCCGCCACGGCCAGCGCTACGCCAGCCAGGTTCAGACGGCTGAGCTTCTCGCGAAACACCAGCGTGCCCACCAACGCACCCAGCGCCACCACGCCCAGGTTCATGGCGGCGAAGACCAATGACGGCCGGTCCGCGAGCGCCTGGTGCGCGCGCACGTAGAACACGATGTTGCCGAGATTAGCCAAGCCCAGCAGCAAACCGGCGAACGCATGACGCAAAGCGAACCGGGTTCGTCCCGTGAACCGCCGCCCCAGCTGGATGGCGAACGCCACCACCAGCGCCAGGGCGAACATCGCCTGCAGCGATGCCGCGAACGGCGTGCCCGCCTGGGCCACGCGCTTGAACAGGATGTCGATCGCGGCAAAACCGGCGAAGACGATCAGCGGCCATAGCCAGGCCGCTCGGCCGCCGCCCGCATCGGTACGGCCCCGCCACACCATGCAGGCCAGGGCGATCAGGCCCAGGGCGATGCCGCCAAGCCTGGCCGCATTCGCCACTTCGCCGAAGAGCAGGAAAGCCGCCAGCAACGACACCACCAGCGACAACCGCTGCGCCGCATCGCTGCGCACGATGCCGGCATGGCGCACCGACGCTCCCAGCGCCAGGAAGATCAGCGGCAACAGCAGCCCCAGGCCGATGAAGCCCAGCCAGGGCGCATCGGGCCGGGTCAGTGCATCCAGCGAAGGGTGGAAGACCCATGCAGTCAGCGCGCTGGTCGCCACGTAGTTCCAGGCGATGGCCTGACCCACGTCGATGTCGTGGCGACGCGCCAGCTTCAGCAGGACGGAAACCAGCACGCTGCAGCAGATGGCCAGGGCGATGAAGTACATGGGTGATCGCGTGAGGAACCGGTGCGCAGCTTAGCGGGGTCGCGCACGCTTCACTACGGACGTCCAGCAGGCGGAGCGGGAGTCAGCCGCTGCCGAGGGCAAACCTTTCCCGATAGCGCGCGGGGCTGACCTTCAGCGCGCGCCGAAAGTGATGCCGCAGCGTATCGGCGCTGCCGAAACCGCACTGGTCGGCGATCTGCTCCACCGCCAGATCGCTGCCCTCGAGCAGCTCGCGCGCGCGGCCAAGGCGCTCGTGCACCAGCCATTGCTTGGGCGACCGGCCCGTCGCCGCCTCGAAGCGCCTCAACAGGGTGCGCTCGCTCATGCGGGCGCGTTCCGCCAGCATGCCGAGCGGCAGTGGCTGCGCGAGGTTGCGCCGCATCCATTCCAGCAGCTGGCCCAGCGCGGCACCCTGCTCGGGCAGCGGCGCCGGAATGAATTGCGCCTGGCCGCCGTCGCGGTGGGTGGGCACCACGGCGCGGCGCGCGACCTGGTTGGCGATGCGTGGCCCGTAGTCGCGCCGGATCAGGTGCAGGGACAGGTCGATCGCCGCCGCACTGCCGGCCGAGGTCATCACGTTGCCTTCGTCGACGTACAGCACGTCCGGGGCGAGGCGGATGAGCGGGACGCGGGCGGTCAGCGCGTCGACATAACGCCAGTGCGTGGTGGCCGCGCGGCCGTCCAGCAGGCCAGCGGCGGCCAGCACGAACACGCCGGAACAGAACGAGAGCAGCCTCGCACCGCGGCGCTGCGCGGCCCGCAAGGCGTCCAGCAGCGCCGCCGGCGGCGGGGCATCCGCGCCGCGCCAGCCCGGCACGATGATGGTGCCCGCGCGCGCGAGGCCCTCCAGCCCGTGGTCGGCATGCACGCGCAATCCGCCGGCCGCGCGCAGGGGACCGCGATAGACCGCGCAAGAGGCGAAGCGATACCACGCATCCACTTCGGGGCGCGCGATGCCGAACATCTCCACGGCGATGCCGTACTCGAACGTGCACAGCCCGTCATAGACCAGGGCTGCCACGTTCCGGTTGGCGGGGCCCGGGAACGCGCGGGAGCGTTTTGGCGGATTCTTCATGATGCCTGGCATTCTTGCCAATGTCGGCGGCGCCCGCCAGTGCCCACACTGGCACCACCTTCACCGGCACCACCTTCCTCACGGAGCGCCACCTCATGAGCAGCAGCGTCGTTCATCGCTTTCCCGCCGCGTCCAGCCCGCAGGCCCTTGCCCACTTCCAGGCGCGCCTGGCGTTCGAGACCGACTGCGCGGACGTCCACTACGCGACCCTCCACGAGAGCAAGGACTTCGTTCTCCTCGATGTGCGCACGCCCACGCTCTACGCCGCGGGCCACGTGCCCGGCGCGATCAATGTGCCCACGCGCACCATCAGCGAGCAGCGCTTGGCCGAGTACCCGGCCAACACGCTGTTCGTCGTGTACTGCGCGGGACCGCATTGCAACGGCGCCAACAAGGCCGCCGTCAAGCTCGCGCAGCTCGGACGGCCAGTGAAGGAAATGATCGGCGGACTCACCGGCTGGATCGACGAAGGCTTCGGTCTCGAGCGCGGCGTGTGACGCCGGTGGAACCGGTCATTCGTCGCGCAACCGGCCGGGACGTGGCGACACTGGTTTCCTTGTGTGTCGAGCATGCCTCGTTCGAGCGCATCGCCCACGCCTGGCACGGCCGCGGCGAGGCGCTCGCCGCCGCGCTCGACGCCACGCCTCCGCCATTGCGCGCCTGGCTCGCATGGATCGACGGCGCCGCCGTGGGCTACGCGACGGCGACGATCGACTTCTCCACGCTGGACGCCGCGCCCTTTCTGCACATGGACTGCCTCTACGTGCGCGAAGCCTGGCGCGGCCACGGCATCGGCCTGCGTCTATTCGAAACACTGCGGGCCTTCGCACGCTCTTGCGGTTGCGCTGCCATGCAGTGGCAGACCCCGGCATGGAACGACGATGCCGCACGCTTCTACCAACGCCAAGGCGCTATCGAGAAAGCCAAGCGCCGCTATGGGTTACCGCTCGAAAAACCCTTTGCCGATGCATGATCGATGCGCGTGGCTTGCGCAAACCTTGCGCGAAGGAAGTTACGAAACAGTCCTATGTTCTTGCGATAGACGCGCCCGGAGGATAGCCGTCCTCAGGGGGAAGTCCGGTCAGGGGGCGCCAACGGTCACGTGCACGAACGCACGCTGCCGCCGCCATCCACGTCTACGCTAAGGAGTGTCGCGATGTCTTTGAAGCCGTACCTGCTCAGTCTTTCGATCGCCACCGCATTCGACGCCACCGGCGCGCAAGCCGCCCGCTTCGATCACACGGCCGCCGCCGGCCTTGCCAAAGGGCTCGCCAAGCAGCAGGCCGCCGCCCTGCAGGCCGACGGCGACGATGCCTTCTAAGCCACGGACGTGATCGTCGACCCCGACGGCACCGAGCACGTGCGCATGCAGCGCAGCTACCGCGGGCTGCCGGTGATCGGCGGCGACGTGGTCGTGCACAGCAACAACGGCCGCTTCCGCGAAGCGAGCCTCACCTTGCGCGGCCGCGGCCGCCCGAGCCTGGCGCCCCGTGCCACGGTGGAGGAGGCCTTGCTGGCCGCAGGCACGGACTTCAACGGCGAGATCGAACACATCGAGAGCCGCGGCCTGGTCATCTATGCGCGCGGCGAGAAGCCCGTGCTGGCGTATGAAGTGAATGTACGAGGCGCGTCCGATGCATTCGGCACCGCCGACATGCGCTACTTCGTGGATGCCGCCAACGGCAAAGTGCTCGATCGCTGGAACCTGTTCCAGACCGTCGCCGCCAATGGCACCGGCAAGTCGCTGCTGATGGGCAACGTCGGCATCGTCACCAACTCCGTCACCGGCGGCTACCAGCTGCTCGATCCCAGCCGCGGCAACGGCGCCGTGTATGACGCGAAGGACAAGAACGACACCTCGCGCAACCTCTCGGCCGCGACGCTGTTCACCGATACCGACAATGTCTGGGGCAACAACGCCGAGACCGACCGCGCGACCGTGGCGGCCGACATCGCCTACGGTGTCGCCAATACCTGGGACTACTACAAGAACGTGCACGGCCGTAACGGCATCTTCAACGACGGCAAGGGCGTGAAGAGCTACGCGCACGTGAAGATCTACGTCGGCACCGGCTACACCTCCAACAACGCCGCCTGGAACGGCAGCGCGATGGAGTACGGCGACGGCGGCACCACCTGGTTTCCGCTGGTCGGCATCGACGTGGCCGGCCACGAAATGAGCCATGGCGTGACGCAGGCCACCGCAGGGCTGGCCTACTCCGGCGAGTCGGGCGGCCTGAACGAGGCGAACTCCGACATCTTCGGCACCATGGTCGAGTACTACGCCAACAACAGTGCGGACGCGCCGGACTACCTGATCGGCGAGAAGCTCTACCGCAGCAATCCCAACGGCACCAGCGCGCTGCGCTACATGTTCAAGCCCAGTCTCGATGGCGCCTCCGCCGACTGCTGGAGCAGCTCGGTCGGCTCGCTCAACGTGCACTACAGCTCAGGTGTGGGCAACCACTTTTTCTACCTGCTGGCGGAAGGCGCGGTGGTCCCGGCCGCCTTCGGCGCGGGCACCTCGGCGAACCTCAGCGCGGCCAGCCTGGTGTGCAACGGCAACACCGCGGCCGGCGGCATCGGGCGCGATGCGGCGCAGAAGATCTGGTATCGCGCGCTGACGGTTTACATGACGTCCAACACCAACTACGCAGGCGCCCGTACCGCCACGCTCAAGGCGGCGACGGACCTGTACGGTGCCGGCTCCGCGCAGTACAACGGCGTGGCATCGGCGTGGAGCGCGGTCAACGTCAACTGACGGCCTGCGCAACGAAAAAGCCGGCTCGGTGATCCGGGCCGGCTTTTTCACATCCGTCCTGCGTTCTCTGGCAACGCGGCTTCAGCGAGCCTTGAGCAGTGCCGCCTCGCGCGCCAGGGTCTCGATGCCGGCCCAGTCGCCCGTCTTCAACTGGTCGGACGGCGTCAGCCATGAACCGCCCACGCAGACGACGTTAGGCAGGGAAAGGAAATCCGGCGCACTGGCGAGACTGATGCCGCCCGTGGGGCAGAAGCGGATCTGCGGCAGCGGGCTGGCCCATGCGCCGAGTAATTTGTGCCCGCCCGCCGGCACCGCCGGGAAGAACTTCAGGTGGCGATAGCCGCGCTCCAGCAGGTTCATCGCCTCGGATGCCGTGGCGACGCCGGGAAGCAGTGGCAGCTCGCTGTCGTCCGCGGCGGCCAGCAGTTTCGGCGAAACGCCCGGCGACACGGCGAAACGAGCGCCGGCACGGCGCGCGTTCTCCAGATCCTGCGGCGTCAGTACGGTGCCGACACCCACCACCGCGCCCTCCACCTCGGCGGCGATCGCGCGGATCGCATCGAGCGCGGCCGGCGTGCGCAGGGTCACCTCGATCGCTGGGATACCGCCGGCCACGAGCGCACGCGCCATGGGCACGGCCGCTTTCGCGTCGTCGATGATCACCACCGGCACCACGGGTGCGAGACGCAGGGTGGCTTCGACTTGCTGCTGCTTGGTTTCGATGCTGCTCATGGAAGGTCCTGGAGGAAGAGGGTCAAAGCACGCCGGCGCCGAGGTCGGCCTCGACCGCCGCCTGGCGGAACAGGCCGAACAGCTCGCGGCCCATGCCGTGGTGATGCGGGGCCAGGTCAGCGGTCGCTGGCGTGCGCGCCGCGAACTCGGCAGCGTCCACCAGCACCTCGAGCGCGCCGTTGGCAGCGTCGAGGCGAATGATGTCGCCGTCGCGGATCTTCGCGATCGGGCCTTGCGCTTCCGCTTCCGGTGTCACGTGGATAGCGGCCGGCACGCGGCCGGAGGCGCCGGACATGCGGCCGTCGGTCAGCAGCGCGATCCGGTAGCCGCGATCCTGCAGCACACCGAGTGTCGGGGTGAGCTTGTGCAGTTCCGGCATGCCCATCGCGCGCGGCCCCTGGAAACGCACCACGGCGATGAAGTCACGATTCAGTTCGCCGCGCTCGAAGGCCTTGCGCACGTCGTCCTGGTCGTGGAACACCACGGCGGGCGCTTCGATAAGCTGCCGGTCTTCAGGCACGGACGACACCTTGATCACGGCGCGCCCCAGATTGCCGGACAGCATGCGCAAGCCGCCATCGGCACGGAACGGCTCGGCCGCGGCGCGCAGCACGCCGCGGTTGCCGCTTTCCTTCGCTACCGGCTCCCAGCGCACGGCGCCGTCCTCGCCCAGCACGGGCATCTGCGTATAGCCGTCCAGACGGGTGCCGAACACGGTGAGCGCATCGCCGTGCAGCAGGCCGGCGCTCAGCAGCTGATCGATCAGGAAACCCATGCCGCCGGCCTCGTGGAACTGGTTCACGTCGGCGTAGCCGTTGGGGTACACGCGCGCCAGCAGCGGTACCACGGCGGACAGCGCGTCGAAATCGTCCCAGCGCAGCTGGATGCCTGCCGCGCGCGCGATGGCCACCAGATGCAGCAGGTGATTGGTGGAACCGCCGGTGGCGTGCAGGCCGACCACGCCATTGACGATGGCGCGTTCGTCGACGATATGGCCCAGCGGCAGATGGGCTTCGCCGTGCTCACTGAGCGCCGCCACACGGCGCACCGCCTCCGCGGTGAGCGCGTCGCGCAGCGGGGTATCGGGCGCCACGAAGCTCGCGCCAGGCAGGTGCAGGCCCATGATCTCCATCAGCATCTGGTTGGAGTTGGCCGTGCCGTAGAACGTGCAGGTGCCTGGCGCATGGTAGGCCGCCGCTTCCGCGTCGAGCAGCTCGGCGCGGCTGGCCTTGCCTTCGGCGTAGGCCTGGCGGACTTTGGACTTCTGCTCGTTGGTGATGCCGCTCGGCATCGGGCCGCTCGGCACGAAAATGCCCGGCAGGTGGCCGAAGCTCAGCGCACCGATCAGCAAGCCAGGCACGATCTTGTCGCAGATGCCCAGGTACAGCACGCCGTCGAACATATCGTGGGAAAGCGATACCGCCGTCGCCATCGCGATCAGGTCGCGCGAGAACAGCGACAGCTCCATGCCGGCGCGGCCCTGGGTCACGCCGTCGCACATCGCCGGCACGCCGCCGGCCACCTGGGCGGTGACGCCGGCCTCGCGCGCAATCTCGCGGATCAGCGCCGGATAGCGCTCGTACGGCTGATGAGCCGAGAGCATGTCGTTGTAAGACGTGACGATGCCCAGGTTGGGCGCGTGGCCGTCGCGCAGCATGGCCTTGTCGTGCGAGGCACAGGCGGCGAAGCCGTGCGCGAGGTTGCCGCAGGAAAGGCGTTCGCGATGCGTGCCCGCGGCGCCCGCGGCGTCGATCCGGGCCAGGTAGGCCGCGCGCGTGTCGCGGCTGCGCTCGCGCAGGCGTTCGGTGACTTCGGCGATAACAGGATGCAGTGCGATGCTCATGCTTCAATTCCGCAAATGAGGGGAGAAGCGGGAAACGGGCGTTGAGGGCCGCCCGTTTCCCACTCCTGGCGTCCGGTGCTCAGGGGCACCAGTACACGGAGACCGGCACGCGTGTCTGTGTAAGCACGCTGCGCACCGGGTAATCCCTGCCCGCGCCCAGGCCCAGCCTTGCGTCGGCCAACAGCTGGCGCTTGGGCTCGCCTTCGATATGCAGGTAGAGCGCCTGCGTATCGAGCAGCGCGGGCAAAGTGAAGGTCATGCGCGGCTCCCCCGCGCCGGCGGCACGCATCGGCAGGACGAGCGCGGTGCCGTTGAGGTCCAGCGCCTCGGCCAGGCGGTCGCCGCCCGGGAAGAACGATGCGGTATGCCCGTCCGTGCCCATCCCGAGCACGACCGCGTCGAACGGATAAGGCAGCGCGGAAATCCGCGCCCGCACGATCGCCATGCCGGTTTCCGGCGTCGGCGCGTCGGCGTAGAGCGGCACGAAGTGCGCGGCTGACGCGCCGTGCTGCAGCAGTTCGGCCTTCAGCATGCGCGCGTTGGAACGCTCGTGGGTTTCCGGCACCCACCGTTCGTCCACCAGCACCACCTGCACTTTGGACCAGTCCAGTTCCGCGCGCGAAAGCTGGCGGAAGAAATGTACCGGCGTGCTGCCGCCGGACACGGCGATCAGCGCTTGGCCGCGCGTAGCGATGCCGGTGCGAAGACGCTCGGCGATGCGCTCGGCGAGGGCTCGGGCCAGCGCATGGCAATCGGTGAAGCTGTGCGTGGTGACGTCGACGTGGTCAGGCATGGCGAAAGGATCGGACGGAGGATGCGGGGACGCCGTCGGAGACAGCGAGTATGGCGACCGGGGTGCGATGCGGCGGTGAAGCGGGTACCCGCCGCACGCGCATCCGGTGCGTCACTCGCTGTCCTCGTTCCAGGTGCGGCCATCGCGCTCGATCAGCGCGACGGCAGCGCTCGGCCCCAGGTGCCGGCGGTGTACGGCCGCGGCGCCTCGCCGCTGGACGCCCATGCCGCCAGGATCGGATCGGCCCAGCGCCATGCGGCTTCCACTTCGTCGCGGCGCATGAACAACGTGGGGTTGCCGCGTACGACATCGAGCAGAAGGCGCTCGTACGCATCGGGCTGCTGCACGCCGAACGCCTCGGCGAACGTCATGTCCAGCGGCACGTGGCGCAGGCGCAGGCCGCCGGGTCCCGGGTGCTTGATGGTCAGCCACAGCTTCACGCCTTCGTCCGGCTGCAGGCGCAGCACCAGCCGGTTGTGCACCAGCGGACCGGCCGAAGCGTCGAAGATCGAATGCGGCACGGACTTGAACGCCACCACGATCTCGGACACCCGCGCCGGCAGGCGCTTGCCGGTACGCAGGTAGAACGGCACGCCGGCCCAGCGCCAGTTCTCGATCTCGGTCTTCAGCGCGACGAAGGTCTCGGTGTTGGACTTGCCGCCCTCGAGTTCTTCCAGGTAGCCCGGCACGCTCTGCCCTTCGGCGGCGCCAGCGCGGTACTGACCGCGTACGGTGAGCTGGGAGGCGTTGCTCTCGTCGATCGGCTTGAGCGAGCGCAGGACCTTGAGCTTCTCGTCGCGCACCGCGTCCGGCGACAGCGAGGACGGCGGCTCCATCGCCACCATGCAGAGCAACTGCAGGATATGGTTCTGCACCATGTCGCGCAGCGCGCCGGCACGGTCGTAGTAGGCACCTCGGCGGCCGACACCCAGCGTTTCGGCCACGGTGATCTGCACGTGATCGATATGCCCGGCGTTCCACAGCGGCTCGAACAGCGCATTGCCGAAGCGCAGCGCCAGCAGGTTCTGCACCGTTTCCTTGCCGAGGTAGTGGTCGATGCGGAAGGTCTGCGACTCGTCGAAGACGCGGCCCACGGCGTCGTTGATCTGGTTGGCGCTGGCCAGGTCGCGGCCGATCGGCTTCTCCAGCACCACGCGCGATTTGCCGCGGTTGAGGCCATAAGCGCCCAGGCGATTGCAGATGTCGACGAACAGTTCGGGCGAGGTGGACAGGTAGAACACGCGCACATGCTCGGGCTGCTCGGCCATCAACGCGGCGAACGCGTCCCAGCCCTCGTCCTTGCGCGCATCCAGGGAGCGGTAGCCGACCTGGCGCAGAAATTCGTCGACCTTGTCCTTGGCGCCACCGGCCTCGATCAGGGCCGTGCGCAGGCTGGCGCGGTAGCCGTCGTCATCCAGCGCTTCGCGCGCGATGCCGACGATGCGGCTGCTGGCCGGGATCTGGCCGTCAAGGAAACGATGGAACAGGGCAGGCAGGAGCTTGCGCAGGGCAAGGTCGCCCGTGCCGCCGAAAATCACCAGGTCGAACGGTTCGACCAGGGGAGCAGAAACCGTCACTTCGATCACCTCGGGGTGTGGCGTGAGGGGTGGCTGGAGAAGTTTCCGAGCCGTTCGGTGCATCCTAACGTACCAGTCAAATACCAGACAACACCAGTTGCCGGGAACGGCGGCCCAGCCGCACTTACCCAGGCTCTTTGGGCTAACTGGTAGCGCCGGGAGGTCCCAGTTTTAGCGGGCGCTTGTGGACTTGGTATGGTCATTGGTATGTTGGCCGCCATGGAAACCGCACTGGTCAACGAATACTTCCGCCTCAGCCGCGACGCCGCCACCCACCAGCCGCTGGCCTATCTGCGGCTGCGCCGGGCCATCCGCAACGTGGTGGACCATCGCGACATTGAACCCGGACAGGCGCTGCCAAGCGAGCGCGACCTGTCACGGGCGCTCAGCCTCTCGCGCGTCACCGTGCGCAAAGCCATCGCGGGCCTGGTCGAGGAAGGCATCCTGACCCAGCGCCACGGCGCGGGCACCTTCGTGGCCGAACGCATCATCAAGCCGATGTCGCGCCTCACCAGCTTTACCGAGGATTTGCGCGCGCGCGGACTGAATCCGCGCTCCGAGTTCTTCGAGCGCAGCATCGGCGAAGTGACGCCGGAAGAATCGATGGCGATGAACCTATCGCCCGGCGTGCAAGTCGCCCGCCTGCACCGCGTGCGCTATGCGCGCGAGGAGCCCCTGGCGATCGAGCGCAGCGTCGTGCCTGCCAGCGTGCTGCCCGACCCGATGATCGTGCACGACTCGCTCTACGAAGTACTGGAAAGCCTCGGCTGCCGTCCGCGACGCGCACTACAGCGGCTGCGCGCGGTTTCGCTCGGCGCCCAGCAGGCCCGCCTACTGCACGTACCCACCGGCAGTGCCGGACTCAACATCGAGCGCCGCAGCTTTCTCGACGATGGACGCGTGGTGGAATTCACGGTGTCTTGGTATCGAGGGGATATCTACGACTTCGTGGCGGAGCTGCATACGGACTGATGCCGCAAAAAAAGGCCGCCGAATCCATCGGCGGCCACGGGGAAAGAGGCGCCGGAAGGACCGGCGCCGGAAGGTCTTACATCGAGAAGTCGTACCGCACGCCGAACTGGAAGTAGCGGGGCGCCTGGAACGCCACCGGACGCAGATAGTTGACGCTGCGGACGGGCAGGCCGGTGGTCTTGCTGATCGAACTCTCGCCCACCTCGATCACCGCGACTTCCTTCTTCTTCGAGAACAGGTTGAACACGTTGGCGGTAAACGCCAGCGGCTGGTTGGCACCAGCCCACGTCGGCCGGTATTCCATGTTAAGGTCCATGGTCCAGGTCCAGGGCAGGCGGCCCTTCGAACCGCGCGGACTGGGCTGGAAGTTGCATTCGAAGTACGAAGCGCCGTACTGGATCGCATCGACCGGGTCGAAGCCGATGCAGTTCTTCGGGCGACCCGATGCCACCGCGAGGTTGGCGCCGAACAGCCATTCGTTGGTCGCCTGGAAGTAGCCGTACGCCTTCAGCTGATGCGTGCGGTCGTTCGGCAGCGGGCCGTTGGTGAACTGCATGATTTCCGGCGCGTCCCAGTCCTGCGTCACCGACGGATCGAGCTGGCCGATGTCGGACTTCAGCTGGCCTTCCGAGTTGCCGTAGCTGCGCGAGAACGTGTAGTCGACACGGCCGTACCACTGGTTGCTGAACTGGTGTTCCAGGTACAGGTCTAGCGAGTAGTACTTGCGCTTCAGGTCCGGGAACGAAACGCCAGCGGGCGTCGTGAAGTCTTCCTTGGTCAGCTTGAACGGCACGAAGTGGCCCTGGCCGTCTACGTCCACCATGAAGGTGTTGGAGGTGCCGGGATTGAACAGGTAGCAGCCGGCGATGCTGGCGTTGCTGATGTCGATGTTGTTGCGCGCGGCGTACTTCTCGAAGGGACGCGAATCGCAGAAGTCGTCGATCGAGCTCTTCAGCTTGCGCAAGGTGGCCTTGGCGCCGAAGGTCCAGTCGCTACCGAGGCTCTTGTCGAAACCGAGGATGTACTCGTCCTGGTAGTAAGCCTTGATGTTCTGCGCCGCCACGCTGCGCGGGTCGGGCGTGGTGCCATCTTCGCCATTGAGGTAGCCGCGCGAGCCCAGCTGCGTCAGGCCGGTCGGCTCACCGTTCGGCCCCACCCCGGTGTAGGTGTAGTACTCGCTGTAGTAAGTGGAGGCCGAGGCACCGCGGATCGCGACGTTCGACGGACTGGCCAAGTGATAGCGGCCGGCGTTGGCATACACCTTGAACGACGAGTCGCCGAACACGTCCCAGGTCACGCCCAGGCGCGGCGCCAGCTGGTGACGCTGCTTGACGTAGACGTCGCCCGCGCCGTTGAGGTTCTTGAACTGCTCGTTGCGCAGGCCCAGGTAGATCAGCCAGCGGTCGGTCGCCTGCCAGCGGTCCTCGATGAACTGCGCTTCCTGCTCCACCTTGACGCTGGCGCCGGTCTGGAACAGGCGCTTCTCGACCACGTAGTCGGTGCCGGGCGGCGGCACGATATCCGGACGACCGGTGACCGGGCCGGCGTCGCGATAGACCCAGCGATAACCGCCTTCGTACACGTTGCCGGCGAAGGATTCGAGCGTCTGGTTGTCCACGCCCGCCCGCAGATCGTGCGAGCCGAGACGATATTCGACGTCCAGGCGCCAGCCGTGCGTCTTGTCCTGCGCACCCTTGCCGAGCACGGTGCCGTTGACGAGGCCGCAACCGATGATCGTGCTGGGCGGAGCGTTACGGTTGTCGAGCACCCACGGACAGTTCGGATTGGATGCGTAGGACAGATTGCGCACATGCTCGGTCTTGCTGCGGCCGTACAGGGCATTCACCGTCAGGTTGTCGGTGATATAGCCGGTGTATTTGCCGATGTAGACGTCGCCGCCCGGCTGCGAGCCCGGTCCCGAGTCGAAGTTCTTGGTCTTGTCCGAGCCCAGATAGTCGGTCGCCTGAAGCGTCTTGTAGTCGTAGGCGTAGACCTGCTTCGTCGTGTTGTTCTTGTCGGACAGGCCGGTCAGTTCGAGCAGGTGATTGTCGGTGATGTTCCAGTCGATCTTGGCCAGCCATTTGGTGGCTTTGCTGTCCTCGTTCGTGCGCTGTGGCGTGGTGACCGGCAACACGTTGTGGCCGCTGGAACTGGTGAAGTCACCGGCCGCATACAGGAACAGCTTGTCCTTGATCAGCGGCCCGCTCACGTAGCCGGTGTACTGCATGGACGAAAACTTGCTGTCGCCGTTGTACTGGTACAGCGTGCCATTGGTGCGATAGATGCTGCGCGGCGAATCGCGGAAATACTGCGGGATGACGTACATGCCGACGCCGCCCTTCCAGGTGTTGCCGCCGCGCTTGGTGACCACGTTGATGACGCCACCGGTCGAGCGGCCGTATTCGGCGCCGTAGCCGCCGGTGTAGATCTGCTGCTGGTCGATCGCGTCGTACGGCAGGCTGGTGAAGCCCAGGCCAGTGAGCGCGTTGGTCACCGCGTAGCCGTTGATGTAGTACTGGTTCTCGGAGGCGGAGGAACCACCGAACGACGCCACGTTGCCGTAGCGCGAGTCGCCCGACACCACGCCAGGCGCCAACAGCGCCGCCGCGGTGACATTGCGCGCCAGCGGCAGCTTCTGCAGCTGCTCGGAGGTCAGCACGGTACGCGAGTCCACCGATGAGACGTCGATGGCCGGCAGCGCATTCCCGACCACCTGGATGCCTTCAAGCGTCTGCGCATTGCCCGCGGATGCGGCCGCGCCGGCGAACGATACGTCCACGCCCGAACCCAGCGCGACCTGCACGTTGTCGCGCGTCTCCAGCGCCTTGCCTTCCTTTTGCAACGTCACCTTGTAGCGGCCGACCGGCAACGAGCCGGCGCGGTAGCGACCGTCGGCGTCCACGGCGATGTCGCGGGCGACACCGGTGTCGAGATTTTCGATATGGATCGTGCTGCCGGCCTCGGCCGTGCGGCCGAAGATCACACCCGAAGCGTTGGACTGCGCCAGCGCCGTGCCGGCGAGGCTCATGCCCAGGGCGATGGCCAGGGCAGTGCGGCGGCATGCGGCCGCGTGGCGTGAATGACGAAACGTCTGCATTGCTGATCTCCCCAAGAAACCCATAGGACGGGCGAAACGTCGCCCAAAGGCGGCGTGGGAAATCACGGCAGACTCCTCCGAAAAGCAGGTCTGCGAAAGCGTCGGGCGACCCCTCGCCCAGGTTGCTTCGCAATTTCTCACGGGTCGCCTGCGGACCTTAGAAGGGGCTTCCGAGGGGAGTCAACAAAAAATTAAGACTTTTTCTTAGCTGTGCCCCGCGCCCAGGCACGGGCATAAATCACTGATTTTTGGTGAAATCAGCTGAATTCCCCGGCAAGAAATTTCGTGAACGAAAGCTTAATGCAAGCTTCGAGCGAAAAAGTGCCGCCGGAGTTTGACTCCGGCGGCCACAGGG
>JABLTH010017354.1_pt1 | contig 28743 bp, 38 predicted proteins | sample 7875711 | NCBI WGS metagenome assembly JABLTH01 (sample SAMN14941262, study PRJNA633318) | bioreactor metagenome | isolation source: bioreactor | place: China | collected 2019-03-05 | reverse complement strand
TCGCGCTGGTCCTCCGCGCCCATGCTGGAGTTGAGATAGGCCGCGGCCACGCCCGCTTCGCGCAGCGCATCCACCTGGTCCTGCATCAGCGCGATCAGCGGTGACACCACGATGCCGGTGCCCTGCCGCAGCAGCGCGGGAATCTGGTAGCACAGCGACTTGCCGCCGCCGGTGGGCATCAGCACGAGGGCATCACCGCCTTCCGCCACCTGCTCGACGATGGCCTGCTGCTGGCCGCGGAAACTGGTGTAACCGAAAACGCTGTGGAGGATGTCGAGTGGCGAGGAAGGCATCCGCGGACTGCTAGCAAATGCGCGCGGCACCGCCGTCGGCATGCGGCGCGATGGCTTGTGGGAGATCCGCCCGCGGGCCGGTCAGCGGAGTGTCTGTGCGGCGGCCGTCGGTGAGGCGCGTCGCGGCAAGCTCAATCGCCGGGCATGCCCCACAGGGAGCGGTCAAGGTCCGCATCCAAGCCGAAGCGCGACAGCGGCACCTTGCCGTTCTTCACTTCGATGCCTTCCGCGCGCAATAGCCGCGACTGTTCGCGAAAACCGCGACTACCAGGCGGAAACGCGATCTGGCCGCTGGACCGCAACACACGGAACCAAGGCAGCGTCATGCCGTCCGGGACCTCGCCGAGCACCTTGCCGACCAGCCGCGCGCGACCCGGCAGGCCGGCGCGGGCGGCGATCGCGCCATAGCTCGCGACACGGCCGGGAGGAATGGCGGCGATGGCGGCGAAAATGCGGGCGTGGGCTTCGTTCATGGCGCGACGCGGTCACAAAGTCGTGGCAGAGTAGCGGAAGCCGTACTTCCGCCGGGGAGCCGCATCATGCGTCATTTCGAAGCCGTGCGTTCCCACCTCGGCAGCCTGCACGAGCTGCGCCATAACGATCCCTATCTGATCAGCTTCGACTTGCCGCTGCCGCGCGGGCGGCACCAGGGCATCTACCTGGCGGAACTGGAAGATGAAGCGGGGCGCCGCTTCCTGCGCATCTCCACGCCGATCGGCCCTTTCGCCGGCGCCGATGCGCGTCGCTGCCTGCGCTTCAACTGGGAGCAGCGGGTGGGCTTCCTGGCGGTGGCGGACCTCGACGGCTCGCCTTACCTGCATCTGTGCGAAAACCGCCCTTACGAGCTGCTCTCCGCCGAGGAGCTGGTGCGGGTGATCGAAGAGCTGGGCACGCTGGGCGACCAGCTCGAGCAGGTCGTCGCCGACGGCGGCGACGACTTCTGATTCGCCTTCGGGCTCAGGAGAACCACTGGGCCAGGCGCACGGCGCCGTACGCCAGCAAGGCCGTGATGGGCAGGGTCAGGATCCAGGCCCAGACCATGCGTTCCACCACCGACCAGCGAATGGCGTTCCAGCGCTTGGCCGCGCCCACACCCATGATCGAGGCCGAGACGTTGTGGGTGGTGGAGACCGGCACGCCCAGTGCCGAAGCGGCGAGAATCACCGCGGCCGAACTGCCCTCGGCGGCGAAGCCATTGATCGGATGCAGCTTCACCATCTTGTGGCCGAGCGTCTTGATGATGCGCCAGCCGCCGCCGGCGGTGCCGGCGGCCATGGTCAGCGCGCAGACCACCGCCACCCACGCCGGCACATCGAAACCGCCGGTCGCCGAGCCATGGATGCGCAGGAAACCCAGCCACGACGGCAGGCCTGCGAAATGTCCGCTGGCCGTCGCGCCGGCCAGCGCCAGCGCGATGATGCCCATGCTCTTCTGCGCGTCGTTCATGCCGTGGGCGAGACCCATCGCGCTGGCCGAGACGATCTGCGCCTTACCGAAGAAACCGTTGACGAACGGCGTGCGGCCGAAGCGGCGCAGGTAGCCCGTGCGATTGGAGAACCAGCTCAGCAGCGCGTACAGCGCGCCCATCAGCAAGAAGCCCATCACGAAACCGAGCAGCGGCGACACCACCATCGGCACCACCACCTTGGGAATCACGCCCTTGCCCTGCCACCAGTGATCGCCGCCCTGCGACCAGATGATGGCGCCGAACTTGTCTCCGGACGCGGCGATCGCCGCACCGACCAGCGAGCCGACCAGGGCATGGCTGGAGCTGGACGGCAGACCCCACCACCATGTGATGAGATTCCACGCGGTCGCCGCCAGAAGCGCGCAGATCAGCAGCTGGGAACCCGCCGCCACGACATTGGTATCGATCAGGCCGGCGGCGATGGTCTTGGCCACCGCGGTACCCCACAGGGCGCCGATCAGGTTGGTGACGGCGGCCAGCAGGACGGCCTGGCCGGGCGTGAGCACCTTTGTCGCCACCACGGTGGCGATGGAGTTGGCGGTATCGTGGAAACCGTTGATGTAGGTGAAGACAAGTGCAATCAGCACTACCGCGAGAACCATGCTCATCGCGGCCGCCTCAGGAGTTCTTGAGGACGATGGAATAGACGATGTTGCCGACGTCGCGGCACTTGTCGATGGCTTTCTCGATCAGCTCGAACAGGTCCTTGGCCAACATGGCGCGCATCGCGTCGTTGCCTTCCACGTAGAGCGTGCGGTACGGCGAGAGCAGCATGCGATCGCCCTCGGACTCGAGCGTCTGCATGCGGTCCTGCAGTTTCTTGACCGGGTCGATGCGCAGGCCGCGGCGCAGCTCGCCGATCATCTCGGACACGACGCCGGTGGCCTGCTCCAGCACCTTGGCGCGCTGGGCGAAATCCACCTCGGACACGCGCGGCGCGACGATCTCGTAGCGCTCGGCGAATTTCTCCACGGTCTTCGGAATCTTGTACAGCGCGGAATTGAGCGCTTCGATGTCCTAGCGGTCGAGCGCTGTCACGAACGTGTTGACCAGCTCCTCGCTGATCTGCGCGGCAAGCGCCTTCTCGCGCGCGCGCGCTGAGGCGAAGGCGGCCATGACCGGGGCCCGGTCGTTATGGGTGACCAGTTCGTGCAGGGCGTGGGCACTCTCCTTGGCGGCCTCCGCGCTTTGTTCGAGCAGGCCATAGAACTTGTCGCCTTTGCCGAAGATCGTCTGCAGTGAAAACATGCGGGGAGCGCCTGGAAGTAAAAGAACGAAAGGAAGTGACGGATATGTTACAGGACGCCCCCGCGAGGCCGCACCCGCCCCGCCGGCAGCCGCCCGGCACCTCGCGGACGCCCTGCCCTTCACCGGCGGTCCCGGTGGACCCACATGCGGGCAGCGCCCGATGACGACGACGATACTTGCCCGGCGGTGCCTTACACTGGCCGGCATGCCCCGAATATCCCCCTACGCCCGATGCTGACCGAGATCGCGACCGTCTTCATGCTCGCGCTGGCCAACGGGTTCTTCGCCCTGTCGGAAATGGCGCTGGTGGCCTCGCGCAAGAGCCGCCTCAAGCAAATGGCCAAGACCAGCCGGCGCGCCCGCGTCGCGCTGCGCCACGCCGAGTCGCCCGAGCACTTCCTATCCACCGTGCAGGTGGGCATGACCCTGGTGATCCTGATCACCGGCGCCATGGCCGGCGACGCCCTGGGCGACCACATCGCCGAGGCGCTGCATGGTGGCCGGGCCGAATGGCTGGAGCCCTACGCGAAAGTGATCGGCCTGGTGCTGGGCTTCGTACTGATTTCCTTCATCCAGATCGTGATCGGCGAACTGGTACCCAAGCGCCTGGCGCTGTCGGCACCGGAACGGTTCTCCGGCTTCGTTGCCATGCCGATGCTGGTGCTCTCGCGCATCGTCGCGCCGTTCGCGTGGCTGCTGAACTTCTCCAGCTCCCAGCTGCTGCGCTTGCTGCGCGTGAGCCAGAGAGGCAGCGAGGCGGTGACCGAAGAGGAGATCCGCCTGCTGGTGGCCGAAAGCGCCGAGCAGGGCGTGCTGGACGTGGACGAACACAACATGGTCAACCGCGTGCTGCGCCTGGGCGACCGCACGGTGGACAGCGTGATGACGCCCCGCACCCGCATCGCCTGGCTGGACGTCGCCGGCGCACCGGAGGAGAACGACGAAGTGCTGCGGGACACGCCCTATTCGCGCTACCCCGTCTACCGCGGCGACGAGAGCGATGTCGTCGGCGTGGTCGAAGTGAAGAACCTGCTGCGCAATTTCCGCCACGGCTCGCCCGATTTGTTCGGCCACATGGCCAAGCCGCTGTTCGTCCCCGCGACCGCGCGCGCGCTGGACCTGCTGGAGGAGTTCCGCGATGCCGAGACCCAGCTGGCGCTGGTGGTCGACGAGTACGGCGACATCGAGGGGTTGGTCACGCTCAACGACCTGCTGTCGGCCGTGGTCGGCGCCAGCCAGCGCGCGACGCAGGGCGGCGAGGAGAGCGCTCCGATCGTGCCGCGCGAGGACGGCAGCTGGCTGGTCGACGGCTCGATCTCCACCGACGATCTGCGCGAACTGCTGCACGTCGATCAGCTGCCGGGTGAACGGGAGCACGAATACCGCACCGCCGCGGGCATGGTGATGGCCGTACTCGGCCACATCCCCCAGACCGGCGAGGTGTTCGCCTGGCAGGGCATTCGCTTCGAGGTGGTGGATCTCGACGGCGCGCGTATCGACAAGCTGCTGATCACACCTGCGCGCCGCGACGAACCGGCTGACGACGAGCAGTAAGCCGGCTTATTTCTTCTCGCCCGCCAGGCGCGCCATGCGCTGCGCGTCGGCGAAGATGCCGTGCAGGATGCGCAGCTCGCGCTCGTCCATCTGCGCGCGCTGGAACAGCTTGCGCAGCCTCAGCATGATCGTGGTGGGCGCGCGGCCTTTGTGGAAGTCGATGTCGTCGAGCATCTCGGCGAGATGGTCGTAGAAGCGTTCCATCCGCGCCGCGTCGGCCGGCGGCTCGGCGTCGTCGCGCGCGGGCGCGGCAGGCACTTCGCCGCCCAGCAGTGCCACGCGCAGTTCGTACGCCATGACCTGCACGGCCTGCGAAAGGTTGAGCGAGCTGAAATCGTCCACGCTGGGAATGCGCACCATTGCGTGGCAGCGCGCCAGCTCTTCGTTCTCCAGGCCGGTGCGCTCGTTGCCGAACACCAGTGCCACCTGCTCGCCCCGCGCCGCGGCGGCGAGCACGCGGGAGGCCGCCTGGCGCGGCGACAGTTCTTCCAGATCCACCCCGCGGCGACGCGCCGACAAGCCCAGCGCCAGGCTGCAGCCGGCCAGCCCGTCGACCAGGCCGTCGCGCACGCCGGCCTCGGCCAGCACGTCGTCCGCACCGGCTGCCAGCGCCGAGGCTTCGGCATGGGGGAAGCGGTGCGGCGCGACCAGGGTCATCCGCGTGAAACCCATGGTGCGCATGGCCCGCGCCGAGCTGCCGATGGTCCCCGGATGCGAGGTGCGGACCAGGACGAAGCGGATGAGGGAGGCCAGGTCGGCGGAAGTCATGAGCATGGACGGCGGGCTGCGGAAGGGGCGAAAGGATAGCGGGAACCGGGGACAGGGATCGGAGGAAGGAGCTCGCGGCCGGATGCCATCCGGCGGCGCTGCCGCCCCCTTCCCTGTTCCCTATTCCCCGCCCCTGCTAGACTACGCGGCCGCAACCCGTTCTTTCGAAAGCCGAAGCCATGCCAAGACCCGCCGTCAACGTCGCGGTGCGCGCCGCTCGCGCCGCTGGAAACGTGATCCTGCGCTACATGAACCTCATCGACGGGCTCAATATCGTCGAGAAGCAACGCATGGACTTCGCCTCGGAAGTCGACCGCCTGGCCGAAGCCGAGATCGTCAAGGAACTGCGCCGCGCCTACCCGACGCACGCCATCCTCGCCGAGGAAAGCGGCGCGATCGGCAAGGGCCCGCTGGTCTGGGTGATCGATCCGCTCGACGGCACGCACAACTACCTGCGCGGCATTCCGCATTTTTCCGTGTCGATCGCCCTGCTCGAGAAGGGCGAGCCTGTGTACGGCGTGGTGTTCGATCCGCTGCGCGGCGAGCTGTTCACCGCCAGCAAGGGCGATGGCGCGTACCTCAACGACCGCCGCATCCGCGTCAGCAAGCGCGAGAACCTCGGCGGCGCGATGATCGCCACCGGCTTCCCCTATCGCCAGCGGCAACACCTGGAAGCGCAGCTGGACATGACCCGTGCCCTGCTCGGCCAGGCCGAGGACATCCGCCGCTCCGGCTCCGCCGCGCTTGACCTGGCCTACGTCGCCGCCGGCCGCTACGACGGCTATTTCGAGATCGGCCTGAAGCCGTGGGACATGGCCGCCGGCGTGCTGCTGGTGCGCGAGGCTGGCGGCCGCTACGGCGATTTCGCCGGACGCGATGGCATCCCCGCCAGCGGCAACATCATCGCGGGCAACCTGCATGTGGTGCAGGCCATGACCGAGATCATCGGCGCGAAGGCCACGCCCCCGCTGCTCAAGGCCTGAGCGTTTCGGACGGCCACGAAAAAGGCGCCCCAGCGGCGCTTTTTTTGTGGCCGATGCCCGCATGTCAGGCGGTCGGCGTTCCGCCTTCGTCCTTCAGGAGTTCCCGCAGGAACGGCACCGTGATGCGCCGGCGCGCGGCCAGCGATGCCTTGTCCAGGCGGTCGAGCAGATCGAGCAGCGCGCCGACGTCCCGCGCATAGCGCGCGAACAGCCAATCCAGCACGGCGTCGTCCAGCTCGATGCCGCGCCCGCCGGCCTGCACCTTGAGCAACTCGCGCCGCTCCTGGTCGTCCAATGGCCGCAGCATGGCCTGCTGGCAGGCGCCCAGGCGGGAACGCAGATCGGGCAGGCCCAACCCGAGCTGGGCGGGAACCGTCTCGGCGGCGAATAGCATGGCGCGCCCCTCGGCGCGTGCCTGGTTGTAGACATCGAACAGCGCGTGCTCGGCTTCGCGGTCGCCTGCGATGGCGCCAAGGTCGTCCAGCGCGAGGAACTCGCTGCCGGCCACGCCCCGGATGGCCGCGGCGCGCTGCCCGAGGGTCGCCAGGGGCAGGTATTGCACGATGCGCCCCGCCTCGCTCGCCGCCTGGCAGGCGGCCATCAGCAGGTGGCTCTTGCCGCTGCCGGCAGGGCCGCTGACGTACAGCCAGGGCGCCTGCGGCGTGGTGGCCAGCTCGCGCACCATGGCGACCGTGGCGGCGTTGCCGCCGGCGTGGAAATGCTCGAAACGCTGGCGCCGCGGCCAGCGCAGCGCCAGGGGAAGCTGGGGGATCATTGCTGCTTGTTTTCCTCATCCGGACGCCGGTCCACCCGGACGTCCACTTCGACCGTATCGCCCTGCTCCACCGCGACTTCCATCTCGGCGATCACCGGATCCTGGCGGCCCTCTTCCGTATACAGTCGGCTATGGCGGTATCGCTGGCTGAGATAGCGCAGCACCACCAGGATCACCGAGGCCGCCGGCAGCGCCAGCAGGATGCCCAGGAAGCCGCAGAGATAGCCGCCGGCCAGCACGGCGAAGATCACCGCCACCGGATGCAGGCCGATCTTCTCACCGACCAGCCGCGGTACCAGCACGTAGCCTTCCAGCAACTGGCCCACGGTGAACACGCCCACCACCATGAGCAGGTGGCTCCAATCGCCGTACTGCACCAGCACGGCGATCACCGCCGAGCCGAAGCCGACGATGAAGCCCAGGTAGGGTACGAAGCTGAGCAGCCCCGCGATCATGCCGATCAGCGGGCCGACCGACAGGCCCACGATGGAGAGGCTCGCGCCGTAGAAGATGCCCAGCGCCAGCATCACCAGCAGCTGGCCGCGCACGAAGGCGCCCAGTACCAGGTCCGCCTCGCGCGCCAGGTGCGCCACGGTTGGCTCGATCGAGCGCGGCAGCATGTCGTCGACCCAGGCCACCAGGTGGTCCCAGTCGCGTAGCAGGTAGAACGCCACCACGGGGATCAGCACCAGGTTGGTCATCCAGGCGATCACGCCGAAGCCGGAGCGCGTGACCTTGCCGAGCACCGTCGAGGCGACGCCGCCGAGCGACCCCAGGTGGTCCTTGATTTCCGCGATCAGGCGATCGGTGTCGAAGGCGTTGGGGTCCAGCCTCAGCTTGGTCTGCAGCCACGGCAAGGCCGTATTGCGCACCCAGTCGACGTAGTGCGGAAGGCTCTGCACCAGGTTGTCGACCTGGCGCGAAATGAGGGGAATCAACAGCAGCAGGGCGCCGACGGCGGCCAGGGCCAGCACGAAGAACACGACACTGACCGCCAGCGTCCGGCCCATGCCGATGCGCTCCAGGCGGTCCGCCAGCGGATCGCCCAGGTAGGCCAGCATCGCCGCGACGGCGAAGGGCATCAGCACCGGCGCGAGCAGCCAGAGCAGGTAGAGAATGACTACGGTGATCGCCAGCATCTGCCAGCGGCGGGAGGTGTCCTGGGTCATACGTCGCGGCTCGTCGTGGGAGGTGGCGAGGGCGGCTTGCCGGGCGGCATGGCCTCGGCGCACGTGTGACTGATGCGCGAGGCGCTGTCAGCGCAAGGGCGGCATGCGCCGTGTCGACCCCGTTCCGGCCCTAAGCCTTGCTCCGCCCCTGGCGCAAGGCTGCGCGGGCGCGCCGCGACCAGCGCCAGAGGTAATCCGCACCGCTGGCGATGCATAGCGCCGCGACCACCCAGGCCAGCGGCAGGAGCGGTGGCCCCGGCCAGCCGGACGCGGCAGCCAGGACCGCCAGCAGATACAGGATCTGCAGCAGCGTGCACGCTTTGGACAGATAACTGGGCTCGGGGCGGATCCGGCCGATCAGCAGGCGCCAAGCCAACGCCCCTGTAGCGATCACCAGGTCCCGTCCGCCAACCAGGCCCGCGAGCCACCACGGCAGGAGGCCTTCCGCCGCCAGCAGCATGAAGCTGCTCGCCAGCAGCCACTTGTCGGCAACCGCATCCAGCACGCCGCCCAGCCGACTCTGCCAGCCGAATCGACGGGCCAGGAAACCGTCCAGGCCATCGGTCAATCCGGCCAGCGCGACCAGGACGAGCGCCATCCGCGGCTCGCGCGCCAGGATGGCCCCGCCGATCGGCAGGACCAGCAGCATGCGCAACACGGTGATGGCGTTGGGCAGGTGGCGCCAGGGCGATAGCCGCACGTGGGACATCGCCGCGCCCGCCCCCGGGCTTCCGCTCTCAGTGCACCCAGCGCATGCTGGCGTCGGCGCCAGCATGCGCGTCGCCTTCGAGCAGGCGGCCGCTGGCGGTGAGGCTGCTCGCCATGACGTTGAGCGGCAGGCCGGTCTTAGTCGCGAACAACATGCCGTCGCCCTGGGCGCTCAGGGTGACCACCTGGCGAACCATGGGATCGGCCCGCAACGCAGCCAGCAGGTTGGCGTAATCGAGCGCCGAGTTGACGCCGCTGACCCAGAGCTTGCCGTCGACGTTGCCGGAACCGATCACATTGAGCTGCTTGCCCAGCCGGTCCGACAGTGCGTTGCCGGCATCGATCAGGGTCTGCTGCGTGACCGGGGCGCCGCTGCTCCACTTCTGCTGCGGCCCGCCGGACACCAGATTCCAATCGGCCCCATCCGCGCGCAGCTGCCCCAGCAGGACCAGGCCGGTCTTGTACTGGCGGGCCAGATCGAAGATCTGCTGAGGATCGGTCGAGGCCACCGATGGCCCCTCGGCGGTCTTGCCCGGATCGGCAAGCACCACGCTGTAGCCGCGCTGGGCCACAGCCTGGGAGAGCGGCGCCAGCGCATTGGCGTCCATCACCGTGCCATTGGCGTCGCGCACCAGAAGCAGCACGGGCGGCTTGCCCGAGGTTCCGGCCACGCCCATCTGGCTGACCGCTCGCTGCACCGCGCCCTGGTCGAAGGACACCTGCAGGGCCAGGCCGCCGGCGGCGCGCTGGTACTGATACTGCTGGACGATGCCCGGCGCCGCCTTGAGCGCGTCGTCATAGCCGGGCTTGCCGCGCAGGTCCTGGCCACCGGCGGTCCGCGCCAGCACCTGGCTGAGCGCCACACCGAAGGCCTCGTCGCGCTTGGCCTCGCTGGTGTCCGTGACCGGCACGGTTACCGTATAGGCCGACACTTGCCCCTGGGCATGGGCGGCGGGGACATGCGCGACCGAAACCAGCAAAGCCAGCAGAAGGCCGACGAACAGAAGGCGTGACAGGCGCATAAGCTCGGATGGCGACAGGGGAAAACGGCTCGAAGTCTGCCCAATCCGGCCCCCAGCGTCTATCATTGGACGTTTCTTCCCGCCGGTTTCTGCCCATGTCCGACGCTCTCACCTACCGCGCCGCAGGCGTCGATATCGACGCGGGCAATGCCGTGGTCGAACGCATCAAGCCCCTGGTCAAGCGCACCTTCCGCCCCGAAGTGATGGGCGGCCTGGGCGGCTTCGGCGGCCTGTTCGACCTGGCCGGGCGCTACAAGGAGCCGGTGCTGGTGTCCGGTACCGACGGCGTGGGCACCAAGCTCAAGCTCGCGCAGCAGCTGGGCCGCCACGACACAATCGGCATCGACCTGGTGGGCATGTGCGTCAACGACGTGCTGGTGCAGGGCGCCGAGCCGCTGTTTTTCCTGGACTACGTCGCCACCGGCAAGCTGGACGTGGACACCACCGTCGCCGTGGTCGGCGGCATCGCCAAGGGTTGCGAACTGGCCGGCTGCGCGCTGATCGGCGGCGAAACCGCCGAAATGCCGGACATGTATCCGCCGGGCGAGTACGACCTCGCCGGCTTCACCGTCGGCGCCGTGGAGAAGTCGGCGCTGATGACCGGCGAGGCCATCGTGGCCGGCGACGTGATCCTGGGCGTGGCCTCTTCCGGCCCGCATTCCAACGGCTACTCGCTGGTCCGCAAGATCGTCGAGCGCGCCGGCAGCCCGCTCGACCTCGACCTCGGCGGCGTGAAGCTGGCCGACGCGCTGATGGCGCCCACCACCATCTACGTCAAGCCGATGCTGGAGCTGCTGAAGTCCGCGCCTGTGCACGGCATGGCGCACATCACCGGTGGCGGCCTGAAGGAGAACATCATCCGCGTCGTGCCGGATGCGCTGGGCCTGGCCATCGATGCTTCCGCCATCGTGCTGCCGCCGGTGTTCGACTGGCTGATGCGCGAAGGCAAGGTCGCGCGCGAGGAAATGTGGCGCACCTTCAACTGCGGCGTCGGCTTCACCGTGATCCTGCCGCGCGATGCCGTGGCTGGCGCCTCGGCACTGCTTTCGCGGCACGGCCTCGCCAGCTCGGTGATCGGCGAAGTGGTCGCCGCCAAGGGCGACGAGCGCGTGCACATCGGCTGAGCCGGCAGCGCCCGACCTGACGTTCTCCACCGCCGCACCGGCCACACCGGCGCGGCCCGCAAGCCCGGCACGCCCATGTCATCTCCTCTTCGCATCGCCGTCCTCGCCTCCGGGCGCGGCAGCAACCTACAGGCGCTGATCGCCGCGCGCGACGCCGGCGCGCTGCCTGCCGAATTCGTGGCGGTGGCCAGCGACAAGCCGAACGCCGGCGCCCTAGCGCTGGCCGAGGCGGCCGGCATCCCGCGCCTGGTGCTGAACCCGAAGGATTACGCCTCGCGGCGCGATTTCGATCTGGACCTCTTTGCCCGCCTGAAGGACACCGGCGCCGACCTGCTGGTGCTGGCCGGCTTCATGCGCATCCTCGACGGCGAAGCGCTGCACCCCTGGGTCGGGCGGATGATCAACATCCACCCTTCCCTGCTGCCCAAGTACCGGGGCCTGCATACGCATCGCCGCGCGCTCGAGGCCGGCGACCTCGAGCACGGCGCCAGCGTCCACTACGTGACCGCGGAGTTGGACGGCGGCCCGGTGATCGCCCAGGCGCGTATCGGTATCGAGCCGGGCGACGATGAACAGCTCGTTGCCGAACGCCTACTGGCATACGAGCATCGCCTGTTACCAGCAGTGGTCCGTCTGATCGCCGCCGGCCGCCTGGCCTTCGCCGCGCCAGACGGCGTCGCGCTCGATGGCGAGCGTCTGTCCGCGCCGCTGGACTTGCGCGGCAACGAACTGGTCCGCGACGACCCGATCCGCTGAGCCAACGAGGCGTTCAGCCGGCGCGCGTAGACTGCCGGCCATGGCTAATCTCACCCATCCCCGCAAAATCCTCGCCGGCCTCGTGCTGGCCGTCTCCTCCGCCGCCGCGTTCGCCGCCAGCGCCCCGTCGCCATTCACCGCGACCTATCAGGTCCTGCAGGGCGGCCAGGTGATCGGCGAGGCCATGGTCAGTCTCAAGTCCACTGGCGCAGGACAGTGGGAGTACAGCAACCAGACCCACGGCACCGCCGGCCTCGCCGCCGCGCTGGGCGCGAATTCCAACGAAACGACGCGTTTCCGCTGGAACAACAACGCCCCCGAAACGGTGAGCTACGACTACCGCATGGACGCGGCGATCAAGAGCAAGCAGCGCGCCATGCGTGTGGACTGGAATGCGAACCAGGTCAGCGTCGACGATGGCAAAGGCGCCGAGACCTACGCCGCCTCGCCCGGCCTGGTCGACCGCAACACCGCGCCGTATGCGATCGGCCTGGCGCTGCACGACGGCAAGCAGGCGGTGACCCTGCCGGTGGCGGTCAAGCGCAACGTGGAGAACCAGCAGTTCAAAGTGGCCGGCAGCGACGACGTCAAGGTACCGGCGGGCAGCTTCAAGGCGCAGCGCGTGGAGCGCACCGACAAGGAGCAGAGTTTCAGCGCCTGGTACGTGCCGCAGAAATACCTGGTGCCCGTGAAACTGACCCAGAGCGACGGCGGCAATCTCACCCTGCAGTTGGTGAGCTACAAGAGCAGCCGCTAGGCGAACACAAAAAAGGGAGTGCGCTGGCAGCGCACTCCCTCGAGCGAAAAGGCCGGCTGCGAAGCCGGCCCTTTCTCATGGCCTCAGGACGGCAGGCGACGGATCTTCGCGCCCAGCACGCCCAGCTTTTCCTCGATGTTCTCGTAGCCGCGATCGATGTGATAAACGCGGTCCACGGTGGTGTCGCCCTGCGCGACCAGCCCGGCCAGCACCAGACAGGCGGAGGCGCGCAGGTCGGTGGCCATGATCGGCGCGCCGCTCATCTTGTCCACGCCCTTGATGATCGCGGTGTTGCCTTCCAGGCGGATGTCCGCGCCCAGGCGCTGCAGTTCGTGCGCATGCATGAAGCGGTTCTCGAACACCGTCTCGGTGATCACGCCCACGCCCTCCGCCACGCAGTTCAGCGCGGTGAACTGGGCCTGCATGTCAGTGGGGAACGCCGGGTACGGCGCGGTGGTGATATTGACCGCCTTGGGACGGCGGCCCTGCATGTCCAGCTCGATCCAGTCCGGCCCGGTGGAGATGTGCGCGCCAGCCTCTTCCAGCTTGGCCAACACGGAATCCAGCGTGCCGGCGCGCGCGTTGCGGGCGCGCACCTTGCCGCCGGTCATGGCCGCGCCGACCAGGAAGGTGCCAGTCTCGATGCGGTCGGGCAGCACTTCGTACTCGGCGCCGTGCAGGCGCTCCACGCCGTGGATGGTCAAGGTGGACGTGCCGGCCCCCTCGATCTGCGCGCCCATGGCCATCAGGCAGTGGGCGAGATCGACGACTTCGGGTTCCTGCGCGGCGTTCTCGATGATGCTGGTGCCCTGCGCGAGGGCGGCGGCCATCATGATGTTTTCGGTGCCGGTGACCGTGACCATGTCCATCGCGATGCGGGCACCCTTCAGGCGCCCGGCCTCGGCCTTGATGTAGCCGTTCTCCACGGTCACCTTGGCGCCGAGCGCCTGCAAACCACGGATGTGCTGGTCCTCCGGGCGCGAACCGATCGCGCAGCCGCCGGGCAGCTAGACCTCGGCCTTGCCGAAGCGTGCCACCAGGGGGCCGAGCACCAGGATCGACGCGCGCATGGTGCGCACCAGATCGTAGGGAGCGACGTGGCGGTCGGTGGAGCGCGGGTCGACGTGCATCTTCATGCGATCGTCCAGCACCAGCTGCACGCCCATCTGGCCGAGCAGTTCGATGAATGTGGTGACGTCGTGCAGGTGCGGTACGTTGCTGATGGTCACCGGCTCGTCGGCCAGCAGACAGGAGGCGAGGATCGGCAGCACCGCGTTCTTGGCGCCGGAAATGCCGACCTCGCCGTTGAGCGGCACGCCGCCGCTGATCAGGATCTTGGCCATTCTTGTCCTTGGGTGTTCTTGGAACCGGGCGACGGCCGTCAGCGGCGCGCCGCGGCTTCCTCGGGAGTCAGGGTCTTGAGCGCCAGCGCATGGATCGCGCCGCCCATCAGGTCGCCCAGCGTGGCGTAGACCAGCCGGTGGCGCGCCAGCGGGAGCTTGCCGGCGAACTGCACCGCCACCACTTCCGCCTCGAAATGCACGCCGTCGTCGCCGGAGACTTGCGCCTGCGCACCGGGCAGGCCTTGTTCGATCATTGCCTGAATAGTGGCAGCGTCCATCGGGAGTCCAATCGGGAATTCACTTGCTGTGGACGGCGCCGGGTTCATGGGTTCTTCGAGAGCCCATCCGCGCCGACCGTGACGATAAAATGCGAATATGCCATGTTAATGGAAATCCGCTGTCACAGAAACGATGCGCGCACGCCGGACCGCTCGGCCAGCGCGCGGTCATGACAGCCAACCCTTTGAACGGGAAACCCCAGGGAATCCCGTCCGCCGCGCCGGCCGTCCCGCCGCACCGCGCCGGCCAGCCATCTCACGAGGACGCATGAACGCCCACGTCGCCACGCCCACCCAGCCCGCCAAGCTCGACGCCGAAGCCCTGGTGCGCAGCGCCCGCACGGTGATCGCCACCGAGGCCGCGGCGATTCGCGCGCTGGAGTCGCGCATCGGCCCCTCCTTCGTGGACGCGTGCCGGCTGATCATGGGCTGCGCGGGCCGCGTGGTGGTCACCGGCATGGGCAAGTCGGGCCATGTCGGCCGCAAGATCGCCGCCACCCTTGCTTCCACCGGCACGCCGGCGTTCTTCGTTCACCCGGGCGAGGCCAGCCATGGCGACCTGGGCATGATCCTCCCGCAGGACGTGGTGCTGGCGCTGTCCAATTCCGGCGAGACAGACGAGGTGCTGTTTATCCTGCCGGTGCTGAAGCGCCAGGGCATCCCGCTGATCGCCATCACCGGCAACGAGCGTTCCTCGCTGGCCGAACAAGCCGACGTGCACCTGGACGCCAGCATCTCGGCGGAAGCCTGTCCGCTCGGCCTGGCGCCGACCGCCAGCACCACCGCCGCCCTGGTCATGGGCGACGCGCTGGCCATCGCACTGCTGGAAGCCCGCGGCTTCACCTCCGAAGAGTTCGCCCGCTCCCATCCCGCCGGCAGCCTCGGCCGCCGCCTGTTGCTGCACATCAGCGACGTGATGCATACGGGCTAGGGCATCCCGGCCGTATCGCCGGACGCAAGCCTCACCGCGGCGTTGATGGAAATGACCCGCAAGCACCTGGGCATGACGGCCGTGGTCGACGCCGACCGCCGCCTCCTCGGGGTGTTCACCGACGGCGACCTGCGCCGCGCCCTGGACGACGAAGGCGTGGATCTGCGCGGCGCCACCGTGGCCGAACTGATGACGCGCGGCCCCAAGACGATCGGTGCCGACAAGCTCGCGATCGAGGCCGCCCAGATGATGGAAAAGCACCAGATCCACGCGCTGCTGGTGGTCGACGATCGTCAGCGCGTGGTAGGCGCGCTCAACATTCACGATCTGCTCCGTGCGCGCGTGGTGTGATGGCGGGTCCGTGCTGACGGCCAGACCGAGCCCGTCCCGCTCCCGACCATCGCCGGACAACCCCCGGCCTCGCCATGCGTTAGCCGGCTCTGGCCGACACCGACCGGCCAGGCGCCTTACTTCCCTGCTCCTTGACTGATTCCGTGGCCTCCCACTACCTCGACCATCTGCCCGCCGAACTGCTCGCCCGCGCCGCCAAGATCCGGCTGGCCGTGTTCGACGTGGACGGCACCCTGACCGACGGCCGCCTCTGGTACGGCGAGGACGGCCGCGAGACCAAGGTCTTCCACGTGCACGACGGCCTGGGACTCAAGCTCCTGCAGGCCCATGGCGTGCAGGTGGCGATCATCACCGCCCGCATCAGCCACCCGGTGGCGCTGCGGGCCGAGGAACTGAAGATCGCCCACGTCTACCAGGGCCAGAGCGACAAGCTCGCCTGCTTCCGCGAACTGCTGGGTGCCCTGGGCCTGACCGCCGAACAAGCCGCGTTCATCGGCGACGACCTGCCCGACCTGCCCTCGATGCGCCAGGCTGGCCTGGCCGTCGCGGTCGCCAACGCCCACCCCTGGATCGCCGAACAGGCGCACTGGACCACCACCCGGATGGGTGGCATGGGTGCGGCGCGGGAAGTCTGCGACCTGATCCTCCTGGCCCAGGGCAAGGCTGACGCCGAACGGGAGCGCTGGCAGTGACTTTGCGCGAATACGTGCGCGATCGTCGCCTGACGGTCGCGATCGTCCTGGTTGGCGCCGCCGCGGTGCTCAGCCAGCTGATGCTGTGGTGGCTGGCGCCAGCGCCCAAGGTGAACGAGTTCATCGGCCCGCCCCGTTCCGGCTACACGCTGGCGGACTTCAGGGGCTTCGTTTACGGCGAGGACGGCCGGCCCAGCTTCCGCGTCACCGGGCCGCGGCTCGATCGGCGCGAAGGCGACGACTCCCTCTATATCGACTCGCCCAAGTTCGAGCTGCCGGCCAAGGCCCCGGGCGTGCCGGACTGGCAGGGCGAATCCCGCTACGGCTGGGTGGACAAGAGCGGCAACCTGCTGAAGCTCCAAGGCCCGGTCTATATGCACCGCGCCGCCTATGGCGACACGCCGCAGGCTGAGCTGCATACCTCCGAGGTCACCGCCTGGCCGAAGGAGAACCGTATGGAAACGGCCGAGCCGGCACAGTTGACCCAAGGCGCCAGTAGAATGAGCGGCGTCGGCATGCGTGCCAACCTCACTGACAATCACCTGGAGCTGCTCGATGACAGCCACGGCTCGTTCCCGCCGCGCAAACGGAAGTCCTGATCTCGCGAGCAGCCTGCCCGCGGCCGGCCTGCTCGCACTGGTCGCCCTTGCCCTGCTGCCGGCGCTCGCCCTCGCCAAGAAGGACGACCGCAACCAGCCGATGAACTTCACGGCCAAGTCCACCAACGCGTACAACGCCCCCAACAGCATCACGACCCTTACCGGCAACGTGAAGCTGACGCAGGGCACGCTGCTGATCACCGGCAACGAAGCCAAGGTCTACCTGGACAAGGACACGCAGATCTCCCGCGTGGTGGTCACCGGCAATCCGGCCCATATCCAGCAGCTGGACGAGAACAACAACCTCATGCAGGGCGACGCCGCCACCCTGGATTACGACAACATCAACGGTATTGCCGTACTCACCGGCGATGCCAAGGTGACGCAGCAAGGCCGCGGCAACTTCAACGGCGACAAGCTCACCTACCACACCGACACCAGCCTCATCACCGGCGAATCCGGCGGCGACGGCCTGGTGCACGGCACGTTCCTGCCCAAGCCGAAGCCCGCCGCCGTCCCGGCCCCCAAGCCCGCTGCTCCGGCAGAAGGCGCCAAGCCGGCTACGGCGAACGAGGGCAAGTAATCGATGCTGTCCGCCGAAGGCCTGCAGAAACGCTTCCGCGCGCGCCAAGTGGTGCGCGATTTCGCCTTCTCCATTCGCGAAGGCGAAGTGGTCGGCCTGCTCGGCCCCAACGGAGCCGGCAAGACCACCTGCTTCTACATGGTGGTGGGCCTGATCGAGGCCGACGCGGGCACCATCAAGCTCGACAAGTACGACATCACCGGCCTGCCCATGCACGCCCGCGCCAAGCTGGGCATCGGCTACCTGCCGCAGGAGCCCTCGGTGTTCCGCCGCCTTACGGTGGCGGACAACATCATGGCCGTACTCGAGCTGCGCGAAAGCCTCGACGCCAAGCAGCGCGCCGCCGAGCTGGAAAGCCTGCTGGACGAACTGAAGATCGCCCATATCGCGGAACAGCGCGGCATTAGCCTGTCCGGTGGCGAGCGCCGCCGCGTGGAGATCGCCCGCGCGCTGGCCGCCGAGCCGCGCTACATGCTGCTGGACGAGCCCTTCGCCGGGGTGGACCCCATCTCCGTCGGTGAAATCCAGCGCATCGTCCGCCATCTGAAGGAGCTCGGTATCGGCGTGCTCATCACGGATCACAATGTCCGTGAGACGCTTGGTATCTGCGATCGCGCCTATATCCTCAACGATGGCGAAGTGCTCTCGCGTGGCACGCCGGCCCATATCCTGGCCGACGAAAAAGTGCGCGAGGTGTACCTGGGCAGGGAATTCCGGCTGTAGGCGGTTGCCCGGTCCACGACGGGGCGCGCGCTCCGTCACATTCAGCCATTCGGCCTACGCGGCCATGAGCGGGAAGCTATGGCCGCTACCCAACCTAGGGGTTAGGATGACCCGAAGCTCATCCAATCGAGTGGCATGAAACCCGGACTGCAGTTTCGTCTCAACCAACAGCTCACCCTGACGCCGCAGTTGCAGCAGGCCATCCGCCTCCTGCAGTTGTCGCAACTGGAGCTGGAGGCGGAGCTGCGCCAGATCGCCGATAGCAACCCGCTGCTCGAGTTTTCCGAGGACGCACCTGCCGATGGAGAAGGTGACCCGGGAACGTTCGACGCACCCGCCGAGACTGCGTCTTCGTCGAGCGATGGGGACGGCGAGGACGTGGCCGACTGGGGCGAAGCGACCGGCGGTGTCGCCGAGGACCCCATCGATTTCTCCTCCGCGGGCGGCAGCCGCAGCAGCGGCGCTGACGACGACAGCTTCGAACCGCAGAACGCCGCGCCCGAGACACTGCAGGAACACCTGCTGTGGCAGCTCAACCTCACGCATCTGAGCCTGCGCGAACGCACCATCGCCGCGGTCATCATCGACGCGCTCAATGCGGATGGCTATCTCACCGAGTCGCTCGAATCGGTGGCGACCGCGGTCCCCGCAGACCTGAAGGCAAGCATCGAGGAAATCGACGCGGTACGCCGGCAGGTGCAGCGCTTCGACCCCACCGGCGTGGCCAGCCTCGATCTACGCGACTGCCTGCGCGTGCAGCTGGAGCAGTTCGATCCCGAGCTGCCGCAACGCGAGCTGGCGTTGCGCATCGTCGACAGCGAACTGGAACTGCTCGCCCGCAACGACATTACCCGCCTCTCGCGGCGCCTGCGGGCGAGCGAAGAGGAAACACACGCCGCCGCCATGCTGATCCGTGGCTTGGATCCCCGTCCCGGCGCGGCGCTCGACGTCACGCCGGTGGAATACGTCGCGCCTGATGTCTATGCCCGCAAGGACAATGGCCGCTGGCGCGTCAGCCTCAATCCCGATTGCCAGCCCCGGCTCGGCCTGAACCAGCACTATTGCAGCCTGATCGCTCAGGCTCGCGGCGAGGATGCGAGCTGGATGCGCGGTCAGCTGCAGGAAGCGCGCTGGCTGATCAAGAGCCTGGAATCGCGCGCGGAAACCCTGCTCAAGGTCGCCGAGGCGATCGTCCGACGCCAGAGCGCCTTCCTCGATTACGGCCCGGAGGCCATGCACCCGCTGGTCTTGCGCGAGGTCGCCGAAGAAGTGGGCATGCATGAGTCCACCATCTCCCGCGTCACCACCCGCAAGTACATCCATACGCCGCGGGGCACCTTCGAACTGAAGCACTTCTTCTCCAGCGGCGTGTCCACGGAGGACGGCGGCAGCGCATCCGCCACCGCCATCCAGGCGATGCTGCGCAAGCTCGTCGACGCGGAAGATCCGCGCAAGCCCCTTTCCGACCAGGCCATCGCCGAGGAACTGCACCGCAAGGGCATCCAGGTGGCCCGCCGGACCGTCGCCAAATATAGGGAGGCCTTGAGGATTCCCAGCTCCAGCGAACGACAGCGCGCCGGTTGACCTGCATCAGGCAGCTGCGCCTTTTTTGCGCGAACCTGGGAACTTGGCGGGGCAGAAAGCGTCCCCATACCAAGAGATGACAGAGATGTGTCGGCATCGGCATCCCTGCGGTACCGGCGCATCGACCCACGCCGCGCTACGCGGCAGTACAGAGGAGGCGCACTATGCAAGTCCAGCTCAGCGGCCAGAAGATCGAAATCACCCAGGCCCTTCGCGAACGCGTGAACAGCCATTGTGAACGACTTACGCGCCTCGAAAGCAGACTCCTCGAATTGACCGTCGTGCTCTCGGTCGACAAGCTCCAGCAACGCGCGGAAGGAACGCTCAAGGTCCCGGGTGCTGTGCCGCTGCATGCGGAAGCCATGGAGTCGGACATGTACGTTTCCATCGATACCCTGTTCGACAAACTCGTCGCGCAGTTGCGCAAGCACCGCGACAAGGTTTGCGACAAGCACCAGCGCGAAGTACGCGAAGACCGCCAGTACGGCTGATCCTCGCCAGGCCCGCCCCGGGCCAGGGGCGGGCCTTTTCGAATCCCTTCCCCGCCCTCGACGGGGCACCGAACCGCCCGAACTGGCACAATGTCCGCCAACGCCGCCGGCCCAGACCGGCCCCCACGCGGCGCAAAGGACTCGGTTTGGACCGGCTTACCGCTCGACAACTCTACGATGGCGTGCACGAACGCATGGCCTTGCGCTGGGTCGCCGGCATGCGGGGCGAGTCGCGGGTGCTGGAACGCGGTGTCACGACGTCGCGCCGGCCTTCGCTGATCGGCTACCTCAACGTCATCTATCCGAACAAGATCCAGATCATCGGCACCGAGGAACTGAACTTCCTCGACAGCCTCGATTCCCGCCAGCGCTGGGAAGCGATCAACAAGATCGCTGCCTACCAGCCTGTCGCGATGATCGTCACCAAGGACCAGGCCATTCCCGCCGACCTGCGCGAGGTTGCCGAGGAGACCAATACGCCGCTGTGGATCAGCTCCAAGCGCGGCCACGAGCTGCTCACCTGGATGCAGTACCACCTGGCGCGCATGCTGGCGCCGAAGATCACCCTGCACGGCGTGTTCCTGGAGGTGTTCTCGATCGGCGTGCTGATCACCGGCGAATCCGGTTCCGGCAAGAGCGAGCTTGCGCTGGAGCTGATCAGCCGCGGCCACCGCCTGGTCGCCGACGACGCCACCGAGTTCACCCTGATCGCGCCCGACGTGATCGACGGCACCTGCCCCGAGCTGTTGCAGGACCTGCTCGAAGTGCGCGGCCTGGGCGTGCTCAATGTTCGCGAAATGTTCGGCCACACCGCCGTGAAGCCGTCCAAGTACCTGCGCCTGGTCGTCCACCTCAAGCCCATGCGCGAGGGCGAGGACACCGACGGCCTCACGCGCCTGACCGGCGACGTCGGCCATCGCGAGATCTTCGAAGTGCCGGTACCGATGATCACTATCCCCGTGGCGCCGGGCCGCAACCTCGCGGTGCTGGTGGAAGCGGCGGTGCGCAACCATATGCTAAAGAGCAAAGGCATCGATCCGGCCCAGACTTTCATCGACCGGCAGGCACACCAGATGCGCCGCCTGCCCCCGTGGTGATTCCATGAGCAATGCGTTCTCGACCTCCGATATCCACCAGCCCGACGCGATCCACCTGATCGTGCTCACCGGCATGTCCGGCGGCGGCAAGACCGTCGCCCTGCGCGCGCTGGAGGATCTGGAGTTCTAGTGCGTCGACAACCTGCCTACCGCACTGCTGCCCGAGCTGGTCGCGGCCGTCAGCCATGGCGCGGTCGCCGGCAAGCGCCAGAACATCGCCGTCGGCGTGGACGTGCGCAATCGGGGCGAAGATTTCCTGCGTATGCCCACGGTACTGTCGGAACTGGCGGCCGCGGGCGTGCAGGTGCATTTGATCTTCATCGACTGCCGCGACGAAGTGCTGATCAAGCGCTATTCGGAAACGCGCCGCCGCCATCCGCTATCCGCACTGGGCCTTTCCCTGCCCGACGCGATCGCCGAGGAACGCAAGCTGCTGCGTCCGCTGATCGCCATCGCCGAGAAAGTGATCGACTCCAGCGAACTCAACGTGCACCAGCTGCGCCGCCTGATCGCTACCGGCTACGCCCAGGCCACCGACGGCCTCACCTTGATGTTCACCTCGTTCGCCTACCGCCGCGGCCTGCCGCTGGATGCGGACTTCGTATTCGACGCGCGCTGCCTGCCCAATCCTCACTGGGAACCGCGCCTGCGCCCGCTTTCGGGCAAGGATGGCCCCGTGCGCGAATATCTCGAATCGCAGCCGCTGGTGGAGGAATACTTCCACGACACGGCACGCTGGCTGGACGCGTGGCTGCCGCGCTTCGCCTCGGACGACCGCAGCTACGTGACGGTCGCGATCGGCTGCACCGGCGGACGCCATCGTTCGGTCTACCTGGTGGAGCGCCTCGCCGCCCACTACCGGGCGCGTCACGAAGGCGCCCTCACCTTCCATCGCGAGCTCGAGTGATGAATACCTTCGCGCTCCGCTATTCGGGTACGCAGCCATGAGCGTCGGCGTACTGCTGATGACGCACGAGGCGGTCGGCCAGGCGCTGATTTCCGCCGCCCATCATGTCCTGCCCAAGTTGCCGCTGCGCGTCGACGCGGTCGAGGTACCGCCGTCGGCGGACCCCGACGTCATGCGCACGCTCACCGCCAAGCACGCGCGCGAACTCGACACCGGCGACGGTGTCCTGGTCCTGGCCGACCTGTATGGCGCTACGCCGTGCAATATCGGCCTGTCGCTCGGCAAGCTGGGCGTCCACCTGCGCTGCGTGTCGGGCCTGAACCTGCCCATGCTGCTGCGTGTGCTCAACTACGCCGAGAAGCCGCTCGACGAACTGGCCGAAGTGGCGGCTAGCGGCGGGCGCGGAGGAATCTTCATCGACCATGCTTGAAAAAGAGATTGTCGTATCCAACAAACTGGGGCTGCACGCCCGCGCATCGGCCAAGCTGGTGCAACTCGTGCAGGGTTTCAAATCCACCGTGTGGCTGATCAGCAAAGGCCGCGAAGTCAACGCCCAGAGCATCATGGGCGTCATGATGCTGGCTGCCGGCATCGGTACCCCGCTCACGGTCCGTGCCGAAGGCATCGACGAACAGCAGGCGCTGGACGCGGTAGTGGATCTGTTCGACCGGAAATTCGACGAAGGAGCCTGATGTGGAGCTGGCCGTGGCGCGCAAGGAACGAAGCTTGAACAGGCGCTGGCACGCTGCGCCGAATGCCTCGCGCCCCGCGAACCCGTCCCTGCCGCGCATTCGCCGGGAGGCGCGCGCATGAGGCACGTGCTGCCCGGCACCAACGCTTCCCGCGGCATGGCCCTCGGCCGCGCGCGATTGGTGCAGCCGAGCCGTTACCTCGTGGACACGCGGCCGCTGGCCGAGTAAGAGGTCGAGGCAGAAATCGAAAAGCTCCACCGCGCCCTCGACACCGCGCGCCAGGAACTGCGCGAACTGCGCGGCAAGCTGCACGGCGCGCTGGCGCGCGAGGTGAACGAATTCATCGATGCACACAGTCTCCTGCTCGACGATCAGGAGCTGCTCCGTGGCCTGGACGATCTCGTGCGCGTCGGCCATTACCGGCCCGGCGCCGCGCTCAAGAAGCAACGCGATCGCCTGGCGGCGGTGTTCGAGGCGATGGACGATCCTTACCTGCGCAGCCGCAAGGAGGACGTCGACCAGGTCATCAACCGGGTCATTTCCGCCCTGCAGCGCCAGACCAGCCGCGAAGAACGCAAGCTCGCCGCCCGCGTGGGCGAAATCCTGATCGCCGATACCATCGCGCCCGCCGACATGGCGCACTTGGCCGGCAATGGCCTACTTGGTGTGGTGGCGAGCTCGGGCAGCCCCTACTCGCACAGTGCAATCCTCGCGCGCAGCCTCGACCTGCCCATGCTGGTCGGCGTGCGCGACGCGCTCGCCACGATCCACGACGACGACCTGATCCTGCTCGACGCCGAGCGCGGCGAAGCCGTGGTGCATCCGACGGCGCAGGACCTCGCGCGTTACCGTGCGTGGCAGCGCGAAGCGCAACAGGAAGGCCGCCGCCTCGCTTCGCTCGCCAATGCGCCGACGCGCACGCGCGACGGTGTCGACATCCGCCTGCTGGCTAATGCCGAAACCTCGGCCGACATCGCCATGGCCCGCGCCCGTGGCGCCGATGGAGTCGGCCTGTATCGCACCGAGTTCCTGTTCCTGCGCCATAAGGGCCTGCCCTCGGAAGACGAGCAATTCATCGCCTATCGCGACCTGGTGCTCGGCATGGGCGGCTTGCCGGTGACCATTCGCACCCTCGACCTGGGCGCCGACAAGGCCGATGCGGCCGGACTGGCGCTGCGCGGCGAGGAGAATCCCGCCCTGGGCGTGCGCGGCGTGCGCCTCTCGCTGCGCTACCCCGCAGTGTTCACTACGCAGATCCGCGCCATCCTGCGCGCGGCCTGCTACGGACCGGTGCGCGTGCTGGTGCCGATGGTCACGCAGCCGGACGAGTTGATCGCGGTGCGCACGCTGTTCAAGCTCGCTCGCCAGGATCTCAAGCGCGAGAACGTCGACCTGCCGGAGAAGCTCCAGCTCGGCGCCATGATCGAAGTGCCCGCCGCTGCCATCAATGTGCGCGCCCTGCTGCAGCATGCCGACTTCCTCGCCATCGGCACCAACGACCTTGCGCAATACGTGCTGGCTTCCGACCGCGGCAACGACGCGTTGGACAACATCTACAACCCGCTGCAGCCAGCGCTGCTGCGGCTTATTTCCTACGTCATCACGTCCGGCCGGCGTGCCAACAAGCCGGTAAGCCTCTGCGGCGAGATCGGCGGCGACACGAAGTTCACCGCGCTGCTCATGGCTCTGGGCCTGTGCGAATTCAGCATGCACTCCAGCCAGCTGCTGCACGTGCGCGACCGCATCGCTTCGCTGAACCACAAGGGCTTGCGCCGCCTCGCGCCCGCAATCCTGCGCTGCCACACGCACGAAGAAGCCGAAGAGCTGCTCTCCCGCATCAGCTGCTGAGGCGCATCAGCTCCGCGCGTTGGCCAGAAACGCATCCAGCAGCGCGCCGCGGTATTTCTCGCGGTGCGTAAGCAGGAACAGCTTGCGGCGCAGATCGAGGAACGGCGTCTTGAGAGCCTTGAGCCTGCCCGTGGCCAGCGCGTCCGTCACCGCCACCGCGGGCAGGCAGGCGATGCCCAGGCCCGCCACCACCGCCTGCTTGATCGCTTCGATCTGATCCAGTTCCAGCACCGTCTCGCCCGGCGGCAGCTGCGCGAGCACGCGCTCGCTGGTGGCGCGCGTCGCGGAGCCCGGCTCACGCAGCACCCAGCGGACACCGGCGAAATCGTCCGGCTGGAGCGTGCGCCTGTGCGCAAGCGGATGATCGGGCGAGGCGCAGACCACCAAGCTGTCGTCGCGCCACGCTTCCATTCCCAGCAGCGGATGCGCCACCGGCCCCTCCACACAGCCGACGTCCAGCTCATGGGCCAGCAGTTCCTCGGCGATCGCATCCGTATTGGCGACCCGCAAGCGGATTGCTACCTGCGGATGCGCCCGGACGAAGTCGCCCAACAGGGCGCCGACGAGGTAGTTGCCGACCGTATTGCTCGCGCCGATCCGCAGTTCGCCGGCCAGCGCCATCGCCCCTCCGCGCGCCAGCCGCCCGAATTCCGCGTAACGCTCCAGCAGCTCCTGCGCCAGCGGCAGCAGTTCCCTGCCGCGCGTGTTCAGGCGAAGGCGCCCACGCTCGCGCGCGAAGACCGGCGCATCGAGCTGCCGCTCCATCTCGGCCAGCGCCATGCTGGCGGCGGGCTGGGTCAGATGCAGCACCTCGGCCGCGGCGCGCACGCTGCCCCCGCGCGCGATCTGCACGAAGACCTCCAACTGACGCGGGCTGATGTTAACCATCAGATCATCTTATACGCTTGATCAGATATTTAAAGTTTTCCTGATTGATGTGCCGCCAGACAATGCCTCCCGTCATCCAGGAGCCAGCGTCATGAGCGTCACCACCGTCCCCGCAACCTCCCCCTCCCTCGGCGAACGCGCCCCCGGCCTGCTGCTTGCCGCGGCCATCGCGGTGGCGGCGCTGGGCCTGGGTCGGCTGGCGCCGCTCATCGGCGGGCCGGTGTTCGGCATTGTCATGGGCATCCTGGTGCGCAACCTGTTCGCGCCGAGCGGCCGCGTCACGCCTGGCATCCAGTTCGCGGGCAAGCAGGTGCTGCAGTGGTCCATCATCGCCCTGGGCTTCGGGCTCAGCCTGAACCAGGTCGCGCGCACCGGCCTCGAATCGCTGTCGGTCACCCTGGTAACCATGACCGTGGCCTTCCTGGCCGCCTGGGGGCTGGGCCGCGCATTGAAGGTGCACGACAAGCTGAAGATCCTGATCGGCGTCGGTACGGCGATCTGCGGCGGCTCGGCGATCACTGCCGTCACGCCCATCATCAAGCCGGACGAGCACGACACCGCGTTCGCGATCTCCACGATCTTCCTGTTCAACCTGGTCGCCGTGCTGCTGTTCCCGCTGCTGGGCCACGTGCTCCATCTGTCGGACCTGGGCTTCGGGCTGTGGGCCGGCACGGCGATCAACGACACGTCGTCCGTCGTGGCGGCCGGCTACAGCTTCAGCAAGGCGGCGGGCGACTACGCCACCATCGTCAAGCTGACGCGCGCCACCTTGATCATTCCGATCTGCCTGGCGCTAGCCTTCGCGGTCGCGTGGCGCGAGAAGAAACAGGGCGCGACCGATTTCAGCCTGAGGAAGATCTTCCCCTGGTTCATCCTCTGGTTCCTGGTGGCCTCCGCCGTACGCACGGCCGGCCTGGTGCCGGAAGCGATCCAGCCGGCCATCCATATGGCGGCGGACTTTCTGATCATCATCGCGCTGACCGCGATCGGCCTGTCGGCCAACCTGCGCCGGATGGCCTCGACAGGCGCCCGTCCGATCCTGCTGGGCCTGGGGGTATGGGCAGCGGTATCGGTCAGCAGCCTGCTGGTGCAGCTGGCCATCGGGCAGCTCTGACACCGACGGCGGACCAGCGGCCGGCCATGGAGGCGCGGCCGCTGTGCGTTCTCAGGCTTTCCCCTGCTCGACGAGCGTGAGCGCCACCTTGTCGCGCAGATAGACCGGAAGCGCCTGCGCGGGATCCTGGGCATGCCCCGCACGGAACTCGCGCACCGCCAGCGCCGCGATATGTTCGGCCTGCGGATAGCCATGGCCCCGCTCCGACAGAAGCGGCCCGCTCAAGCGATGACGCAGCACGTCCGCATACGTCGCCCAACCGGTGCCGACCACGCGCCAACCCTCGGCAGGAGGAAGCACCAACGCCTCCGGCGCGCAGACCCGCTCTTGGTCGAGGGCCACCAGACCGCCTTCGCCATCCGGGCGGTAGCTCGCGGCATAAACCTCGCCCATGCGCGCATCGATCAACGCCAGGATCGCCCCCTCGCCCTCCGGTGCCTCCAGCGCCAGCGCAGCGAGGGACGACACCGTCACTACGGGACGATCCAGCGCCAGGGCCATGCCCTGCGCCAGCGAAATGGCCAGGCGCACGCCGGTGAACGCACCCGGCCCCCGCCCGACGGCGATGGCGTCCAGGGCGTGACGCCCAAGACCGGCCTCGGCCAGCAGGCCGTCGGCCATGGGCAACACCAGCTCCGCATGGCGGCGCGGCGCGATTTCACTGCGGGCGATCAGCTGGTCGCCATGGACCAGGGCGACGGAGCAGGCTTCGGTGGAGGTTTCGATGGCGAGCAGATTCATAGGGGCACCATGGTAACGGCTGGGACGGAGCCAAGTGGCCATCAAAGCCCCCGGACCGGGCGAACGGCGGGCACCAGGCGGCCGTTCGCGGGCGCCGCGAGGACCGATACGCGACCGCAACGCGGCTCGCTCGCGCCGCTTTGCCACTGTGTCGATTCCCGCCGCCGCCGTTCGTCGTCAGCACAGGAGCCCCAAGCCGGGCCCCGCCACTGCATAGAGGAGACACGACAATGCGCTTCATGGTGATCGTCCGCGCCACCGAGGCATCCGAAGCCGGCGTGATGCCCACAGAGGAACGCCTGGCCGAGATGGGGAAGTTCAACGAGGAGCTGGTGAGAGCTGGCGTCCTCCTGGCCGGTGAAGGGCTGCATCCGAGCTCGCGCGGCGCGCGCGTGCGTTTCTCCGGCAACAGGCGCACCGTCATCGATGGACCGTTCGCCGAGACCAAGGAACTGATCGCCGGGTTCTGGCTGATCCAGGTCAAGTCGCTGGAAGAAGCGATCGAATGGGTCAAGCGCTGCCCGAATCCCTTCGACGGCGAATCGGACATCGAAATCCGCCGCGTCTTCGAAGCCGAGGACTTCGGCGCCGAGTTCACGCCCGAACTGCGCGAGCAGGAAGAACGCCTGCGCAACGAAGTCGCCGCACGCAACACCCACTGATCCCTGTCCGACACACCCTCGAGGAGTCCGCCATGATCGTCCAGCCCTATCTCCACTTCGAAGGCCGCTGCGAAGAAGCGATCGAGTTCTACAAGAAAGCCCTCGACGCCAAGGTAGACATGCTGATGCGCTACAAGGACAGCCCCGTCCAGCCGCCGGAAGAATGCGCGCCGCAGGACGATTTCCAGGAAAAGATCATGCATTCGGCCTTCCGCATCGGCGAAACCATGGTCATGGCCACCGACGGCTACAACACCGGCAAGCAGGAATTCAAAGGCATGTCGCTTTCTCTCACCGTCGCCACCGACGCCGAGGCGAGGAAACGCTTCGATGCGCTCGCCGACGGCGGCGAAGTGACCATGCCGCTGGACAAGACGTTCTTCACTTCCAGCTTCGGCATGCTGACCGATCGCTTCGGCGTCGCCTGGATGGTGCTGACCATGCCGCAATGACGCCTTCCGCCATGCCCCGCCGACGCGGGGCATGGCTGGTAGCCGCCCGTATTGCGCCACCGGCGGCGGGATGGTGTGATCGGCGCCCATGAGCGCCGCCGACATCCATCGCACCATCGACGCCGTCTGGCGCATCGAATCC